>Ga0247727_10001854_pt1 | contig 49059 bp, 49 predicted proteins | sample WisWelCaveWW1625_FD_202498 | JGI IMG/M metagenome (GOLD analysis project Ga0247727, IMG submission 202498) | Biofilm microbial communities from Wishing Well Cave, Virginia, United States - WW16-25 | ecosystem: Environmental > Aquatic > Deep subsurface > Groundwater > Cave microbial mat | place...
ATTATAAGACAAAAGCCCGAGCGATTGCCCGGGCTTTTTCGTGATTCGATTTCGATTTAGGGAATGTTCAAACTCTGGTTCACCGTCAACGCGGCATTGAGTGTGACGCCGGGATTGGCAGAAACAATGGCATCGGGGCGCACATCGCCGAATTTGCACGCCACACCAAACACGGACGTATCTGCATTACCGGTCACCACGTAGGTGCCTGGATGCGTGCGTAACGAGCGCGGACCCAATTCTGCTTCGGACCAGGCAGGACCGGACGGGATGGTCAACACAAGGCCCGCGTAATAGATATCCGGGCTTGTCAGGTTGCTCGCCCTGAGCAGGGCGGTGGGATCCACACCGTACCGGCGCGCGATGCAGAATGGGAATTCATCTCTCTGAAGAGAATAGGTCTGGGGGTTTGAACCCGGCGGAACCTGCGGTTGAGGCGTGTTCGTCGGTCCGCTGGGGAGGGCGAGAGTCGCGGTGGAGGTGGATGCCGCGGTGATCGGTAATTGAATGAACGGGGTGAGGGTTGCGGTCGGGTTTTGCGGCGCGCTGCCGGGTGTAAAGGTACTCAATAAGCTCGGGTTGATGGCTTGCGCGGTCTGTGTGCCGCTCGCTTCCACATTGCCCAAGCCGTTGGCGGGGGTGGGACTCCCTAATGGCGTGGCAAAATTATTTCCTTGATTGATCGGTGTGCTCGTAAACGCGGATGGTGTGGAATAGGGTTGCGTGCATGCTGAAAAAATCATCGTAACCATCACCATCATGGAGGCAGTGTATGCGCCTCGCTTCATTCTCAACATAATCTTCTCCTAAATCTCAGAACAAAAGTTTCAGCGATGGTAGCACATCCAACAAGGCACGTCAAGTTATGGGCTGGTGATTTAGTTGGATTCGATCTGGAATTGTCATGCAGTGACCGCGTAGATGTGGATCGCTTGTTCTTTCCCCGCGAACATAATATCGCCAAGATCGTCCGTTATAAAATTACCGGTCAATCCGTCGCGCGTGGCGCGGTCAATCAACACTGGTCGCTGCGCGGTCTTCGTATATTTTTCGATTCGCGCGGCGATGTTGACGGTATCGCCGACGCACGTATACGTGGCGCGGTGTTGTGTGCCGGTGTAGCCGGCAATCACGCGGCCCGAAGCGATTCCGATTCCAATCTGGATTTGCCCCCTGCCCTGAATGGCGCGTTGTTCGTTGAACACGTTGAGCAGTTCGATCATTTCGAGCGCGGCGCGCACCGCGTGGTCGCAATGAAGTTCATGGAAGACCGGCGCGCCGAAGATCGCCATCATTCCATCCCCTTCCATCTGGTTGACCGTGCCGCCATTGCCGGTGATGGCATCGAACATCAAGGCAAAATAATTATTGAGCAGTTCGATGGTATCGGTCGGTTCCTGCTTTTCGCTGAGCGAGGTGAACGAGCGAATGTCCGCGAACATCACCGAAGCGGTCACGTATTTGCCGCCGAGCGAGAAGCCCTCGCGCAGGAGTTGTTCCGCCACTTCGGGCGTGGCAAACGTGCGGAATAATTCTCTCTGCTGGTCGCGCAGTCGCTTTTTTTCCAAACTCGCGTTGACGCGCGCGCGCAACAACACTGGGTTCAACGGCTTGACGAGATAACCCTCCGCGCCCATCTCGATGCACTTCACCACGCGGTCGAGCTCATCCGATGCCGAGGTCATCACCACCGGCAGGTCGCGCAGTTCGCTGTCATTCAACAGGGCTTCGAGCACTTCAAAACCGTTCATCACGGGCATGTCAATATCGAGCAGGATCACGTCATACGGTTTCTCACGCAGCATGTCCATGGCGATCTTGCCGTTTTCCGCTGTGGACACGTAATGCCCGCTCTGCTCGAGCGCGTGCGTGAGCAATAATCGGTTGACGCGGTTATCATCCACGATCAACATGCGACCGGGTTCATGCGGCATAGTCATGACTTCAACCCTCGCAGTTCATCGCACGCGGACGTGAGCGCTTCATTCAGGACGTTCAGCCTGTCCCCTGTTTCCCCCAGCCGGTTCTCCCGCCCCAGCGTTTCCAGTTCCTTCGCCAATTCGGCAAGTTGACCCGCGCCAAACGTCGCCGCATTCGACTTCAACGAGTGCGCCGCGCGCCGGAAAGAATCCGCGTTGCCCGATTCCTGCGCGGACTTTAATTCCTCGAACAGCCGCGGCGCGTCGTCCAGGAATGTGTCAATCAATTCGTTGATGAACTCCGCGCCGGAGATCTGTTTCAGTTCGTTGAAGGTTAGGCGGTCAATGCTGGTCATGTTCATTTTCCTCGGGTGAAGTATACAGGTAGACAAGTACACACGTAGACACGTACGGTACATACCCGTGTTTACTTGTTTTCCTGTCTACTTGGCTACTTTGATTCTACCCTCATCAATGCCCCCACCAGTTCATTGACTCGGATCGGCTTGGAGACGTAATCGTCCATACCAGCGGCGAGGCACAACTCACGGTCGCCTTGCATGGCGTTGGCGGTCATGGCAATGATGCGCGGTTGGACCAGGTTGCTCATCACGCGGATTTTTCGCGTGGCATCCAATCCATCCATTTCAGGCATCTGCACATCCATAAACACAACGTCATACGGCTGGCGCTCGAGCGCTTCGATTGCCTCGATGCCGTTCGAGGCGAGGTCGGCGCGGTAGCCCATCTGCTCCAACATACGCAGGGCGAGTTTCTGGTTGACCGCGTTATCCTCCGCGACCAGAATCCGCAACGGATGCCGCGCCGCCATTTCAGGATCAAACACCGACATCTTCGGGGCGGTGAGGGGCGCGCGCCGGTCGCGGTCGAAGATGCCAGCCAACACGTCGAAAAGCAGCGAGGGCTTGAGCGGTTTGGCGAGGAAGGCGTCGAAGAGTCCTTTGTTATCTCCCATCTCACTTTGCGCGATGGACGAGAAAAGCAGTAATGGCACAGTCGGGTTGTGCCTGCGGATTTCCTTCGCAAGCATCGCGCCATCCAGTTCGGGCATGAACATATCGAGCGTGATCAGATCGAATTTTTCTCCTTTTTCGATCAACGTGAGTGCATGGCGCGGGAATTCAGTATCCTGTGTAAGCATGCCCCACTTCTCGACCTGCAATTTGAAGATGCGGCGATTCGTGGCGTTGTCGTCCACGATGAGCACACGTTTGCCTTCCAGAATGTGTTGATCTTCATGGGCGGGCGCTTTCGGCGCGTCCTCTGCCGGTTCAGCCATGATCGTAAAGTGGAATGCCGAGCCTTTGCCCGGCACGCCTTCGCTTTCGACCCAGATCTCGCCTCCCATCAATTCGATAAGGCGTTTGCTGATCGCCAGCCCCAACCCCGTGCCGCCATATTTTCACAAGTGGACGCGTCCACTTGTGAAAACGATTCGAACAAGCGGTTCATGCGATCCTGCGGAATACCGATGCCCGTATCACGAACAGAGAATTGGAGGATTTGAGAATTCTTTAATTCTCCAGTTTTCTTCACAATAACAACCACTTCCCCGCGTTCTGTAAATTTAACCGCATTACTCAACAGGTTCAACAAAATTTGGCGCAAACGCGTCACATCGCCGGAGATCGCCTGTGGCACGTCCTCTTCGATCAGGCAGGCGAGGTCGAGGTGATGTTCTGCGGCGCGGGTGACCACAAGATCGAGCGCGCTATCAATACATTCACGCAAATTGAACGGTTGATCCTCCAACTCCATTTTGCCCGCTTCGATCTTGCTGAAGTCGAGGATGTCGTTGATGATGGTGAGGAGCGCGTCGCCCGAATTACGGATCGTGTCGGCGTAGTCCTCGGCGGTGCCTATGATCGTGGGCTCGTGAGTCTGCCTCATAACCTCGAACGGACCGCCCGCGAGCGGTGGCACGGGAGCGATCGTTTCCCTTACGCCATGCACATATTCATAAAGAAAATGAAGAAGGTTTGCCTTTTCATCAAACCAGCGGATGCTCAGGTCAGGCGTGTTAAACACCTCTCTCAATTTGTCACCAACCAAATCCACAATGGCTTGGAAATCCAACTCGGCGGCGAGTCCCTGCTGAATGGAGTTGATGATCTGCAACTCGGCGATGCGCTCCTGCTCGGCTTTGAAGGATTGCGCGTTTTGCAATGCCACGCTCATGCTGTTGGCGAGGGTTTGCAGGAGGCGCAGGTCCGATTCGGTGAAGGCGTTCTCGCGCTTATTCTGTATGGATATAACGCCCTTTGGCTGGTTGCGCTATTAAAAGCGGCACACCCATCCAAGAATGACATATATCTTCTTCGGTTTCATTCCCAATTAATTTTGAACCATACCCTGCCATCACTTGCATATCAATTTGAGTAAGCAATAGAGGTTGGTGGGTGCGATGGACATATCCGCCAAGACCATAGGGGGGTTGGCTGGGTTGGTCGTAATGACGCTTCCCTAAAGACACGAGGTAATGCCAGTTTGTGAGATTTGTCTTCTCATCCACGGTCACGATGTAAATCGTTTCAGCATCAAAGATGTCGCGGATTTTATCTCCGACGAGATCGTAGATGGCTTGCATATCGAGTTTGGATGCAAGTCCCTCCTGCACGCTGTTGATGACTGCCAGTTCCGCGACGCGCTCCTGCTCAGTTTTGAAGAGGCGTTGGTTTCATCAAAGAGACGCGCGTTTTCGCATCCGCTCTTCGGGTTCGCTGAGCGTGAAGGGTTTGAGTTGCCGCATCGCCTCGAGAAAATATCGCAAGCCGCCGCCGTGCGCGATCAGGCGATTGGCAACATCATCGGGCAGGTCTTTGAACCATATTTCAAAGAACAACATGCGGTTGTTCGCATCGGTGATCACCTCGGTGATCTGGTCGCGCAGATTCAAAGCCGCCGCGTTCTGGGTATCCTCGGTCAGCCACAAGTCCGTGTAGGCTTCGAGCCGGCTCGTCAGCAGATTGACGGATTCGACGCCCGCCAGAAGTTTCTGGAAATCGGACGCGCTCATTTCGACTCCCAACAACCCGCGCAACGCCTCCAGCCCGGTTATAGCCTGCTCCAGTTTCCCATACGTTTCTGCCAGCATCTGCTCGATGGGTTCCGCCAGCAAATCCGTCAGCGACCAGCGTGTGGGTTTTTCGGTCGAGTCCATGATTTCACCTTGAGGTTAGGATTTTTGCCGGCGTGTGTTCGCCGCGCACGCCATGAGGATGGTCTTTATTTGGAACGGGGTCAGCGTGGGATGTTTGGCGCGGATCAATGCGGTGATGCCAGCCATGTGAGGCGCGGCAAAACTATTCCCGGTGCAGGTGAGAGATTGACCCTTGTTCCACGCCACTTCCACGTCAATGCCGGGCGCGCCAAATTCCACGGGCGGGTTGGGGTTGTAATAATACGTGAAAGGGTCCAGCACATCGTGCGCGGCGACCGAGATCACCGAGGAATACAGGGACGGGTAACTGGGTTCAGGGATATTGTTGACCGCTGAGATAAGATTCATATTCTTGAAATATGCCTGATCGGCAAGATCGTGAAAGAGACCGAAAAATTCCTCCAGCGAGGTGCTCAGGCTCAGGTTCACCACTTGCATGTCGTTTTCGATGGTCCAATCCAACCCCGCCGCAAATTGGATCGCGCGCCCGCCCATATTCCTGCCCAGCACGCGCACGCTGTAAATCTCCGCCTCGGGCGCGATGGAATGGATGATCCCCGCGCAGGCAGTGCCGTGCCCGGAAACGTCAGCCGGCTTGGGGTCCGGTCTGACGCGGTAATTATTTTTCGCCTTTGAATCGTATTCGATGATCACCCCGCCCTTTACACAGTCGTCCAGGGCAGGGTGATCGTATTCCACGCCGCTATCCACCACGGCAACGCGCACGCCTTTGCCGGTACTGCCGCCCCATGCCCAATCGGGGGCGATCCGCGCAAAGGGACCATCCGCCAGCAATTCCCGGATCGCGTCGGGTGTGAAGTGCTGGGACCACGCCGGTCGCAACGTTTCGTCGGTCATTTATCGGAACCTGAAGGGGGAGGTATCGGTCTTGCGGTACTCTGCAAACACATTCAAGATCTGGATGCAGGCTTTTCGTTCGGCTTCGCCCAGCGCGCTGATCTGGTTGAACAGGTCTGCCAGTTCGAGCAGGTCTGTCATCTCCTCCCTTTTTTTCAGCGATTCATCGAGCGCGGCTTGCAACTCAGGCGAGGGTTTCGATTTGTCCGCTTTGGCGAGGCGCTTCAAGGCGCGCCATCGAATTTTGGATCTCATCAATCTGTTGCGATTGGTCAATTGCCATCGCCGCCTGTTGGGCAAACAGCCCCATCAATTCCATATCGTGCATGTTGAATGAGGACTCGTCAATCTTGTCCAGCACTTCCATCACGCCGATCACCCGGTCATCGGTGGAGATCAGGGGCGTTGCAAGGATCGAGTTCGGCACGTAGCCGGTGCTCTTGGCAAAGTCCTGGTTGAAGCGCTTGTCCTCCTGCACATTGGACGTGGCAATCGGCATCCCGGTCATGAAAACATATCCCGCAATTCCCTTATCCATGGGGAATTTGGTGCCCACCAGATCGCGGTCGGCAGGCCCGAAAGCCACCTTGAACTCCAGCATTTCCTCCTCTTCGTTGACAAGCAAAAGGGAAGCCGCCGCCGCGCCGAATATTTTCGCCGCCGCCTCCACGATGGATTTCAACAAAACGTCATTCGATTTCGGGAGGATCGCCCGCCCGCTCGCCTCGATGGACATCAGCAAACGCTGTAACTGCTCGGAGAGTTTTTCTTCATTCATATCGTCATTTGTTTTCATGGGCGTACCTGTCCTCTCCGCTAGATAGTCAAAAGTGGATTTACCGCATGATAATACCGCAGAAAATCCACTTTTACTTCATCATTCACAGACTTTCATCCGGATACGAAGTTTTGCCCATGGCTTTACCAGCCGCTTTGCCCGCGGCTTTGCCAGTTGCCTTGCCCTGATACAACTTGTGAGCCTTCACCTGGGCTTTGCCCGAGGCTTTACCAGCCGCTTTGCCGGTGGCTTTCGCGGTTGCCTTGCCCATGTTCAACTTGTGAGCGGCGACTTCATCCACAAGGATTTCGTCGAGAGCCTGGCGTTCGTCGGTGCGCAGGGTGGCGCGCACGGCGGACAACTTCTTGATCACTCGCTTGAATGCCGGATTGGTTTTCATTGCTTTTCTCCTGTTTGAATTGAATTTTGGATAACGATGTCCATACTATACATCTTCTCCCAGGGGTTGTCTGTCACTCCGGCGACACAACGGAATCAAACGATCAACTGGTTTTCTAACTCCCTGAGCGACTTATGATTGAGCAACACGATCCGTCCGCGCCCCGTGAGCAGGTATCCCTGCCGCCGCCACTTCCCCAGTGCTTTCGCCACTGTTTGGCGGATCAAGCCGGTGCGATGCGCGAGTTCATCCTGTGAAATGGTAATGTATCCGGTATCGGCTTCCTGTTTATCCAACTCCAGCAGGAGGTGCGCCAGCCGAGCCTGCGCATCCATGAAAACGAGGGCGCTTTCGCGTTCACTACTTACCTGCGAACGGTTTGCCGTCATCTCCAGGATGCTTATCGCAAATTGCGGTTCCTGCTGAATGATCTTCAGGAACGCCCGCGCAGGAATCACAAGCACCTCGCTTTTCGTTCGTGCAATCGCACTGGTGGAACGCGGTTTTTTCGTGAGAAGGCCGAGTTCTCCAAAGAGATCGTGGGCATGCATCTCATTGATCACCATTTCGCGCCCATCCGGGCTGATTAAAATGATCGAGATGGTCCCGTAGCTTACGAGGTAGGCGCACTCCGATGGGGCCGATTGAAAGAAGATAACCTCCCCTTTATCCAGCGTCGCGGACCTGCCCTCGCCGCGCCAGCGCGGCGAGGGAGGCTTTGTTGATACTGGAAAATGAAGATGTGCCCGAAAGAAACCCTGCAATGTCCAAAACAACCGCACCCATTGATTTCCGTGAACTTTATTGCAAACAATGATTCAACATTCATAACCCCATGATGCGCCAATCGTGTCAGGTTTCTGACGCAGACAGGTTACTGCTGAGCGACGAACGTTTTGACGTTTTGCAGAGGCGTCTCGATGACCAGATCACAGCCGGGCCAGACCGCATCTACACTCGCCTCCTTCGCCCTTCGCACTGACTCGCGTACCTCAGCCTCGTCTCCCCTCCACAACGTTGCCACCGGATCGAGATTCCCAAAGAGGAGAACGCCGGTCAATGCGGAGCGCGCCTCCACGAGATTTACCGTCTGATCCACCGAAATCGCCTCCGCGCCGACTTGATTCAACGACCCCAGCGACTTGCCCACATTCCCACACACCGACAGCACGCGCGGCTTCGGAAGATTCTCGATCAACATTTTTTCAACAGGGAAAACGAACTGCTCGTACCGCGCCGGTCCAATAAACCCCGGCGACCCGCCCATATCGTGGATGGTGATGAAGTCCGCCCCGGCGTTGCGATAGGCATTTCCAATCTTTGCAAGGAGAGAAGAAAGATGAAAGAGAGCATCCAACACAGCCTGCGGCTCTTTTTTCATTTCAACAAATAGATTTTTCGGATTGCACAAATACAACAACAATGTATACGGACCCGGTATCATCCCCGAAACCACAACCTCTTTCCCAATCTCACCTTTCACCAGCCGCATTGCTTCACAGACAGTCTCAAGCCTCCCAGCCTTTGAATCCCAATTCTCCAATTCTCCAACTTCTCTTGCGCTCTCGAACACTACCTTCTTCACCTGTGGAAATCCCTCACTCTCATAATTCAACTCCGCGCCAAGTATTTCGGCGGGCAGGCACAAATCCAACGGCAACGTCGCGGAGGGCATCCCTGTCAACTTGAAGGTGCTTGCCGCGGCGCGCGCCATCTTCATCGCATCATGATGCGCCTCGCGCAATAAAAGCCCTTCGCTTTGCAACCCCTCTTGGATAACGTGAATTAACCCGCTGAACGCGGGCATGGATGAAATTTTCCCCCCGCTCAACATCGAAAGAATTTCAGCGCGCCTGCTCATGCAGGAACCTGCTGAAAAATCCAATATCGAATCTCGCGCCCAAGCGGATACAACGGAAGCAGATCGACGCGGTACCCCCGGCCGGCGTATTCCCGCATCAACTCACAAGCGCGCCGCAACACCGCCCGATCCCAGTTCAACGGCAGAGACAGCATTTCCTCGATGGCTTTATGCATCTTCACATTCGTCATCGCGTAATACAACCGGAACTGCAACTGCCATGCCTCCAGCTCGCCGTACACCGAAAGCGCGACGATGATTCCCTGTTGTAAATGCTTCACCTCGTGGATCATCAACGTGGTCAGGCGCGGGTCGGAGGGGAGCGTTGCCAGCGAATAATGTTCGGTGTTGAAATGAATCGTCTTCAGTGCCGTCCAGAACGCGCCGACATTCTTCCGCACGCGTCGAAACCCGATGCGCGTTTTCTTCTCGCGCAAAAATTTTGCCGCGGCTTGCCCTTCCTCACCCATTGCATCCAGGGCGAGCAACAGGTCTTCCCTCCAATCTGCAGGCGTCAGGTTTGATAGCACGTGAGAGTCTCTCCGATTTACAATTGTCGTGAGTATAAAACATTCGAGGCAAACATGCGACCCGCAGCCATCATCGGAATCGGACAAACTAAAATTGACGAACACTGGGACAAGTCCCTGCGCGAGATCGGGGGCGAAGCCGCGTTCGCCGCCATGCAGGATGCAGGCATGGATAACGTCGACGCGCTCTTCGTGGGCAATATGCTCTCCTCCACCATCAGCGGGCAAAACCAACTCGGCGCCTTCTTTGCCGATTGGATCGGGCTGTGGAAACAGGAAGCCGTGAAAGTGGAAGCCGCCTGCGCTTCGGGCGCGGCGGCGCTTCGCTCTGCCCTTATGGCTGTCGCGGCTGGGGAGATTGACTCTGCCCTCATCATTGGCGTCGAAAAGATGACCGACAAAGCCGGTCATGATGTGACCTCCGCCCTTGCCACCGCCGCCGATGCAGATTATGAGTTGGAGCAGGGCATTTCATTCGTCGGGTTGAACGCGCTCATCATGCGCCGCTACATGCACGAGTTTGGCTGGAAGCACGAAGACTTCGCGCCGTTCTCGATCAATGCACACGCCAATGCCATGCACAATCCGTTCGCGCGCTTGCACGAAAAGATCACGGTGGATAAATTCGAAAAATCCTCGATGATCGCCACACCAATCAACCTGCTCGATGCCTCGCCCATCGGCGATGGCGCGGCGGCAGTGATCCTTGTCCCTGCGGAGAAAGTTGTATCCATGCCGGGCAAGCCGAGGATTCTCGTGGCAAGTTCCGCCTCCGCGACGGATACGATTGCCGTCCACTCGCGGAAAGACCCGCTATTTTTATCCGCCGCGTATGAATCGGCAAAGCGCGCCTATGAGATGGCGGGCATCACGCCGAAGGATATTGACGTGTTCGAACTGCACGACGCGTTTTCGATCATGGCGGCCCTTTCGCTCGAGGCGAGCGGGTTTGCAGAACGCGGCACAGGTGTTCAACTCGGCTTGGATGACGAGATCAGCCCGACTGGGCGCGTGCCCGTCTGCACTCGCGGCGGACTCAAAGCGCGCGGGCATCCCGTTGGCGCGACGGGCATCTATCAGGTGGTGGAAGTCGTTCAGCAATTGCGCGGCGAGTGTGGCGCAGCACAAGTGGATGGCGCGCGAATCGGCATGGCACAAAACATCGGCGGTTCGGGCGCGACCATCCTCACGCATATCTTGAAAGCGGATTGAACGACCATATCTGGCAACAGGCTCTGCAACGCCGCCACAGGCAGGCTGGCAAAGTTACAAACGCATTTTTATTTTGACATTCAATCGTAATTGTTTTATACTCTTTAATAGAAAGGAGAAAGAATGTCTGACAAAAGAAAGATTAACCGGCGTGACTTCACCTACCACATGCAGATCAAGGATGAAGCCACAAAGAAAACCATTGGGTACCTGGCGGATATCAGCTCCGGTGGTTTCAAACTCGATTGCCCGGTAAACATTCCGCCCGGGCGGGATTTCCGTATGCACGTGGACCTGACCCCCGATCTCGCGGATAAAAATTCGATGGTGTTCATCGCCCGCAGTAAGTGGGTCAGCCCCGACCATGTGGACCCCAGCACCTTTAACGTGGGGTTTGAGCTTGTCAACATCTCGCCCAGCGACATGCTGATCTTCCAACGCATGTTCGAGAAATACGGCTCTGAAAATACGACGCGAAAGAAAAACTCGAACGATTATTTGTGGAGATAACCTCCAAGGCTCTTGTTTCTTTATCGAACGGGCGGCGAAGAGCCGTCCGTTTTTTATCCATAGGATTGCTTCGCCTGTTGTACAATGGGGGCATGACCTTCAGAATCATTCGTTCCATTATTCGTTTCATCATGAAATTAATCGCCGATATCGAAGTACATGGGCTGGAAAAAATCCCCAGCGGAAATTTGATCGGCGCGTCAAACCATCTCGGCCGGCTCGATACCGCCGCCATGTTGTGCGTGATCGACCGGGAAGATATCATCATGCCCGTGGCGGAGAAGTATAAAAATCACTGGCTGTTCGGTACCGTTGGGCGCGCTGCCAATGCCATCTGGTTGAATCGATTCGAAGCGGATTATTCCGCGTTGCGCGAGATCCTGGCGCGCATGGAGAAGGGCGGCTTGCTCGTCATCGCGCCGGAAGGCACGCGCTCGAAGACCGAAGCCATGCAGGAGGCAAAACTCGGCGTGGCATTCCTCGCCAGCAAAAGCGGATACCCCGTTCTGCCCGTCGCGGCGACCGGGACGGAGGATCGCCGCGTGGCTGAAAACCTCAAGCGATTCCGCCGCTCGAAGATCGTTGTGAAAATTGGCGACCCGCTTCGAATTGAGGTCCCCAAAGGCAAGGGACGTGAGCAAGAATTACGCCAAGCCACAGACGAGATCATGTGCCGCATCGGCGCCATGCTCCCTGAAGACTACCGCGGCTTTTATGCCGATCACCCGCGCTTGAAGGAATTGTTGAATCAACAATGACGCTTCGCATCCTGCGCCTCCTCATTCGGATTCTGCTTAACCTGATCGGGCGTTTTGAAATACGGGGGAAGGAACACGTTCCGCTCAAGGGCGGGATGATCCTCGCCTCGAATCACATCGGCTTCCTGGACATTGTGATGGTCTACTTTGGCATTGACCGCACGGATTTGCTCATCCCAGTTGCCGAAAAGTGGGAAAAAATCTGGTGGATTCGCCTGCTCGCCAAGCCTTTGAACCTGCTCTTCGTTGACCGCTTCAACCCGGACCTGAAAGCGATTCGCAAAATGATCGCGCTCATGGAGGAGGGGAAGTGCCTTATCATCGCGCCCGAGGGAACGCGCTCGCGCACCGGCGCCTTGATCGAGGGCAAGCCGGGCGTCGCCTATCTCGCGGCGCGTTCGGGCTTTCCGGTTATGCCGGTGGCGATTACCGGAACGGAAGATAAAGTTGTTCTCGGCAATATTAAACGATTTCGCAAGTCGCTCATCACGTTGAGGGGCACCAAGCCCTTTATCATCCCTCCGCTTCCTAACAAAGACCGCGACGCCGCACTAAAAAACGCGACCGACGAAATCATGTGCCAGATCGCCGCGCTCCTGCCGGAGAGATATCGCGGCGCGTATGTGAGACATCCGCGCTTAGTGGAATTACTCGGCGATTTGTCACCCGCACGGACGTAAACGTCTGTGCTACTCATACAAAGCCCGCTAAAGCGGACTCACAAGACTTCGCCATCTCCTCGCTTCAAAAACATCCCATCTCCCATCTTTCCTTTCCACTCCTCACCATCCACGATCAACTTGCCGCGCAGGAAAACTTTTTCGGGGCAGCCGGTCAATTCCCAGCCTTCGTACAGGTTGTAGTCCGTGCGCTGATGCGACATGGCGACGCCGTATTTCGCCTTTTTCTCCGGGTCCCATATCACAATGTCGGCGTCGGAGCCTTCAAGCAACGCGCCCTTACGCGGATACAAGCCAAAAATTTTCGCGGGGTTTGTACTGGTATACGAGACAAATTGATTCGCGGTGATTTTTCTCGCACGCACGCCGGTCGTCCACAAGACTGGCATACGATCTTGAATCCCCGGTAACCCGTTTGGGATTTTTGTGAAGTCATCCTTGCCCAACTCTTTACCGGGGATGGCGATCTCGCTTCCTTCGTAGACGATGGGCTTGGTTCCATCAAAATAGAACGGACAATGATCTGTGCCGACGGTTTGCAGGATTCCCTCGGTCAGCCCTTGCCACAAACGCGAGTTATCTTCTTTCGTTCGCATCGGCGGGGAACAGATCCATTTTATGCCGTCGGGTTTGCGCAAATCATCAACCGTGAAAAATAAATACTGCGGGCAGGTCTCGCCCATCACTTTGACGCCGCGTTCGCGCGCGTACTTGAGCATGTCCACTTCGCCGCCCGCGTTCATGTGGACGATGTAGACCGGCGAATCCGCCTGCTCTGCCATTGCCGCCATCCGCAGTGTGGACTCCACTGCGCCCCACGCGGGGCGGGTCAACGCGTGCCATTCAGGTTGCCAATGACCCTCCGCCACTGCCTGCGCCGTCAGCGTTTCAATCACGTCGCCGTTTTCGCAATGCGCCATGACGAGCATTCCATTTTCGCGGGCGATTTGCAACGCCTTGAAGATACTGCCGTCATCGAGTCGCAATCGTCCGTTATAAGCGGTGAAGACTTTGAGGGTTTGAATCCCCATTCCGCGCAGGGATGGGATTTGTTTTGCGATCTTCTCATTGAACTGCGTGAGGTTCATGTGGAAGGAATAGTCAATCGCGGCTTTTTCTGCTTTTTTTAGCCAGAGGTCAACTGAATATTTGAAATCACTTTCTCCCTCACCCCTAGCCCCTCTCCCGCTGGGAGAGGGGGATTCTTCGAGCGGAACAAAATCCATCACGGTCGTCGTCCCGCCGAACGCGGCGGCTTTGTGACCGGTGTAATGGTCGTCAGAGGAGACGGTGCCGAACATCGGCAAGTCGAGATGAACGTGCGGGTCCACGCCGCCGGGGAGAATCAGCTTGCCCGACGCGTCGAGTGTCTGGATTGAATCAGCCGCAATGGCCGGAGCGATGCGGGCGATTCTTTCATCCTGAATCAACACATCGGCTTTGAAGGTTTTCTCGGCAGTAACAAGCGTGCCATTCTTAATCAAAATCGCCATCGGCTTGTTCCTTCGAATCGTATGGCTCCGGCACTTCTTTGATTCCCAGCAAAGCTATCAACACATCCGGTGGAATATCCACCTCGGGCAGATCGGTTTTGTAGAGTTGTTCATGCCCGGCGCGTTCGCGCAGGGACCGCCATAGGATTTCGCGTTCCTCCGCATGGACGACCAGATCGTTCAGCAGTTTCGCGTTGAGCAGGTATTCCCCCGTTGTGTAGAGAAAGGTCAACCGCTTCCACTTATCGGAGTGGATCGGCTCTTTTAATTTTTCCAACCCGCCCAGTTGGATTTTGTAATATTCCTCTTTTGCGCGCGGGTGGTCGGCTTCGTCTTTGAGCAACTCACCGCGCGTGGTGAGTTCGTGCCCCTTGACTTGCGCGATGAATTCGATTTGTCCGCCGTGGTCGGCAAAGGTCGAAGGCTGGTAAAAAGCCAGGTAGTCCACCGCGACAACTTTGGGAGCGGTGCGAAGCGGGATGCGGTACCATCCGAGGAGACGAGCGATCTCGAGGTCACGCGGGGTCGGGAGGAGACAGACGAGAATCAAATCTGTCGGTTTGATCATGGAACAATTATAAAACACCAATTAAAGCTCTGGGCGGGTCTGAGACCCGCCCAGAACAAGTCATTGCTTCGTTCCGCACTCGGCGCAGAATTTTGCATCTGCTTCATTTTTTGCGCCGCAGTTCTTGCAGAATTTTTCGGCGCTCAACGGCTTGCCGCACTCCTGGCAGAATTTTCCGCCGCCCGCTTTCGCCCCGCAATGCGGACAGGTCGCGATGATGGCTTCCTTGAATTTATCGGCGGAGACGTAATCCACCGTTTCGGCTTTTTCACGCGCATCATTGACCGCGGCTTGCACCTGAATGGACGACATTTCCTCCTGCAAATCGGGCGCGCAATCTTTGCAAAGACTGCGTTGTGTATTCCAGCAATCGCCATCCACCCAGTGACCGCAGCGTTTGCATTTGTGGAAGTGCGGCTTGGCTTCCTCGACCGCCTCGGCGAAGGCGTTATCGTGCGCCTTCTCCCAGCCCGCCGAACGGACTCCGCGCGCCACGTTGGCGGCTTTGCCCAGTACGCCGCCGAAGAGATTGCTCGCGGCATCCAGAACGTTCGTTGCGGTACCCATCGCCGAGGCTTGAAATTCGGTTTGATAACCGTTGCCGCAACGGTCACAGAAGAACTCAAACTGAAAGCCTGCGTCGGTGCTCAGGTCACGATAATTACGGGTGAATTGAATCAGCGCCATGGGTCAACCTCCGTGGAAAGATTTCGTTGATTGTAGCACCAAAGATAAAGGCGGCAAATAGTAGTCCAGAAAAGTGACAGATGATACAAATGGACTATCACCAAAGTATCGCATCAATAAGTAGATTAATCTCATCCTGCGTCAAAAACTTTCCCTCTTCCGCGAGTCGGTGGACTTTTTCAAGCAGTGCGCTTGTTGTTGGATCAGTAATTATAATATCCCATAATTTTTTTATAGCGGGATTCGTGGGTTGCCTGCTATTCGGTTTAACTGATGTAATAAAATTTATGTTCTCAATAACCCCAGTGCTGGATGCCTGATCTTTCGCAAGCACTTCTAACCTATACCATGTTTCTTCATATGGAGTAGTGCCGGGCTCGGACCATTCCTGATCAAAAATTATCGGCACGATGACGGATCCCTGGGTGCCGTCTTCAAACGTCACAAAATATTCCATGAGGAGTTTATGTACGATAAGTGGATTGGCCTCATTTCCAACATTCACCTTATACGTGTCCCGGATAAGACACGACTTGTTGACATTGCAGTCTATTCGCACCCCTTCGCCTTTTACTAAGTCATTAAAAACCAAAGGGGATATCTGAATATGCCATATATCACCTGGCTCCTGATATAACGTACGGGTATCATATGCCTTTTGTATGTGCAGCGTTTCTTGAGCTCTTGAATATTCAGGAATATCATTGAATTTTTCAATGAGTCCGTGCAGCTCCACTTCCGGCGTGGGAGTGGATGTTTTAGTTTCGGTTGGTTTTGGGGTTGGCGTTTGAGAAGGAGCAGAGGTCGCGGTGGGTGTGAGGCTGGCAAGCGGGGTGGGAATAACGTTCTCGGCTGGATTTGTGCAGGAGGCGAGAAGGATCATCAGCAGGCAGGCGGAGGATGTTTTGAGATTCATAAAGGAAATTCCTATTCACAATGATGGTCGAGAAGCAAAGCGTATCGAGACCAGCGTGTGAGCAAAGTATTTTTGATAATGGTGGTTTCGATACGGGCGGCGGTGGTTGAGTAGCCGTTGCAACGGCATATCGAAACCCGCCGCCCTACTCAACCACCGGATTGTTTTATATCAACCCAACTTCCTCGTTGAATTCCACAATCAATTCGTCAATTTCATCGGCTTGGGTTTGGACGTCGGTCCAATAGGTCGGCTCATACCATTGCTTTTGGATTTCGTCATACGTGCGACCCTGTTGCTCGACCCAGGTGTAGTATTTGAGGTTGTGCACGCGGCGACGGTCGGGATAGCGGAGTTCGAGCATGTTATCGGTGGATTGTCCGTGCAGATAACGGGCGAAATCGGCGGCGGCGGCGCGCTCGGTGTATTCGCCAAACTCCTGATGCATTTCGTGCAGGCGTGACCGGTAGAGTTCCATCGAGTCGGTGAGGACGGTGAGCATGATGTCGTTCTCATCCATCTCGTAATATTTTGCAGTCTTGATGCAGGAGAGGACGTTGGAAATTCCCGAAAAACCGAGGAGATCGAGATTGGAGATTAGAGATTCGGGGACGCCTTGTTCGACGAGATAGGCGCGTCCGTTTTCTTCGTTGAAGAGACGGGCAATGTTGACGACGGCGTTATCGTCTATGGCAGTGACCACGTCGGTGTTCTTGGTGTTGTGAATCCATGGGACGTGTTTATCGCCGATGCCTTCGATGCGATGCGCGCCAAATCCGTTTTCGAGAAGGGTCGGACATTGAAGCGCTTCACTCGCGACGATCTTCGAATCGGGGAATAGTTTCTTCATGTAATCGCCGCTGGCAATCGTCCCTGCCGAGCCAGTGGCTGATGCCATGCCACGATAACGGTCATTCTTTCCAGCGACTTGTTTGAACACTTCTTCCATGGCATGTCCCGTCACTTCGTAATGCCACAAATAATTTCCGAATTCTTCGAACTGGTTGAAGATCATCAAATCCTGACCAGACTTTTTCAATTCCCAGCATTTATCGAAGATTTCTTTCACGTTCGATTCGGATCCGGGCGTTTTGATCGTCTCACCCGCGACTTTGGCCAGCCACTCGAATCTTTCCTTGGACATACCTTCAGGCAAAATCGCGATGGATTCACATCCGAGCAACGCGGAGTCGTACGCGCCGCCGCGACAGTAATTCCCCGTGGAGGGCCAGACGGCTTTTTGCGTCGTCGGGTCGAACTGACCTGTGACCAGTCTCGGCACGAGACAGGAAAACGCCGCCCCGACTTTGTGCGCACCCGTCGGGAACCATTTGCCCACGATAGCAATGATGCGCGCGCGGACGCCCGTCAGCGAGGATGGAAGCTCGATGAAGTTGACTCCGCCGAAGGTCCCGCCTGACGCGGTGGGTTGATTGTGCCAATTGATGCGGAAGAGGTTGCGCGGATGGATGTCCCAGAGTCCGATACTCTTCAATTCATCTTTCACTTTGGCGGGAATCTTTGACGGGTCTTTCATCTGCGCGTACGTGGGGATGATGATATTTTTTTCCTTCGCGCGTTGGACGGCGCGGGCGCGGCGGGCTTTGTCAACGGTCAGGTCAATAGTGGTCATTGGTCGCTCCTCAGAAAATGGACTGGCAAATGTATTATACTCTTCGCAATTCCCCAAGAGACTCTTCGCCGCACTCGCCGTTTGAGGCTCGCGGCTCAGAGTGACATGGCAGTAGGAGATAAAATGAAACAAGCAACTACAGGCACAATATCGGGGTGTCTCGTGTGGGTCATCGCGTTTTTCGCGATCAGCCTGTGCGTCCTGCCGATGTCAATGATGATCGGCGGATTTACAGCGGTCAGCGATTTTGCCGTCAGGCAGACGGGCGCAATCGTTTGCCCCGAGAATACGACCCCTGAAGTTCGCAGCTTCGCAACGTATGGAAGTGGTCCATCCACAACCTACGTGCTTCAATGTGTGGATGCGAGCGGAGAAGTGGTGATGGAAGACCCTGTCGGCTTTGCGTTTTTGTGGATAGGCATTCTTGTGGGCATCGGTTTGTTGCTTTCGGGAATCCTTGCCTTTGCGCTCGCCGCGCCTGCGGGAGTGTTGATCGCAAAATTGTTCAGCAAATTAAAGAGGACTCAATAATTTCGTACATCTGTTTCATGGATCAAATTTTAATGCAATCGTATGTTGCTTTTAATGCAAAACAAAACCATGAGGAGTATGATGTGTGTCAAGGAAAGGAGGTAGCCATAGAGGCCCCACCTGAAATTTATACGAGGGGAAGGACTGGGACGCCGTAAACTGGTCTACGCCTTTGTTCGTGCGCGTCAGACACAAGACGTATTCCTCACGATGAGGAAGGTAGTTCCCTCGTTCCCTGCCCAAACAATTACATAAGAATTCGATTGACGGATGGTTAATCCCCATCCGTCTTGTTGTTTAATAAATGGATTGGCGTATTCGGTCGAGTCCGCGCTTGAGAATCTGGCGGGACGTTCCGAAGTTCAAGCGCACATGCCCCTCCCCGCCTGCGCCGAAAATCTTCCCATCGCTTAACGCCACTTTTGCATTCTTCATCAAGAAATCAAACGGGGATTTTTTCAATTTCAATTGCGTGAAATCGAGCCAGGCAAGATAGGTGGCATCGGGAATCGTCGTGCGTACGCCCGGCATATTGTCTGAAACATACTTCACCAGAAAATCACGATTCACAGTGAGATACTTGCGCAAACTGAACAGCCAGTCATCACATTGACCTGAGTATGCAATCCGCGCGGCGACCAATCCTGCGGCGGCGATGTGATATCCCATTTTAAAAACCGTTTCTTTATGGCGTGTGCGCAATTCCTCGTTTGGGATGACGGCGAATGCGCTGAGCAAGCCGGGAACATTGAACGCTTTCGAGGCGGAAACCAACGTGATCGTATGTCTGGCGATCTCGCGTCCCAGCGCGGCAATCGGATGGAATGTATTACCATCCAAGAGCAACTCGCTGTGGATCTCGTCTGAGATGATCAGGGTATTGTGTGAGATGCAGATCTCTGCCATTCGCTTTAACTCGGCGCGGGAATAGATTTTGCCCACGGGATTATGCGGATTGCACAGCAGGAACACGTTGACCCTCTTCACGCCCTTCTCGAACGCATCAAAATCAAGGTCATATCTGATCCTGCTTCCTTCGGTTTTTTTCTTCAAGGGAGCCACAACCTGCGGTACGCCGGTCTTCTTGCGCGTGTCGAGAAATTCATTATACACAGGCGTCTGGATCAAATATCCCCGGCGCGAGGTACAGAAGGTACGCGTGGCAACGTTATACCGCTATTCACGCCTGGGACCGCCACGATCATTTCGGGGGAAATTTTCCAGTTGAAGAGTTTTCCATGCGTGCGGCAATGGATTCATACAGCGCTGGGGATGGTAGATGATAGCCCATATCGCCATGTTCAACAAACCTATACAGAGCCTTCTGAATGGCTGACGGCGCAGCGAAATCCATATCTGCCACCCACATGGGAAGCACATCGTTGGGATAAGCCTGCCACTTGATGGCGAAGAATGATGTTCGGCGATCCGGGATGGAATCAAAGTTGTAGGGCATATTATCTCTTGTAAGCCACGATCATTCCGTCACGGATGGGGGTGAGGGACACGATCCAATCGGGATCCGTTGTCACGTCACGCGTAAAGCGGCGGATGGCTTCCGTAGTTTTTTCGTGATCGGTCGGGTCGAGGATCTGCCCGTGCCAGATCATGTTGTCAATGATGAGCAATCCGCCTGAGCGAAGTTTTTCCTTGATGACAGGAAGCGAATCGGGATACCCCTCCTTGTCAATATCGTTGAAGATGATGTCGAACGGACCTGGCGTCTGCCGAAGAGTCTCCACCGCTTCTGCATTGTGATACTTGACCAATCCATCCAGCGCTAATCTGGTGAGATACTCTTTCGCCATCGCAGACAGCTTGTCGTCCCAGACGGTATGATGCACAATTCCACCGCCATTCTCGCGCACCGCTTTTGCAAACCATGCCGTGGAATATCCGTAGCCTGAGCCAAGCTCAAACACGGACTTCGCACCGATCATCCGCGCGAGTTGATAACAGTAATATCCGCAAACAGGACCGAGCGCGGGGAAGTTATTTTTCTCTGCATATTCTTCCATCTCTTGCAACACTGGTTCGCGCGGCGGCACGAGGGTGGTGAGGTAATCTTGCAGTTTGTCGTAATTGATTTCGGGCATGGGGTTCTCCTTGTTATATGGTGTAGGGGCGGATCGCGATCCGCCCCTACGATTCATTTCAAAATCTCTAACACAATCGGCAACGCAAGTTTTGCCCATTCGGCGTACATCTTCCCTGAGGGATGCAAGCCATCGCCAGCGATCAATGTTGGGTCATTGACCGCTTCGCGCGAAATTGGAGTAATGTCAATGTAGCGCGCGCCTGCCTTTTCGGTTTCTTCCTTGTTTACGGCGTTGAACTGGTTAATTTCCACAGCGATCTGTTTGCTGTCGCGGCTCGCCGCAAACGGAGTCACGCCCCAATCAGGGATGGATAAAACGATGACGCGGTTCGCATCTCCGCCCGCGTATTCGATGGACTTGTTGAGGAGGAAAATAAATCCTTCGCGGTAGTCTTCGATATCAAGTCCGCGATATTGGTTGTTGACCCCAATCAACAATGAAACCAGATCGTACAGCGGGTTGATGTCACGCGCCTGAATGTCATCCCAAAGTTCGTCGGTTGTCCAGCCTGTACGGGCGATGATGGTGACTTCTACCCCCCTCTGGCTCCCCTCAATTGACTTCGTAAATTGGGGGGATGCTTCAACGAGTCTGGCAAGTTGATTCGACCAACGCTCATTTTCGGGAACGCTTTCGCCGATGGTGTAGGAGTCGCCGAGGGCGAGATAGCGAATATCGGGCATGTCAGTTTCTCCTAAGGCAGGGACGGGAGTGGATGAAGCGCAACCAACGAGGAAAAGCAGGCAAAGGCTGATCACGTGCTTCATGTCGTGATTATAGTCGAGGAGAGTGAGAGTCGCTGAGGTCAGCGACCAGGTCCACTTGTGGAGGGAAGCGGGGCGTCGTCGCCTGTCACGTTGACAAGATCGTGAATCCATTTGCGCGAGAGGAAACGCCGGGTAATGATGATCGCCTTGACGATCTCCTCGAGCAAGACGAGCGCGTAGACGTGATACACGGGGAGATGCAAAACAAATCCGCCGATGAGCGCGGCGGGGACGCCGATCAGCCAGATCGAAAACAATTCGATGAACAGGGCATAACGCGTGTCGCCGCCCGCGCGTAACGCGCCGATGAACAACATAAAGTTGAATACGCGGAGCCACGCCGACAGCGAATAGACCAGCATAATGTTCATCAAGTTGTAATTCGCGGAAGGCGATAACTGGTATAAACCTGCGACAATGCCGCGCATCGAAAAAACAAATATCCCTCCCAGCACGGCAAGGGTCACAGCCATGATCGTGAAGCGGCGGCTGTATTCAAAGGCGAGGCCTTTTTCCTTTTTGCCGATCTTGTTGCCCACCATTACCGAGCAGGCATTCCCCAAGCCAATGAATAACACGAACATCAACTCTTCGATGGTGGCGTTGATGTTGATCGCCGCGATGGAATTGGTGCCGATACGGGCGTAGACCGCGTTATAGGTGGTGATGCCGAAAGACCAGATGACTTCATTCATCGTGGCTGGCATGGCTGTGCGAAGGACGTTGAAGAGGAAGGCGCGGTCGAATTGAAAGAGGGTGAGAGGGTTGGCGGCAAGCGGAGTCTTCTGCGCATACACGAGGATCAGCAATACGACGCACTCGAACGCCCAGCTAATGCTTGTGCCGATTGCCGCGCCGCGCACGCCCAGGGCAGGCAAACCAAAATGCCCGAAGATCAAACTATAGCCAAGGACAGTTTTAAGAACAAGGGAAACGACCGAAACGATCACGGTCATCGTTACGAGTGTGATGCTCCGCAGGATCGAGATGTACGAAACCGAGATCGCCATCAATACATAACTCAACCCGACAATGCGAAGGTATTCACTGCCGAGGCGAATCACCTCAGGGTCTTCGGTGTAAAACCCGAGCAGCGTTTCAGGGATCAATGTTGCCGCAAGGGAAAACAGCAACGCCACAGAGACCGCGACCATCAGACAGATCCCCAGCACTTTGCGGATATTTTCCGTGTCGCCTTTACCCCAATACTGCGCGGTGAAAATCGCCATGCCGCTCGTCACCCCGAACAGGAAAAGGATGAGCAGAAAGAAAATTTGATTTGCCAGCCCCAGCGCGGCGATGGAAGCCTCTCCCAACTGCCCGACCATGAACACATCAACCATGTTGAGCCCGGCGGTGATCAGTTGCTGAAAGGCCACCGGCACAGCCAGCGCCAGCATGGCGCGGAAGAAATCCTTATCGTGGAGGAAGGATAATGACATATAAAAATTTAGGGGCGGAGCGGCGCTCCGCCCCTACGGTATCTTAATCTTCCGGCGCTTCACGCACGATGTATAAGGGTCTGCCTTTAGCCTCATCGTAAAGCCGCCCAATATATTCGCCGAGGATGCCAAGCGAGATTAATTGCACCCCGCCAAGAAACAATACAGCGAGCAACGTGGAAGCCTGACCAAAAAACGCCTGTGAGCCGCTTGCACGCAGATAGATGACAACCGGCATGGCAAGGATGGCAATTCCTGCAGAGAAAAAGCCGAAGAACGTCGCGACTTGCAATGGGAAATACGAAAAGCCTGTCACAGCATTGATCGCAAGCTTGAACATCTTTTTGAACGGGTATTTCGTCGCGCCGGCGGTGCGGGCGGCGCGCTTGTATTCCACGCCGATCTGTTTGAACCCAACCCACGCCGACATACCGCGCAGAAAGCGATGGCGCTCGCGCATGTTGTTCATCACGTTTACAACCTTGCGATCCATCAGGCGGAAGTCGCCGGTATCGAGCGGGATTTTCACGTCGGTGATGCGGTAAATCAGACGATAAAACAGCGACGCTGTCCACAACTTGAAAAAGGACTCGCCTTCGCGTTCGGCTCTCACGGCGTAGACAACTTCGTACCCCTCCTGCCATTTTTTCGCCATATCCAGGATGAGTTCAGGCGGGTCTTGCAGATCGGCGTCAATGATGATGACCGCGTCGCCGCGTGAGTAGTCGAGCCCGGCAGTCACTGCCACTTGATGACCGAAGTTGCGGGCAAAGATGACCGGGCGGATGCGCTTGTCGTTTTTGGCGAGCGTGCGGATCATATCGCTGGAACCGTCGGAGGAACCGTCGTCCACGAGGAGGAGTTCCCAGGGTTTGCGCGTCTTGTCCATCACTTCTTTGACGCGGCGATAGAGTTCGGGGAGGTTGTCTTTTTCGTTGAAGATGGGGGCGATGATCGAATACGTGATTTTCATGGAGCGCTTTTCTTTCGGTTGGAATTTTTCACGCGTTTTGATTCGGTTGAAGGTATTGAATCAAACATAAGGGCGGATGAAGCGGGGGTTTCATCCGCAATTTTATTTTTCCGCAAACCGCGCCGCGCCCGGTTGACCACTTCGGGCGGCGCGACAAACTGCATCTCGCCATCATCTTCAAAGGCGGGCAAGCCCAATATCTTGCGCTGGAGGTATCCTGCGATCACGATCACAGACGCCAGCGCCGGCACCACGAGCAATGCGCCGAGAATGCCTTCAAGGATGGTGGCAATGATGATGGCGATGAACACAAGACCTTCGTGCATGTGGACACTGCGTCCCATGATGATCGGGCGCAGGAAAAAATTTTTCAACGTCATCAACACAACATACACAGCCACAAGGATCACCGCCACCCAAAAATTCGAGAGCGGAATCCAGGCGGAGCCTTCGAGTAGGGCAACCCCTGCCGCGATGGCGGCGGCGAGAAACGGACCGACATCGGGCACCAACGTGAATAGACCGGCGATCAAGCCGAGCACGAGCGCGCCGGGGATTCCGATGATGAGCCATGCCACGGTGAACACCACACCGACGATCACCATCAATACGATCTGCCCGCGCAGGTACGCCAGCCACACCCGGCGGAGGCGGCGGTACAACTCCTGCACCTCCGCGCGATAGGGCGGTTGGACAAACTCAAACAGACTCTCGCGCACGTGCGACCATTCGGATAAAAATAAATACACCGCCACGAGGATGACCAAAAACCAAAGCACACCGACCGAGGTTGTTTCGAGCAATTGCAACGCCTCTTCGGGGAGCGGGGTGGTAATCGCCGCCTGGATTTGTGAGAGACTCACGCCCCATTCTTCGAGATGAAAAACCACGTTGCCCACTTGCACCGGTTGCATCAGCATGGCGCTCAACTGACTCGAAAGGTTCATCAGGTCTCGAAACACGACCTGCGCCTCATCGTAGAAGATCGGCGCGAGCGTGGCTGGGACGCCCACCAGCAGGATCAACGATGAAAAGTAGACGAGTTTCACCGACGCGCCGCGTGAAATTTTTGGGTTGGTTGTGAGATAGGTTACGGCAGGGTTGATGAGATACGCAACGAACGCCGCAACGACGAGATTCCGCACGGCATCACGCGCGTAGATCAGAAAAGCGATGAAGGCGGCAAAAAAAAGCACCCCCACGGTGTATCGAAATGTCAGGCTCCATGGCGCATCTTTTTTCATAACAATTTTTTCACGGCAGACAGCGTTGGTTCGATGATCGGCGCGGACTCGACGGCGCTCAGCGCGGCGCGGACATCTTTGAGACCACTGCCGGTATTCATCACCAGGATGGGATCATCGCTTCCGACCATGCCTGTGGAAGCTGCCTTCACCAACCCGGCATATCCCGCCGCCCCGGCGGGTTCGGCAAAGACTCCGACCGTGCCGAGTTCGGCGATGGCTTTGAGGATGTCGTCATCTGATACATTAACGTACGTGCCGCCCGTTTCCTTCGCAGCGCGGACGGCGCGGACGCCATCGCGCGGCAAATTCACAGAGATCGAATCGGCAAGCGTCTTAGCAGAGACGGGCGTGATCGTTTCCGTGTTCCCGTGGAACGCGTTCGAGATCGCGGCGGAACCCTCCGCTTGCACGCCGATGATGCGCGGTATACGCGCCAACCAGCCGAGTTCGACCAAATCCTTGAAGCCCTTGTGGATTCCTGAAATGATGTTTCCATCCCCAACGGAGACAAAAACCGTCAGCGGCGGATGGTCAAGCCCTTCGCCGAATTCATCGTGCCATTTGGCGTGCGCGTCCTGCCACCATTCCCAAATCTCGAACCCGGCGGTCTTCTTCCCCTCCATTGTGAACGGATTGTAGCCCGTGTTGCGGCAGTACCAGCCGAACTCGTTCGCGCATTTCACGGTGAGATCGAACGCGTCATCGTACGTTCCATCCACCAGAATCACCTTTGCGCCGAAGATCAACAATTGCGCCACCTTTGCTTGCGGCGCAGACTTGGGGGCAAAGATCACGGCTTTTTGTCCAACCGAAGCAGACATCCCTGCGAGCGCCGCGCCGGCGTTCCCTGTCGAAGCGGTGACGACGATCTCCGCGCCGATCTCGTGCGCGCGAGTCACAACGATCGCGCTGGCTCGGTCTTTGAAGGAAGCGGTCGGGTTGCGCGATTCGTCCTTCAGCCAAAGGTTTTGCAGACCCAGTTTTTTCGCAAGGGAGGATAATTTGAAGACGGGAGTCCCGCCTGCCGTGTGAAGCGGAGTCGAATCGCCTTCGATGTCGTTCACCGGCAGGAGGGGTAAATATCGCCACAGCGAATAATCGCCGCGGCTGGTGATATCCTCCGCGTGAAATTTTTTCTTGAGATTTTTATAGTCGAGGACGACATCAAGATTCCCGCCATCTTTCGGGCAGGTGTACGCGACCTCGGTGGGCGAGTATTCCTCCCCGCACAGCGAACAACGATAGCCGAGGAATTTATCCATGACTAGATTTTACCCGATATGGAAGAGCGCCAAAAAGGACTCTCAGGCTTCAAATCATCAACGTAATTCACCTGGCAGATGCCGCATTTCACCGCTTTTGCGGTCAACCAACTCCCAGTCCATGATGCACTCAGCCACGAGAGAACCATCCGCGCGCGTAATACCGACATAGCGCGAGCCGCCCGTCTCATGGGCATTGAGCATGTGTGCGGAAATGTTCAACGTCTCTCCCCAATTTGCAATTGCCAAATACTGGATGTGAACCCGCTTCGTGATCACTGCCAAACCCGCCTCCGCCAACTTGACCGGACTCCACCCTCGAGCCGCAAAATCCTGCACCGCGGCTTCTTCCGCATAATTGATATAGATCACGTTATTGACGTGGTCGTACGAGTCCAAATCCATCCATTCCACCTGTCTCTGCATTACGAATGGATTTTCGGCTGGCGCAATCTTCGCAAAACGCTCAAACGGAAAGACGCGCGGGTCTTCAATTCGAAATTTATCTGCCTCTTCTTCGGGTAAATTCGTCGGACGTCCTGTTTTCGCATCCATATAGACGATATGCTGCGTACCCTGCGCAATCACTTCCCCGCCATCTTTACGCGTCACCTCGAAACAGCGCGTCCCGCGCACCTTTTGCCAGTTGACCATCCAAATGGTTAACCCGAACTCGTCATTATGTCGCAACGGACGCAACAAACAAATCTCCGTCTCGCGGATCAACCAAAACACATCGGGGTTCTGGCTGTAATTCGCATCCCAACCAACCGCCGCCCCCCAATCCCAGGCGGTTTCGATCAGGTAACGCAGATAATTCGCAGGGCTGACCGCGCCGCTGGGATCGAGTTCCCCCCAACGCACACGGAATGTTCGAGTAAAGATTTTTGACATGAGACTGATTTTATCCCATACAGTCAAGACCTGACATGTCTCATGCGCGCCGATATTAACCATAACCCACGCGTGGACAAAGACGCGAGTCCATCAAACTTTCGCGAAGATGCCGCACGGCGCCACGGCGACGCCTGTCAGGTCTTAACCAAAAAGGACTCTCAGGCTTGAAACCTTGAGAGTCCTTCCTTTAAATTTTACCTACTATGTTCCGATGTTCGTGCGATCATCGCAACCGTCGAAAACCAAAACGAATGTAATCTGTTCCAGAGAACTGAAAATCCAATACAAACGCACCTTCTGGTAACTGAATCTGAAGGCTATCGGAATTTTCGATTGCATTTGGATCACCGTTATTGGAGGTATTTGAATATTCAGAAATTGTTTGACAGTTTGAGTCGACAATGGACGTGATCTTGAACAGCTGACTGTCGGGAAAGAAGAGGAACGAAAGCGCGGCAATCATTTTCCCGTTTTGGGTCAATTTGATTCCAAACGGACCAACGAAATCCCTAGACGCAAGCTCCTCACTTGAAACGTAGAAATCCTGAGCATAAGCCCCCACTTCAATGCTAACCTGCTTTGTGGGATCAACATCAGCGAAAAATTGCGTCAGGCAACCTTCACCACTACCTGAGGGGACAGGGACAGAAGAAACGGGAAGTGCTGTTGATGTCTCACCTGAATTAGTGGGCAGGGAGGAAGGCTGGTTTGTTTGAGAAGGAGGTGCGGGCGTCCTTTGAAGCCAAGCAATGATTACAGGGCTGGAAAACAAGGCAGTCACTAAAGTTCCAACAAGGGCAATCAGCGCTACTGTAATTGCAGGATTAAGTTTTTTGGCGGAAGGGTTTTTAACTCTCTTTGACGATTGCCTTGACATATTTCACACTCCAATCGGCAGAAAGTCTTTTCAGGTTTGCTGAATAATCTGACTTGAAACTTTCTTAATGATCGTAATTATAAGCTTTCCTCTCCCAAATTTCCCTCGCAATCATCTCCTGATCCACAGGCAAATCAATCCCTCTCAAACGGGACACCGAGCGCGGCGGGGGGTGAGGCGCGCAGGGCGCGGAAGGCTTTGGTGAAAAATCGTCGCGCCGATTCGGGCATTGCCGCGAGCGTGCGTTCGACCCATTCCGCATCGCCGATGTTGACGAGAAGCAGGGTGAGGATCATCAGCGGGAACGGCGCGACTTGCAGAACCTGTGAAGGAATATTTGGCAAACTCGGTTGCAACACAAGCCCAAGCCACTGCAACAACCCGAACAAATAAGCGCCGAACGCGGCACGCAGCGGATTCCAACCGCCGAAGATGGTGATGGACAACGCGATCCAGCCGAATCCGTCCAAGCCGGAGATCGTGCCATTCCAACCAGCCTTGACGCTCAGCGAATACGTCGGACCAGCCAAGCCAATGATCGCGCCGCCGATAATCGTGTACACGTAGCGCATCAAGTTGACGTTCGCGCCGCGCACATACGCGGATGCCGGGCGTTCGCCGATGCCCTGCAACATCAAACCGGGGCGCGTGCGGAAGATCCATGCCCAGGCGAGGAGGATGGCGAGAAAACTGAGATAGGTCATCACATCGTGATGGAAGAATAGCTGTCCAATAATGGGGATTTGACCCAACACCGGGAAATCCCACGCGGGGACGCGCGGTCCGCTCACGCCCATGTAGTTGTTGCCGAGGAAATAGGCGAGGTCGCGGCAGGTGAGCGCGAGGACGAATCCCACCGCGACCTGTGACTGCTTCAACGTAATCGAAGAGAACGCGACCACGAGCGCGACAAGCGCTCCAATCGCCGCGCCGGTCAGGAATCCAGCGAGCAGGCTTTCGGTCCGGGAAGAAGCGGCAAAGCCTCCCATCGCGGAGAGGAGAATCGTCCCGTTCATCGAGAGATTGATCACACCCGCGCGTTCGGTGACCGTCTCGCCGATTACGGCAAAGATGATGGGCGCGGCGGCGAAGAGTACGCCAGCGAGACCGATGAGGATGAGTTCGGTTTCCATGATGAGCCTATGCCTTCGGTGTGAATCGCTGGCGTGCCCCCTCCGCGAGCAGGACGAACAGCACCAACATGCCCTGCAAAACGCCGGAGAGGGATGAATCGAGTTTGTGCAAAATCGGGAGTTGGATACTGCCGATGTTGAGCGCGGCGAAGAACAACGCGACCGACACCGCCCAGATGGCTTGATAATTGATGAGCATCGCCACCATCAGCCCGAGATAGCCGTATCCGCTCGAAATGGCGGGGATGAGGCGGTAGTAAACGGCAGTCACCTGTAATGCGCCTGCCGCGCCTGCCAGGGCGCCGCACAACAAAAAGGAGAACATCATGTATTGCCAGGTGGGAATGCCTAGCAGATACGCGGCGCGGAAATTTCTACCGACGGCTTTGAGCCGCAGTCCAAAATACGTGCCTTGCAAAAGAAAATATACAAAGATGATTCCGGCAATCGCGATCACCAGCGACCACGGACTCAACCGCAAGCCTTCGAATAGCGGAAGATGCAACGGATCAGCAAACGGTTCGGTTCCGCTCATCGAGCCGGTGCCGGGGCGCTTCCATGGACCGAAGATGAGGTAGATCGTGAGCGCGGTGGCGACAAAGTTCAAACCCAGCCCGCCGAAGATCTCGTTCACGCCGCCGAATGTTTTGAGCGCGCCGGCAAGCGCCGCCCACAACGCGCCGGCGAACATGCCCGCGAGGACGCTCAACGTGATGATGAGCGCGGGGTTCATGGCGCTATCCTGCAAGGAACGCAACATCATCGTCGTGCCGATCGCGCCGAGGGTGATCTGCCCCTCGACGCCGATATTCCACAACCCTGCGGCGAAGGTGATCAACAGTCCTGCCGTGACGAGTAACAACGGAACCCAGCTCACCAGTACATCTGAAAATTTATTCACCGAGCCAAGTGAACCGAACATGTCTTTGAAAACCTGAATGGGTCGAGCGCCCACCGCAAGGAGAATCAACGATGTGATCCCCAACGCCAGTGCCAGTGCAAGGAGTTGAAAGCCGAGGCGATTCAAGGTTGTGTTCTTCATTATCAATCCTCAACCTTTTTCACCACAAAGGCTTGTATTGAGCCAGTCGAAATGACACGAAGGTCACGAAGGTTTAATCCCTTAAGGCAAAACAGAATTTCCCCTTTGTGTACTTCGTGTCCTTCGTGTTTAAAGATTTTCACCTCAACTCCAGCCCTTGCCGCCGATGAGTTCGCCGAGTTGTTGGACGCTGGTCCTGTTCGCGTCGAGCGGTTGTGAGACGCGCCCGTTGTAAAAGACCAGCACACGGTCGCTGTATTGCAAAATCTCATCCAGGTCAGATGACATGAACAGGATCGCCGCGCCCTGTTTACAGCGTTCCTTCAATTTGCCCCAGATGTAAATCACGGATTCAATGTCGAGCCCGCGTGTGGGATGCTCAACCAGAATCAACGAAAGCGGATCGCGCAACAAAGATAACAATGTCCGTTGCTGGTTGCCGCCCGACAAAGACTCCACCAAACTGACGGGTGCGCCTTTGATATTGAACGATTTGATGCGTTCCTCGGCAAGCCCGCGCCCGCGTTCGCGGTCAATGAACACGCCGGTCTGTTTTTCGGCGAGGATGAAATGTTCGGTGAGCGACAAGCCCGGCACCAATCCCTGCTCGAGGCGCGCGGCGGGCAGAAATTCCACGCCGTGATTTTTGTACGCGTGATACGGTTTGCCCGTGAGGTCAAGATCGTTCACTTTCACTCTCCCAGCCACCGTGCGGAGCAACCCGGCGCACGCGCGCAGGAACAGGTCCTGCCCGCTTCCCTCCATGCCCGCCAGCCCGATGACCTCGCCGGCGTGCGTTTCAAAGTCCACATCCTTGATTTTGAGACGCGCATCTTCGATTGAAATGCGATCCAGACTCAACACGCGTCGTTCCTGACTTGCAGGCTGCTTCGCCTCGAGAGGCACTTCCTTGCCGAACATCAGCTCCACCAATTTCTTTTGATCGAACGGCTTCCTCAGCTCACCGACAAGTTTTCCCTGCCGCAACACCGCGACCCGGTCGCATAAATTTTCCACATCTTCAAGTTTGTGCGAAACAAAAATGACCGTGATCGCCTGCTCGGGAAATTTTTTCAGCGTCTCGAATAGTTTTGCCTTTTGCGCCGCGCTGATGCCGGTCGTCGGCTCGTCAAGAATAAAGACGCGTGCGCCCAAAAATAACAAACGCATGATCTCAAGTTGCTGGCGTTCCCCCACCGTGAGCGAATCCACGTAATTTTCGGGGTCGAGTGAAAACCCGAATTCCTTTTGAAGCAGGCTGAAATCCTGCGCGGCGTGTTTTCGGTTGGGGAAGAGTCCGCCCTTCTGCCCGAGCATGAAGTTGTCGAGGATGCGCATGGGAGGGAAGTCGAGCGGGTCCTGGTGTAGCATCCCAATCCCGTCTTGAATCGCGGCGGCTGGCGATTCGATTCTCACGGGTTTGCCATCCAGCAGGATCTCCCCTCCATCCGCGTGAATGAACCCCGAAAGAATCTTCATCAACGTACTTTTGCCCGCGCCATTCTCACCGAGGATGCCCTGAATTGTGCCCGATGGAATCGTGAGATTGATATCGTCGTTGGCGTGATTTTTACCAAAGTACTTGTGAATGCCGCGCAGTTCAACGTGCATGAAAATCTTCCTCGATAATTTGTACGGGCGACCCGTCAATGCCTTCGGTGTATTTTACCTGCTTCACACCTTTGCCCGAAGGGTACATGGTTAATCCCTGGCGGGTCGCCCCTACGTACAATAATAAAAAACGTGGGAAGGCAATTGCCTTCCCACGTTCGCAGACGCGTTATTCGGGGACGCTCTGTCCTTCCATGCCTTCGAGCAATTGCGGCAGGTACCAAACCTGCTGGTCGGTTGCCACTTCACCGTCGGCGAGATAGGCAGTGCCATCCTGCAAATTGATGGGACCCGTCCACAGGTTGAGTCCGCCCGCGAGGTCCGCAATGAACGCATCGAGGGTGGCGGCATCATCAGCGGCAAGACCATTGCCCTTCACGAATCCGACATGGCTGGTGTCGAGGTTGTTGAGGTCAGACCAGTCTGGCGCAAGCCATTGGAACGAGGATTGGAAATTGCCTTCCGCCGCGGAGCGAATCGTTTCGAGATACGAGGGTCCCCAATTGAAGAACGGCGTGCCAAGACAGACCGCCGGCGAAATATCGCAGGAACCGATGTGATCATACGGCACGGCGCGGACATCCTTGCCTTCCTTGGCAAATTTGTCGGCTTCCACCATGGCTTCGGTGGTGTCAATGCCGGAGAGTACCACGTCGTAACCGCCGTTGAAGAAATCATCGGCAACGAGCGTCGGGTCTGAGGTGAAACCCGGGATGTTGAACCAGAAACCGATCCACGTCACTTTGAACTGCAAGTCGGCGGAATCGTTGCCCGCTTCAGCCCAGCAATGCTTCGCGCCCAAATAGGCAGAGGCGGCGAGGCGGCGGGTTTCATCGTTGATCAACGGTCCCAGATAACCGATCTGACCGGTCTTGGTGGAAAGCGCCGCGGCACATCCCGCGATCATCTTGCCGTACTCCATGCGACCCATGAGGTTGGTGAGGTTCGAGATTTCCTGATAGGCTTTTCCATCCGTCCACACCTGATCGCCGGACGCCATGATCACGTACACATCCGGGTTGGCTTTGGCAAAGGCGGTCGAGGCGTCCTTCATGTCATCCGAGTTGAAGATGACGAGTTTCGCGCCCTGATCAACCAGTTCCTGCGCCAGTTGATCGGGGGTGGTGCCGGGGCGGTCGGCGGGGTTGACCTTATCGAGATAGATCATCGTCGCGCCGAGCTTTTCCTCCACGTATTGGCCGGCTTCGTAATGAGCCTGGCTCCAGCCGCGGTCATTGTACGGACCGACAAGCAACATGCCAAATGTAAACGGTTCATCGAGCGGGGCTTCGGTCGCGGGCGCCGCAGGCGTGCACGCCGAAATGACGAGCATGAGCGCCATCGTCAAAAACACATAGCGCATTAAATTGGTACGCATTTTCTTTTTCTCCTTGTTGATTGATTGACGGATCATATGAGCATCTGACGTGCGATTGACGTTCCCGCGTGCCTCCTTTCACAATTGTCATACAAATCGCAGTGTGAACTAACGTCGTCATATTGTAGAGCCAAACAAGGATTTAAATCAAGCCCAATTCTCATGGATTACAACCGAACATTGTCTGGACTTTGGCTAACGCCCCGCTTCGCCCCGCCGTTTCAGTTGTTTCAGCCTCGACGCGTTCCCACAGCCGACAGAGCGGCGCGCCCATGAATTCCTTCGATTCTTCAAATGACTGAAGCGATACGTCAAGCGCGCGCTGCCACTGCCCTGCATGAGTAAATCCCTCGATGAATACAAAACGTTCCGCCGGGTCAGCCGGTTGATGATCCAATTCCAACGCGGCTTCAGCCAGCGACACGACCTCGTCCCACTCCCCAAACTGACGCGCCAATTCCGCTTTTTGAAAGTAATAACACCATCCATGCGCCGGCTCTGGACCGTACACTTCGGGCATGCGCGAGGTTTGCTCACTGGTAATCAACTCGAAGTTCGTCAGACGCGCCGCGAAGCGCATCAAACTTTGTTCAGGGATGCTCCGATTTATGCGGTCAACTTCAGGGTCGAGAATCCGCAAACAGGCCGGCGGCGCGAAGTAGATTGCCAGTGCCTGTGATGTGTTTCCGTTGAACGCGCCTGCCAGATAGTCGGTAAAAATGGGTTGATCAGGTTCGAGCGAGGGGAGCGCGTCGCTTCGCAAACGCGTGGCGGGGTAGAGCAACACATAATTGATGTGTTCGCCGCGTTGATCGGGAGCATAAACCCAATTGACCACGGGGCTGAGTGAATTATCGGCATAATATTTCAGCGCGCCTTCGTTCATGATGATGGCCGTATCAGGCTGAATGCCCGGCGCGCGCCACGCGAGTTGCCAGAACAATTCTTTTTGAGTCTGCCAATCTTGTTTATATTCGTTCGACCAGAGAAACTGTTTGCCAGCGGAAAAACCAACGAGCGCGAGGAGAATGACGGCTCTCGCAACTTGCCACGGGATCAATTGGATCACACCGGCGAACAACAACGCCACACCCAGCATGAACGGCAGGGTGAACCGACTCGCGGGCCACGCCAGCGACGGCGTAAAGCCGATCAGCCAAAACGGACCGCCCGCCAGCAACACTGCGAATAGCCCCAAACCAATCGCCCAAAATGAATCGGCATTACGTGCCGCGAAGCGGCGAAGCAATCCCCGCCACGGCAACCCTGACTTTGCTGGCGTTTCAGGTTGTTCATCCTGCATGGACGACAATACATTTTCCAGGCGGCTGACTTCCATGAATTGCCGGTCTTTTGAGAGCAGGAAAATTCCAATCAGCGAAAAAATCACTGCTCCGCCAAGAACAAGATAATAAATATTGATGGTCGAGCCAAGTAAAGCCGCGTCCGGCAACTGAATCGCCTGCGTCCACGCGTCGCGCAGGACAAGAGTCAACGTCAGGCGAATCGTTCGGGCGAGGGTGAGCATCGTCTCCGTCGGCGTGGACATGAGCCTGTCGGTGAGTCCAATTCCATAAATTTGATTGTTGAAAATAAACAGCCGCGAGAGAACCGCAAGGATGAACACCGCCAGGTATGGTATCCACAACTTGAAAGTTTTGACAGCCCGTTCACGGAGGGTCAACAACTCATTTCGCAACGCGGCGAGGATAAATCCCACACGCACAAGTTCCAGCACGTAGAAATATTCCATCATCCACAAATTGAGCGCGGAGAAGAGCATGCCCCAGGCGGTCCATCGAAAGGCGCGCTTGGGCTCGTCCATCGCGCGCAACATGCACAGGAACGAATATATAAAGAAGAACAGCACGATGAAAAAGTGACTGTACAAAAACGCCGACCATTGCTGGTTGAAGCCAGGGTAGACGAGAAAGAGCAGCGCAACGCTGAGCGCAACGCGCGGCTTGTCCTTCCACAGTTTTTCAACGATGGCAAAGAGGACCACCGCGCCGAGCCAGCGCCAGAACAGCGCGAAGATTTGCCAGTAAAGTGGCTCGTAAGGAATCACGCTCGTAGTGACTTGATACAACATCCCCCAAATCGGGCGGTTCGTTGAAAAGTATTGCGTCAGCGCATCAGGACCAAGTTGATAGCGAATCCACGAGATGGGCAGGTCGTCCCAGTAAAAGCCGAGTTGCGGGAGGAACAGTCCATACGCGAGGATGGCAACAAGAAGGAGGATGAGAGGGGGGCGAAAAAGTTTCATGTGATTAAAGTTTACGGCAAACAACCAAACTCAAATCTTGCCTGGCTAATAGCTTGAACTTGCTCCGTATATTTCACTGTTTCACGCTCTATTCGATTCCATAACTCGCACAACAATGGACCAACATAATCTTTTGAAATTCTATAAGAATCCTGCGACAATTCTATCGCTTTGTTCCAATAGCCCGTGTGGGCATAACCTTCGATGAAGACAAACAACTCAACGGGATTGTTGAAATGCTCGTCCAGTTTGAACGCGGCATCGGCGAGTTGATTCACTTCGTCCCAATCTCCAAACTGCCGCGCAAGTTCGGCTCTCTGGAAATAATAACACCATCCATGCGCGGGCTCCGCGCCGTAAAACGCAGGCAGGGACGCGGCGGGCTCGCGCAGAATCCGCTCGGGGTTGGATAATGCCGAGGCTTCGCGCATCAGACTGTCCTCCAGAATGAAGCGGTTGTTCGAGTCCAAGTCGGGGTCGAGCAGGCGCAGGCAATACGGCGGGTCATAATAAAACGCAACGGCTTGCGATGCATTGCCGTTGAAGTCACCGGCGATGTAACTATAGCGAATGGGAACATTCGGCTCAAGCGAGGGCAGTGAACCGCCGAGGCGATTCGTCGGGTAAAACAGAGCGTAATTAATATCGTCCGCGCGGGCGTTTGAATCATACATCCAATTCACCGCCGCGCTGATGGAGTTATCGGCGTAATATGTCAACTCTTCGTTCATCAACACGAGCGTGTCGGGTTGAAGAGCGGGCGCGCGCCAGTGCATCTGCCAGAACAGATTTGTTTGCGATTGCCAGTCGCGCAAAAACGAATCGCCGAGCATCACCTGCCTGCCCGCGGACAACGCAACCAACGCAACGAGTAACGAGGTGCGAACTTTTGACGGAATCAATTCAAGCAAGCCCGCGATGAAAAGACTCACACCGAGCATGAACGACATCGTGAAACGACTTGCGGGAAATGAAAGACCCATGTCAAGGTTTGCGACCCAATAAGGAGCTCCGCTCAAGACCAGCGCGGCTAAGCCGATGAAAATCATCCAAGATGCGGCTTGTGTGTTTGGCTGGCTGTTTGCGTTCCTGAAAAAGAAAAACACCAGCAAGCCAGCAGCAAGAACAACCGCGATGTACATCAACGTTGTGAGCGGACCATCGAGCGCGACGTTTGGGAAAATAAAAATCGTTCCGAACGCCTGCACGGCAACCAGCCACAAATCTGCAAAAATATTTTGGGTGAGTCCGATGATTGCGTCGAGCGGGTTTGCGTGCAATTCCGAAAAGAATACATTTTGATACGCCACGTTCGTAAACACGAAGACGCGATACAAAATATTCGCGATGAACACAAACAGGTACGGCAACCAATGAACGAACGTGCGCCGTGCAGTTTGAAAGAATCTTTCGCCGTGCGCGGTTTGAGTTAGCGCATAAAAGATGACGACCACGCGTACCAGTTCAAGCGAGTAGAAATATTCGAGCATCCATAGGTTCAACGCAGAGAGAATCATCGCAAGGACAGTGAACAGCCAATATCGAGTTGGAGTCTTCATCGCCCGCAACATCAGAAGATACGACGCGAAGAAGAAACAGATGACGATGTAAAAATGCGTCGTCAGAAATGAAGCCCATTGCAAATTGAATCCAGGGTAGAGCAAAAACAACAAGCCCACGAGCATCGCCATCTTCTCGCGGTCGCGCCACAATTCGCGCACGAGTCGCCACAGCAAAACCACGCCGAACCATCGCCATAAAATGGAAAAGACTTGCCACGCCATCGGCACAGGCGGCAGGAACGTCGTCGTGATTTGATACAACACGGCCCATACGGGTCGCGCCGTCGAGAAATATTTCGCCAACGCGTCGCGCCCCAACTCATAGCGAATCCACGACATGGGCAGATCATCCCAGTAAAAGCCGTGACGCCAGAAGAGCAATCCATATGCCAGAAACGCGACAGCCAAAAACAACCACGGCGCGTTGCGCGGCGATGCGAACAACTTGAAATTATGAATAATGGATTTCATTTATCAGTCTGTTATTAAATTCCAGCGCAGGGGCGACCCGCCCAGAATGAGCAAAGACTCTGACGATCTTGAAGGGTCGCCCTTACTTACAAAATTAATTCCATGCGATGACGATTGAACCTTCCTTCTTTGAAGGAGGCGATGGTTTCAAATCCAGCCCTAGTATACAATGCAATCGCGGCGGTATTGTCGGCATCCACGCTCAATTCGACGGTTCTAAATTTTTTCTCACGCGCGGCTTCGATAAATGCGCTCAACAACTCGCTTCCCAATCCCTGTTTGCGCGCAGACGAATCCACGCCGATGTAGGTCAACTCGACCGCGCCTGCTTTCATCGCAATGGATGATGTCTGTGATGAAACGAAAACCTGCCAGATCAATTTTGGATTTGTAAGCAAGACGCGCAACATCTGGACGATGAACCACCCCCACGCCTCGCGCATCCGACGGTTGACCTGATTCGGCCTCGGCGAGCCAATCCCCCACCCCAGCGGATTCCCTGCCACGCCTAATGCGCACGCTCCAATCACAGATGAGTCCGCGCGGGCGGTTTGATAATATCGTTCAACGAAGGGCAAGCCCAAGTCAGAGAGAAGCGATTCCATCTCCTTGTGGTGCAGGCGCGCCAATTGATTGATTCGGTTATCGTTGAGGTAGGAGAGAGAGATGATTTTGAAATTCATTTTTGCATTTGTAGGGGCAGACCTGCGTGTCTGCCCTTAATTGCGTATCTGCCAGGGCGGACACATAGGTCCGCCCCTACATATCACACGATCCCTCGTATCAAATGTGGACCCAGCGCCCGCACCGCGAACGCAGGCAGGCGTTTCCACATCCAAATTGCAAATTGAAACTTCGGGCTTTTCTGGTTTAATTCAGGGATCTTCCCGCCTTTCGGCAGGTAATACCAATACGCCAGCGGAACCTTGCGCGGCTTCCATTTGAATTTGAACGTCTCGTTGCCCGAACCGTTCAAACTTCGTCCCATGTCGCAGACCTTCATTCCCTTCTGACAGTAATGTTCAAGGATGTTCCAGTACAAGCATTCACCTGCATAGTCTGAGCGATACTTGTGCAGGATGTTCGCGTGCAGATTTGTCGCTATCGTTCCGTGATAGGCAAGCACCGCGCTCCCGACCAAAGTATCCTTCACATCTTTTATTACAGCAAATTCAAGGTTTTCACCAAGCAAGTTTGCCATCGTCTTCAAATAGTTTTTTGAATGATACGGCGAGCCGAGTTCGTGCATACTTTTCGACAAGGTTTCGTACGTTTCATCCAGCAGTTCAAAATGCCCAAACTGGACCTTGAATCCCTTTCTCAACGATTGACGCGTGTGCTTGCGGTGTTGATGACCAAATTCCTTCATCAGGTCTTCGGGGTTCGAGGGGAGGTCAATGAGATAGGTGGAGTAGATTGGATTGTGAATCCATGGCGAGGGAGGCGCGTTGTCATCATCCATAAAACGGAGAACGGCATATTCAACCTTCAACTCAGTTGCAAGATTCTGCGCCTCCTTCAAGAGCGCATCCCGCGCTTCGACGGAGGAAAACGCAAAGCCGCCAAAACTCCCGAATGGAGAGGTCGCCAGATAATTTCCAAAGATGGGATGGTGGACATGAGCCAGAGCAAGAATTCCCACCGTTTCCTTTTCATCAATTGCTTCGAAGCGATACACGTTGTAACCGTAGATTTGTTGAACGAGTTGCGACCACGAATCCAACGAGTTGAACGTCGCTGCATTGACCAGCGCCTGTGGAATATGCAGAGTTTTGTCAGAGGTCAGTTTTCTGATTTCAAGATTTTTCATGCAACGCAACGGCTTCGTCGAGGTAGGATTGCAACGATGAGGTCGGGAAACTCCTGAGCAAATCGCGCAGGAACGCGGACTTGTCCCACAGGAAAGGGATGAAGAGGGGATTCCGCATCAAGTCACGCGTGAGGCGGGCCGAGGAGCCAGGGTTCACCAGTTCGTAGGGATGCATGATGATGACGGGGGAATGTCCGCGTTTCAATTCGTCTTCGATAATGGAAAGGATTCGGCGAGCCATCAATCCGATACTGAAACTCGAGCCATAAGGGAATTCGCCATTCAACAAAAGTTTGAAAGAGAAATCGCGCGGGGCGACATAATTTTCATGCGCGTCGCGCAGACGCCGCGTACTGACGGGAATCTCCCAGACATTTCCCTTTTGCAACAGCGTGCCCGCAGGCGCATAAATGGACGAACTGTATCGAAAGCCAAACGACTCGAGCAACGGATACGCCTCTTCGCTGATGCCAATCATCGGCGCGCGATAGCCTTGCACGTGATATTGTTTGCACCACACGGACGAGTCGCGTAAATCATCGGCAAGTTGACTCACATTGACAAGCGGACGATGAAACTGGCAATGCAAGCCGAGTTCGTGACCCGCCGCCACAATCTTTCGCGGCACGTCGGGGTACCATTCCGCAATTTCACCGACGAGATAAATGCTCGCTTTTGAGTCGCCCAACCGTTCAAGGATGGGATCGAGCGCGCGGGACGTGAATCCGCCATCCATCTCGCGGCGCGTCTTTACATCGGTAATTCGATCATAATGACGAAACAACGCGAAGACAGGCTCGTAATCAATGCTCAATAAAACGCGGGGAGAGGCAGACATCAATATGGATTCTACTTCACGATATTAAACAATGGGTAGTTGCTCAAACACCGAACAACTACCCTACTAAAAAAACCACCCAACCATAAAATTATCTGACAATCCACGTGCCCGTCTCGCCTTTGAGCGCGCGCCCAATGTTCTCGGGGTCGGTAATCAACGCCTTCTCACCGCCGTTCTCCAGATACATGATCGCGGCTTGAATCTTCGGCGCCATCGAACCTTTTGCGAAGTGTTTGCCTTCATCGAAGTAGGCTTTTGCTTCGGCGAGGGTCATCTTGTCAAGCCATCGCTGATCGTTCTTGCCGAAGTTGATCGCCACTTGCTCAATCGCAGTGGCGATGATAAGAATATCGGCTTTGATCGAACTCGCAAGCAACGACGAAGCAAAGTCCTTGTCAATGACTGCGGCAGTGCCGACCAATTCGCCGTCGCCACGATCCACAACCGGGATTCCGCCTCCGCCTACTGTGATGACAACTTGTCCCGCCGCAAGCAGAAGTTTGACTGCGTCCAGCTCGACAATCTCTTTCGGCAAAGGGGACGCAACGACTCTTCTCCACCCGCGTCCTGCATCCTCCACAACCGACCAGCCCATCTCCTTTTCGCGTCGCTTCGCCTCGGCTTCCTCCATGAAGGAGCCAATCGGCTTGGTGGGCTTCTTGAATGCAGAGTCCTCTTTATCAACCAGCACTTGAGTGACAATTGTGCAGGCTTTTTTACTGATCTTGCGTTTGAAGAATTCGTTGCGTAATGCCTGTTGTAATTCGTAGCCAATTGCACCCTGTGAGTCTGCACCACACACATCCAAGGGGACTTCGTGCATGCCCTCCACTTTCGCGGCGATCTCTGAACGGCGCAAGATGAACCCAACTTGTGGACCGTTGCCGTGACCGATTGCCAAATCCCAGCCCGCTTCGATCATATCTGCCAGATGAACGGCTGTTTCGCGGAGTGCAACTTCCTGGTCTTCAACAGATACGTGTTTATCGTCTTTGATGAGCGCGTTGCCGCCAATGGCGACGACTGCCAGTTTATTTGCCATGAATAAAATCCTATTCAGCCACAGAGACACAGAGTCGCAGAGAATTTTTTTTAATTTTTTCTCCGTGTCTCTGTGACTCCGCGGCAAAACTTTCTACGACATCGTCAACGCCATCACGGCTTTCTGCGCGTGCAGGCGGTTCTCGGCTTCGTCGTAGACGACTGAATGTTTGCCGTCAATCACACCGTCTGTGACTTCGAGCCCGCGGTCGGCAGGGAGGCAGTGCATGTAAATCGAGTCTTCTTTCGCGAGTCCCATACGGCGCTCGTCGGTGATCCATGATTTGTACTTGTCAATCAGGGCTTTGCCTTCCTCTTTGCCAGTTGTTGTGAGAAGCGGACCCCACGACTTGGGATAGACCACATCCGCGTCCTTGAAAGCTTCGTTCATGTTATCAGTGACATCGAAGCCGACGCCGTATTTCTTCGCGTTGTCCTTCGCCTGTTGCATAATGTCAGGCATGAGTTTGAACTCAGGCGGGTGAGCCAGCACCACGTCACAGCCGAAGCGGGTCATTTGCAGAATCAGGGATTGCGGCACAGAGATCGGTTTGCTGTACGAAGCCGCGTATGCCCACGAAACCACAACTTTCTTCCTTTTCAAGTCGCGTCCCTTCTTTTCAATGACGGTCATAATGTCCGCAAGACACTGGAATGGATGATACACGTCGCATTGCATGTTGAGGATCGGCACGCGGCTGGCTTTGGCGACATCGTTGATGTATGGGTTGCCGAACTGCCAGTCGCACTGACGGATGGCGATGCCGTCAAAATAACGCCCGAAAATTTCGCCGATTTCCTTCGCCGTATCGCCGTGCGAGATCTGGGTGGTCTCGCTGTCAATGAATGCGGCGTGACCGCCGAGTTGCGCCATGCCTGCTTCGAACGATCCACGGGTGCGGGTGGAGGTGAAGAAGAACAACATGGCAAGGACCTTGTCGCGCAGGAGCGCGTGCGGTTCACCCAGCGCGCGCTTGCGTTTCAAGTCCCACGCCACATCCAATACGGTTTCGACTTCCTCTTTGGTGAAATCGAGGTCGCCGATAAAATCTCTGCCTCTAAAATTGGTTTGCATAATTTAGTCTCCTTTATTTTAGTTTTTCAGTTTCATCTGGTGGTCGAGTAGAGCCGTGTTCGTCGGCTCGTATCGAGACCACATCATCGGATTTCATGTTTACTTGTTATTGGTGGTTTCGATACGCCCCGCACAAGCATGCGGGCTACTCAACCACCAATGTATGTTGATTACGTCGCCACTCTCAATATTTCAGCGTTTACAAATTTGTCATCCTCCCAAAACAATTTTATTCCTTCGCAATATTCAAAATGCGAGCCCCATGAAAAATGATCGGCTGTCGGCAGGCAAGCCACCGCGCCCAACTCCAGCACGCCGCCGTGACTGACAACGAGCGCAGCGCGGTCATCGGCAAGGTAGTTCGCCAACTTGCTATACACTACAACCAGTTGATTTGCATATCGCGCGGCGGCTCCACCATTCTGAACCACTTCCGCATACCCCGCCAGCGAGAGGGGCCATGGCGCTTCGCGTTCCACAACGTTGCCAGTCGTACTCATCAACTCGTTTTGTTCGTCGACGGCAAGGCCCATGGCGATGGCAGTCTCGAACGCGCGCGGCAGAGTGGACGTAACCACACGATCAAACGGACCGAGATTCTGCCCCACCAGCCGCGCAAGAGTCACGCCCTGTTGCGAGAGGTGGTCGCCTGATTTTTGTCGGATGGAATGGCGGCGAATCTCAATCGTTTTCATTTTTTGTAGGGACAGGGTTTATCCCTGTCCAATTGGAACGACCATAAAGGTCGCCCCTACGAAATCAACGACGGCAATATCGCGTAAAACTCCGTCGCCTTGACCATGTCTTCCAACGAAACAGAATCATCCACCGTGTGCGCGGTCTCTTCGTCGCCGGGACCAAAGCCGATGGAGGGAATCCCCGCCTTGCCCGCCCAGTAAATGCCGTTCGTGGAAAAGTTCCATTTGCCGCTTGGGGCTGGCGTCAAGCCGATTCGTTCACGCGCCAGCTGTCCCGCACGGACGAGCGCATGATCTTCATCCAACGCCCACGCGGGGAAATATTTGTCAACGGGAAAGACAAATCCCGTGTAGGACGGTTCGTCGTAAAAAAGTTCTTCGAGTTTGACATGGTCGCGAACTTCATTAGGAATCAACGCTTCAACCTGCGCCCGAACCTGCTCCTTCGTTTCACCAAACGTCATCCTGCGATCAATGAAGATGATGGCTTCATCAGGCACCGCGTTGATGGACGGCGTTTTGACGTGCATATCTGAAACTGTAATTTTTCCGTGACCTAAAAATTCATGATCGCCAAGTTGCGGCTCAAGATCGCGGATGCCTGCGAGGATGGGAAGCAATTTGTAAATCGCGTTATCGCCCAGATGATTCGACGCGGCGTGCGCGCTCCGTCCTTTTGATGTGATCTTCATTTCGAGGCGACCCTTGTGACCGCGATACGTGAGCATCTTCGTCGGTTCGCCGATGACGACAAAATCAGGTTTGACTTTTGGATCCACTTCGACGAACGTGTTTGGCGCGATACCGTCACACCACTCTTCCATGTTGCCGAAGTAATACGCCGTCCAGCCATCGAGCAGACCGAGGTCGCGCGCCATGGCAAGTCCGTAGATCATGCCGGGCGTGGAGCCTTTTTCATCGCACGCGCCGCGCGCATACAACACGCCTTCTTCGATTTTGCCTTTGAACGGATCCCACTTCCACTCGGAGGGATCGCCCACGCCGACGGTGTCAATGTGCGAGTCGTAGACAATGACTCGTTTACCATTCCCGATTCGTCCAATCGTGTTGCCCATCTTGTCGAAGCGGACTTCATCGAAGCTGAGTTTTTTCATCTCCGCCTGCACGCGTTCCCCCACGGGACCAATTTTCGAATCCATGCTGGGGATTTCGCAAATATCGAGCATGAACTGGATCATATCTTCACGTGAATTGTTGACACGGGATTGTATTTCATTAATTTTGTCTGCCATGATGACTCCTTAATAGCCACGGAGACACAGAAACGCTGAGAAATGTTTTTCTCTGATCTCTGAGACCCGTGTTGAAATTTATGTGAGAATAAACCGCTTTATCCCATCTTTTACAAGTCGGGAATTAAAGTTTATCAACAATCCGACACGCTTTTGTGTTAACTTCAAATAGGTTAACACCTGTGCTTCAAAAACAGGATCATAACGTTCAACGCTTTTAATTTCAACAACAACCAGATCCTCCACCAGCAAATCAAGTCTGTATTCTCCAAGTTGTCTGCCTTTATAAATTACGGGTAACTTAACTTGCTGTTTGTAACGCAATCCTTCCAGTTCGAACTCAACGGTCATACCATCTTCGTATATACTTTCCAATAGCCCCGGACCAAGTTGTTTGTGAACCTCAATAGCGCATTTGATGATACGCTCTGTAATTGCATTCTCAGGCATATCAGACGGGATAAATTTGACCGGAAATCTTGAGCCGTTCATAACCTTGTCCTGTCGAGAAAAATAAATCTCTGTGTCTCAGCGACTCTGTGGCAGATTTATGCACTTCCCACGCGGCGGTTGACGTGGAAATGGAAATAGCCCGGTATGAAATAACTCACCGAATAATCCACCACTGCCGCGCCTTTGATATCGAAGAGTTGCGAGGTGAACGCCAGCAACACATCATCGCGTTGGATTTCGAGAGGCTTGGCGACGTCGGTAGGAGCGTTGGTCGCGCTGATCACGGCGCGTGAAATCCCAAGTTTATCGCCGCGCTCGATCAAAAAGTCCAACACCGAGCCGTGGAAATTGCCGGGCAGGTCGGCAGGTTTAAGGATTGTTTCGGGCAGGGTGTCAATCAAATAGGCGGCAGGGCGCCGATCAGCGCGGATCACGCGTCGGATGCGCGTGAGGCGTGATCCTTCTGCAACGCCGAGCCCCTTTGCAGAGTCCACATCCGCATCGAGTCCTTCGATGTGCAAGTCGCTCACCGTGATCTCCAAATTCATGCGACGCGCCATCGTCTCGATGCTTTCCAGTTTTTCAAGCCCCGCATCAATCGCGCGAATTTTTCCGACCACGTACGTGCCTGACCCTTGACGCCGACGGATCACGCCCTGCGTTTCGAACGTGCGCATCGCTTCGCGCAGAGTGGCGCGCGAAACGCCCATTTGTTTTGCGAGTTCAGGCTCTGAAATTAATCGCTGACCCGCGGGCGTCTTTGCGATGAGTTTTGCAAGATCGGCTTGCAATCGTTGAAATGGAAAATTAGGCATGGGTCTCCAGCACGGGGATAAAATCAAATTTCATCACATCCACCAAACCTTTATCTGAAATGCGCAACTCGGGGATGACCACCAGCGCGAGCAAACTCAACTGCATGTTCGGGTTGTTCAACTCGCATCCGCAGAGTTTGAAGCCCTCCAAAATGGATTCGGCTTTGCGCGCGACGACATCCGCCTTTTCAGTGGACATCAACCCCGCGATTCTTAACTCGACCTGACCGATCACTTTGCCATCTTTGACGACGACCTGTCCTCCCCCGCTTCGCGCCAACGTGTTGCCTGCCACAGCCATGGACGCGTCATCGGTGCCGACGACGATCATGTGATGCGAGTCATGTGCCACCGTGGATGCAATCGCACATTTCGCAGTGAACCCAAACCCACTGACGAGTCCCACAGTGATCCCACCTGTGCCTTTGTGCCGCTCGACGAGCGCGATCTTGGCGAGGTCGCGTGAGATGTCGGCTTTGATTTCGCCATTCTCAGGTCGAAGGTCGAAGGTCAAATGTCGCGTGCCAGCGTGGTTTTCGATCACGCCGATGACGTTCGCCCTCACCCCCCGCCCTCTCCCGGTGGGAGAGGGAGCCGTTAGCTTGAAATCCTCCGCTTTCAGTTTTCTCTTCAACTTGACAGAATTCTTCACCCACGCGGGATAGGATGATTTCGGAAGATTCACTTTCCACTTGCCGCGTTCCGCGATCACTGTTCCTTTTGCGATGACCACATCCGCTTTGAAGTTTTTCAAGTCGCCGACCAAAACCACATCCGCCCAGCGACCAGGGGCGATCATGCCCATTTCTTTAGCAACGCCGAAATGTTCGGCTGTGTTGATCGTCATCATCTGGATCGCGGTCATCGGTTCGAGTCCCTGTTCGATGGCGTGGCGCAGGACGCGATCCATATGACCATCGTGAGTCAACGTCCCGGCGTGCGAGTCGTCGGTGACAAGCATAAAGTGACGCGAATCCAGTTTCTTTTCGGTAATAGCTTTCACCTGCGGCTCAACATCAAACCACGACGAGCCATATCTCAGCATCGCCTTCATTCCCTGCCGGACGCGCGCCACCGCGTCTTCGAGACGCGTACCTTCGTGGTCGTCTTCCGCGCCGCCCGCGACGTATCCATGAAATGGGATTCCCAGATCGGGCGAGGCGTAGTGCCCACCGATGGTTTTGTTATGCGCGTGCGTGATCGTCATTTCATCGAGCATGTTTTTATCGCCCATGAACACGCCGGGGAAGTTCATCATCTCGCCCAAGCCGATGATGCCTTTCCATTTCATCGCGGCCGCAACTTCTTTCGGACCGATGTGCGCGCCGGGCGTCTCAAGCCCCGGCGCAGACGGAACACACGACGGCATCTGCACCCACACGTGGATGGGTTGCACCTGCGCTTCATCCACCATCAGTTTGACTCCCCGTAAGCCGAAGACGTTGGCAATCTCGTGCGGGTCAATGAACATGCCGGTTGTGCCGCGCACTGCAACCGCCCGCACAAATTCCGTCACTGTGACCATGCCCGACTCAACGTGCATATGTCCATCGAGCAAGCCAGGGACGAGGAATCTTCCGTTCGCTTCGATGACTTTTGTTTTCTTGCCAATGGTGTGACTCGCATCACTCCCGACGTAGGCAATGTGTCCATCTTTGATGGCGATGTCAGTATTGGGGATAATCTCGCCCGATTGCACGCTCACCCACTGACCGTTGCGAATCACGAGGTCAGCAGGGACGCGTCCCATGGCGGTGTCAACGAGTGCGCGGGTTAGTTTGGTGGAGGAGGGCATAGAATCTCCGTTAGTTACTTCGGTGGTTGAGCGCAAGCAGTCGAAACCACCAGTTGCAAGAAAAACTTTTGTAACAAGAATTGCTTTGCTTACTTGCTGGTTTCGATACCCGCCGCCAAAGAACGGCGTCGCTACTCAACCAGCGGATCAGGACATTAATCGTTTCGCGGCTTTGTTGTGTTTCTCCACAAGTTTACGTTCGTCCACAGTGCCGAGTTGTCCTTCTTTGACGATGAACTTGCCGCCGACGACGGTGTAATCCGCGTTGACGGGTTGACCGAAGACAATCGCTGAAACGGGATCGTGCGTCCCTGCGAAACCGAGTTTGTTCAAGTTGATGGCGAAGAAGTCGGCGCATTTGCCTGCTTCGAGCGAGCCGATGTCTTTGCGTCCGAGGACTGCCGCGCCACCGCGTGTGCCGAGGTAGAGCGCTTCGCGGGCGGTCATCAATTTTCGTTCGCCCTCACCCTGCCCTCTCCCGGCGGGAGAGGGTGTTGCGGAAAACCCCGTTATCCCTTCCTTCATACGCGACACCAGCATCGCGTTGCGGACTTCGGCTAGAAGATGCGAGCCGTCGTTGGAGGCGGAGCCGTCCACGCCGAGACCGACATTGACGCCTGCTTTGCGATATTCCTTGATGGGAGCAATGCCGGAGGCGAGTCGCATATTGGAGGTGGGGCAATGTGCCACGCCGCAGTTATGTTTGGCGAAGACTTTTATTTCTTCATCATTCACCCACACCGCGTGCGCGAACCAGACGTCGTCGCCGACCCAGTCCACTTCTTGCATGTAGCGGACGGGACGATGTCCGAACATCTGCATACAGAATTGTTCTTCGTCTTCGGTCTCGGCGAGATGCGTATGTAGATGCACGCCATATTCGCGCGCCATCTTGGCGGATTGTTTCATCAAGTCTGATGTCACGCTGAAGGGTGAACATGGCGCGAGGACGATTTGAACCATCGAGCCGGGCTTGGCATCGTGATATTTTTCGATGAGACGTTGTGAGTCTTTGAGTATGTTTTCTTCGCTGTCCACCACGCTATCAGGCGGGAGTCCGCCTTTCGATTCGCCGAGGCTCATCGAGCCGCGCGAGGCGTGGAGGCGTAAACCGATCTCGGAAGCCGCGGCAATTTCATCGTCGAGTTTTGAGCCGTTTGGATAGAGGTAGAGATGGTCTGAGGCGGTGGTGCATCCTGAAAGGGCGAGTTCGGCTAATGCGGTGGAGGTCGAAATAAAAATGTCCTCGGGATTCATGCGCGCCCAGATGGGGTAGAGGGTCTTGAGCCAGTTAAAGAGGTTGGCGTCCTGCGCGGCAGGGACGGCGCGCGTGAGGGTTTGGTAGAAGTGATGATGCGTGTTGACCAGCCCCGGCAGGACGACGTGACCTTTGAGGTCGAGGACTTCATCGGCAGTTTTGGGAAGTTCGCTCATCAACCCGACCTCTTCGATGAGGCCGCGGCGAATAAAAAGACCACCCTCGGGAATTTCCCGTTGATGGTCGTCCATGGTGAGGAGGTGGGCGTTTTTGACCAGGAGGGTGGGCATGGGGAAAGTGGTAAGTAGTGATTGGACTTGGAAGGTGAGAATTAGAGAATTCGGCGGTGGTCAAGAGCAGCGATTGGAGACTGGAGATTGGAGATTGGCTGTTGGTCGAGTATCGAAACCCGGGGGGTTGAGTAATGCGCGCACTTTGCGAGCGTATCGAAACCCAAATTTGTCTGACAAATCGAAGT
>Ga0247727_10001855_pt1 | contig 49058 bp, 45 predicted proteins | sample WisWelCaveWW1625_FD_202498 | JGI IMG/M metagenome (GOLD analysis project Ga0247727, IMG submission 202498) | Biofilm microbial communities from Wishing Well Cave, Virginia, United States - WW16-25 | ecosystem: Environmental > Aquatic > Deep subsurface > Groundwater > Cave microbial mat | place...
CGTCCTGCGACATGAAAGCACAAGAGCGCTGTTGTCAAATTGAGTAAGACATTAGCCAATTGCACCATAGCCGGCGTGGGTGTGAACGTCGCTGAGAGCCATGCCGTCCAGTAGGAGAATCCGGTAACTTGGTACGCATTCCAGGCGGGTAATACACCCCCGTGCTCGACATCATGCACGAAAATTTTATAATAAGGCGGCATCACGGCTCCGGTCACGCGGTGCGCGATATAATAGCCGTGCGAGTGGTACGATGAGGCGTCGCCGATGATATCCCATGGCTGCGCGAACCCAAAGACATGATAGGCCGCTACTCCATTCACGCAAACAGCTAAGACGCGCAATGCAAGCGCCGCTAGACCCACTACCAACAGCAGCTGTGGGTAGCCGCTTCTTGCGCCAAACGAGCGCCGCATCCACCAAATCACGAGAAAGAACGGTGCAAGCAACCCTGTCACCGGTACGCATGCAAGCCAAGTGCCGCACGCTATGGCGGAGCCGACCAGAAGATACCCCTTGCGCGTATGGTTAAAAACGCTCATCGTCCGTTTTATCCGGGGCTGCTTCGTGAGGTGAAGCGACAGCTAAGAGCGATACGCCTATCGGCAGGTTCCAGCGCGCTAAGAGAGCGCGCTCACTCGCGAAGATTGCTTCCAACACGCGCGAAAGCGCATGCGGAATCGGACGCGCAAGGTCCGAGCGGGCGCGTCCCGCATGTCGAGCGCTGAATAGTCGCGCAAGCGCGATCGGCGCGAACAAAAAAGTATTGAAGTAACTCATGCGCTGAATACGCCAGCCCGCTTGTCCAAGCGCTATCGAGAGCCTACGACGCGTGTACCGACGATGATGGTGGTTGATCTCATCGTGCGGGCTCCAGAGCCAGTCAAAAGCCGGTACCGTCAGGATCAAGCATCCTTTTGGATGGCAGACGCGGCGCAACTCGGCAAGCGCCGACGCATCATCGCGGACGTGTTCCAGCACATCGCACGCAAAGATCGCATCGAAAGCCGCATCGCTAAAGGGCAATTGTTCCAAGCGTGCCGCCACCAGGCGCAAGAGCCGGTGCTTGGCATACTCTAATGCCGTCCAATTCAGATCTGAACCGACGAACCAACCGTACCGGCTGAGCATCTGGCCCAAATGTCCCGTACCGGTGCCGACTTCAAGTACCGAGCGATCATTCGCCGGAGGCTTCAAACACTTGCGCAGTACGCCTTCGAGAATACGGCGACGTGCGGCGAACCACCAGTGGTTTTGCTCGGCTTGCGCGTACTCGGCATAGAAAGCCTGTTCCATCACACGGCCGACGGCACTATGCGATACAACATGCCCGCCGAGGTGCCGTAGACCGGAATCAATCGTTTGAGCGTTGAAGGCGCACGCTGAAGGAGCCGCAGCCGGCTTGACTCATACATGTAAACGTATGTCACGCGATACGGTCGCAAGCCAATGACCGGATCCTCGGGCATGAGTGCCGCGTACCGCTCTAATAGGCCGGCTAGATAGCGGTCATGCGCATGGCGCTCTTCTCTTGCCCCCTGATAGACTTGCATACCGAGAAATAATCCACCCCCACCGGCGAAGTCCAACAAATCCTTCGCTGCGTCAGGTTCGTAGGCGTAGAAATGCAGCGCTGCAAGATAACGGTGCTCGATTTCTTGGCGTGTCAGGAGCGATGTGATGAAAAACGGATCGGATAAATACACACAGACTCCCGCATAAGTCGTAAAAATATCCGCTTGCTTTAGGTCCAAGGGATCGCTTAAGACGACATCGTCAGGTTGCGCGTGCTGTTTAAGCCACCGGCATATCGGCGCAAGCTCCGCATAGGCTAGGATACGCGGCGTCGCCACGCGGTAATACTGTGCCTGCGATACAGCCGAACCCGCCGCCAAGACCATTACCGTTACCATCCCCAGCGGCCGAGCGTACTGCCACCATCTGCTCGTCATAAGCCAACTACCGACGGTAAGCGCCACCGCGCCCAGGGTCAGGGGCTTAAGCACGTTTGTCTGCCAGTGGAACGGCTGCAATGTGCGACCCGTGAGAATTTGCTGATTGATGCATACCCATCCGGCTGCAAGGCACGCGAGCAGCCACCAGCGGCGTTGATTATCCATCGGATGGAATCCAAGAAAAACCAAGAGGGTTCCGACAACCAGAGCTGGAGGTACCTGCGGCTGACGCGTGAACGTGATGCCATAGCGTGCCCATAGATCCGCGAAACCTTCTGCTTGACGGGTATCGATCCAGTTAAGCAGGAACGGTATAGCCACACCCAGCATCAGCGCCCCGATGACTCCCAGTCGCCGCACGTCGTTCCAATCCTTGCGCAAAAGTGCGCGCCCGGCAAGTAGTCCCAGCAGCGCTACGAACGCTGAGGACACGTATAAGCTGGCATGCCAAACCAGGCCTGCCAAAACTCCCGCGATAAAAATGCGAATGGGTATACCTCTCGGAGGTTCCAGCGCTTTGAATAACGCCCAAACAGCCGCCAGCAGAATAATCACATGCCAGACGGGACTGATGGGACGTACGTACGCAAGGGGCAGTCCCTCCTGCCATATGTAGCCAAGCGCCGCCGGGTGCAAAGTCGCCCACGAACTTCCCAGCGCCATGGCGAGGGCACCGATAAGCCGAGGTCCTGCAGTTTCGACAAAGCATCCCAACCAGGCGTACGCGATAATGCACAACAAGGCCGAATAAAAGAATGTGAAGAGTATATCAGTGCCCACGATCGACAGCCCCAGGAGACGTCCCAAGGCGCCTTCTATTTGCTCAGGCAATGCCGGCATCAGCGCCGGATCGTTTCGGTGCTCGATAATCGCCGGGTTGCCGAGGTTCACGTGTCCGTGTTGGAGCGCCGCGCCGATTCGGGTCAGGTAATACGCTTCGTCCGCAGCACCCAGAAGATGTATTCCTTGCATTTGATCGCCATGCGCAGCTAGAAAGCCGATATCCGGTGCCACGTGCAGCAGGCCTACCAATACTGCGGCAAGCAGCAACGTCCGGACCTGTCGCAAAGCAGCGGGCGAAGCAAGCGACCCTGATTCGACACGACCGGCGCTCTTTGTGCCTGGCGCCTGTTCCATGGAAATTTCTAGTGCGCGAGTGATACGCTGGATTCCTTTTCGGCAACCTGCCGCTTATGCCAGGTCCAAGCTTTACGCAATCCCTCTTCGAGGCTTGTAGTCGCACGCCAGCCTGCGATGCGTGCGGCGCTTTCCGGGTCAGCCTGAAGCATCGCCACATCGTCCCAACGTTTCGGCACCGTACCGTATTCCGGAGGAATATCATATCCGCTTAGACGTACGAGCGTTTCAACGACATCATGCACGGAAATTCCCTTGCCTGTTCCAATCTCGATCAACTGTCCGGGTGCGCTCGGTGCGCAGGCCAGATGCAGCAGCCCTTCGATCACGTCATCCACGTAAATGAAATCCCTTCGCTGGTCGCCGGCAGAGACGTGCGGCGTTTCACCCCGCAAGAGCGCCCGGGCAACCGTTGGGATCAGTCGGTGCGAAGGCTCGCCCGGCCCATAGACAGTGAATAGCCGTGCTATGACACACGGCACGATGCCTTCCCGATCATAGGCCTGACAAATACCCGTTGCGGCTAATTTCGTCGCCGCATACAGTGTGCGCTGATCGGAATAGTCGGAGAGATCGGCAAGCGCGCGCTCAGAACAAGAAGAAGCGTGAATAACCAACGGGCGTCCCGCTCGGCGGCAAGCTTCGAGCAGGTAGAGCGTTCCGCACGTATTCACGCGGGCCATCAATTCCGCATCCGATTGAGCGGGCGAGGTACCGTACGCAGCCAAGTGGAATACGACATCCGGACGGATCAGGGCCAGCACGCGAGCAGGCTCTGCTTTTTCCGTCAAGTCAAGCGGGTGCCATACGGGAACACCCGCAGCTCGGCCGGAGCGTTTCGGAGTGATTGACCGCGATACGACATGCACTTCTGCGCCTTCGCGCAACAAGCGGCGTACTAAGTGCGATCCGAGAAATCCCGTTCCGCCGGTTACGACTACCCTTCGGCTTGTCCACGCCTCAGGCATGAACAGGCCTTGCCGTGCGCTCGAAGAAGCGCTCGTACCAGTGAATCGTTTCAAGCAAACTCGCTTCCAGGGTATAGCGCGGCGCCCAACCGAGTATGCGACGCGCCTTTTCGCTCGAGAGCCATTGCTTGTGGATTTCATTCGTGGCCTGGTTGAGGATATGCGGCTCAAGGTCTTCGCGATGCATCAGCCGTAGCACCAAACGCACTATTTCCAGCACGGTAAGTTGGATGCCGTAACTGAAATTGAACGCTCCCCCAAGCACTTCAGGATGATCCAACTTCTCAGCAAGCAAGAGATAAGCTTGCGCCCCATCGCCGGCGTACAAGTAGTCCCGTACATTGGTTCCATCGCTACGGATCACCGGCGCTTCTTGATATAACACGGATTGAATCGTGCCGGGGATCACCCGGTTGAAGTTGAGGTCGCCACCGCCAAAGAAGTTCGCACAGCGCGCCACGGCTACCGGTAGCCGGAAGCTCGCGGCATAACTTAATGCCAAGAGATCCGCGCAACTTTTAGAAGCGTCGTAGGGATGCCGTCCCGCGAGCGGTGTCGCTTCCGTATACGGCAGCTCGGTCTGGTCACCGTAAGCTTTATCGCTGGAAGCGACCACGATGCGCAAAACCCGGCTCGTGCGCCGGCAGGCTTCAAGCACGTTCCATGTCCCTTTAATGTTTGTCTCGAAAGTGGATAGCGGGTTGCGGTTAGCCGTGCCGACAATAGTCTGGGCCGCCAAATGAAAGACCGTGTCGATTTCATATTCATTCAATATCCGCTCAAGCAACGGATAGTCTTCCACCTCACCACGCACAGTAGTGATTTTTTCCAAGGCCTTACCTTGCACCAGACGAGCTTGCGGCACCCAATCGCGGATAAGGCCGGTGACAAGCGCGCCCCTTTCAAGGAGCGCCTCGGTCAGCCAAGAGCCGAGGAGCCCGGTGCACCCCGTCACGAAGACGCGGCGGCGATCCCAGAAACCGTTCGGCATGTGTCCTTATCCCAAATTTTCCAGAACGCACCGTTTGCCCACTGTTCATTCAGTACCTGGAGATCGCGGGGCGTATCGACGCACTGCCAGGAGCCTGTGTGCGGATATAGCATCAGTTCACCGTCGCGAGAGAGTTGTTCCAGCGGCTCGCGCTCAAAAACACACGTATCATCATCTTCAAGGTATCGAAACACATCGGGACGCAGCACGAAGAACCCACCATTGATCAGTCCCTGGTGGACCTGCGGTTTCTCGCTGAATTCCACGACCTGTCGTCCCTCCACCATGAGCTCTCCGAACCGCGATAGGGGTCTGACGCCTGTGATTGTCGCGATCTTGCCGTGAGTACGATGAGAAATCGCCAGCGCGTCCAAATTTATGTCTGCGACGCCATCGCCATAGGTGAGCATGAATTCTTCGCCATCCACCAAGCTTTCGATCCGTTTGATCCGCGAACCGGTCATCGCCTCCTGCCCTGTATCGACGCAATGGATGCGCCAACCATGTTCGGGATGCGCGCGGTGCGTCATCGCGGATATGGATTGACCCAGCGTAATCGTGCAATCGCTCTGGTGTAAATCATAGTTGAGAAAGTATTCCTTGATCAGGTGCCCTTTATAGCCCAGGCAAAGAATGAATTCGGTGTGGCCGAACGCGGCAAAAATTTTCATCACGTGCCACATGATCGGCTTGCCGCCGACCTCGACGAGCGGTTTCGGGATAGCGCCGGTCTCGCTCGCCAGTCGTGTTCCCCGCCCCCCACATAAGATCACCACCTTCATGGCGCCTGGCCTCCTGTTTGCCACTCAACCAGCGCGCGACCCCAGCGATAGCGCGCGAGGTTGCGCAAGAATTCCACCACCGTTGTCCAGCGAACGTGCGACTCGCCGGATGCGCGGGCGGGCGATTCCACCGGCACTTCCCCTATCGCAGCGCGCAAAAGATGCGCTTTAATGACGATTTCGGCGTCAAGAAACCAATCGGTTGAAGTCGGTTGTAAGCGCTCATACATCGAACGGGTGAACAGCTTAGGGCTGCCGTTGATATCGTATGTACGCAGCATCGGAAAACACCAGCAAAATAATCGGTTGCCCCAACGGCTAAGCGCAGCCCTTTGCCAGCCGTCGGAACGCACCTGGCGAACAGCCTTGCAAAAATCCAACCGGGATTCGGTCAGATGCCGGTAAACTTCAAGTACCGCCTCCGGCATCACCTGCCCGTCCCCGGTGATGAAGCCCAGGTACCGGCCACGCGCACGGCACAACCCCGCAAGAACACCGCCTCCATATCCGTGATTACGCTCAACAACCACAATCCGAGCGGTGGCGTGCGCTTTGACCACGGCCTGGGCACGCTCGCGGGTGGCATCGGTCGAGCCATTGTCTACGAGCAAAATTTCATGAGTGATGTCGGCCTTGACCAACTTGGCTATCAGCGAACCGACCACGGCCGAGACATTATCGGCTTCATTAAAGAATGGAATCACGATCGATAGAATCGGTTGTTCCATGAATGGGGCACTATTTTAACTTGTACCGGGCGATATAGGGACCGAATAAAGCGCTATCCTCGAAGATCTGTATCCATGATCGTGAGCATCCGGCCATCGCCGCTCCGGCCAGCACCAAGTAGCTACGCACCAGCCAATCAGCCCAAGTCAGCGGTGTTCCCACGACCGCATCCAAAATGCTGGCGACTACGATACTACCCGCTAAGACAGGTCCCACCACGATCGGCTTCTGCGCTGCGCGGCAGATAGCGGCATCCTCCGCGAGGCGACCGCATGCCGCCACACACCATCCGATCGAACAAATCAGGCGATGAGCCGTAACGACGACAAGACTGCTATGCAGCCATGCCTTGACGCGGTCAACCATCCTCTAGTCTTTCGATACTGAATACGATCAGCGATGGCAAGTCGTAATCCATAGTGCGAAAGGCAATCGCATCCCCGATCCGGAGTTGACGATGCTGGTAATAGAGCATCCCATCTGTTTCGACCGCATCCGCCAGCAGTTCAATGACGATATCTTTATCATCCCGGGTAAGTCGGTCGTGCAGCGCGTTGGATACACGCACCCTCTCGATATGAGCGTGCATCCGATGATCAGCGTCTGAATACGTATCGCTATCGCCTTGCGATACCAGCTTTGCGACCGGCTCAATCACGCCAAACGCTCGTGCCTTTACCCGCACCCTAACGCTCTGGCTATTGAGCACAGAGACAGGCTCGATCGGCTGCAGGCTCTCGTGTTCATGATTAGACAAGGCCTCGGATGCGGGTTTTACGCAAATGGCATCGGGTAATTGCGCCAACTTGTTCATGCTGTTTGCCGCCAGAACAGTGTAAACACCATCTGTCAGGGGTTGCAACAAGGTGATTTCCGCAGTTCGCTCATCCAGCCGTTGCGCTCCTAGGAATACGCCCACGAGTGGGCTGCGCGCAACTTTTATAAAGAGTCGGTCTCCGAAATGCCTGCCGGTCACGCGCACCTTTCCCAAGTAGCCGGGTTCCACCACGCGCGGTTCAACCGATTCGATTATCGGAGCGGGAAACGTCGCGATACGGTACAGCCGATAGCTGAAACTCAATAAGATGAGCGCAAAGACGCTGATGGCGCCATCAATCACGTTGAGACGGCCGAAGAGCCGGCCGCGCGCGTCAATCCAAGGCCATCGCATCCGATAGGTTCCGATACAGCGCGTTGTATTTCTGTATGCCATCTGCCAATGAAAACCGCTTCGCCGCCTGGCGACAACGCTCGCGAAGCGCGTCACCTTCGTCAAAGAGCGACTCCATGCACTTCCAGGCCGCACGGTAGCCTGCGTCATTGAGCTGCTTAACCACGGTCCCGACGCGCGTTTCGGCAAGCAAGGCGTCCACGTCGCCGATGCCGGATGTGGCCAATACCGGCACGCCGCACGCCAAGCTCTCGCCAAGCTTTGTCGGGCACGTGCCCAAACGGCTTGAACCTGTCCGGTAGAAAGCCAGTGACACGTCAAACGAGGCCAGCCGACTCGGGACATCTTCCCTGCGCACATGCTCGATCCGATACGCCGACTCGGGTATCCCATGATCTCGTAAACAGGCTGCAATCCACGCACGGTCCGCGGGTGAGAGCACATGCAGGATGCTGCCGGGACGGACGCTTTCCGCGACCTTGAATAATGCGATCATTTCATCAAAAAGGTACCAGGTGCCGAGCGATCCCAAGTACCCGATGACCAGGGGCGTTCCCCTTGCGCGCGACATAGAACGCTGTGACGGCGTAAAACGATCCAGGTCAACGCACGTGGGGATGACGACCAGCGCTTGCTTGCGCCAAAAGGGAAAAGCTTGGATGACTTGCGCACCGGCGGCCGTCAAGCTCACTACCGCGTCGGCGTTTTGGAACAACCATCGCTCGATCCGTTTCGCGATACGGTAGAGCGCCCCACCCTCATGCCAGAGCCCGCCGTCGACCCGCTCATCCACCCAAAATCCGCGCATGTCGAAGATGAAGAGCCCGCCGCGCACGCGCTTTACCAGCAGTCCGATCACTCCGGCCACATAGCTGCGTGCGTGAATCAGGCGTGGTTGATGGTCGGCCGTCAAACGCAATGCCGCAAGCACCCCGACGGCAATATCATAAGCCGTCGCCACAACCGACCAGCGCTTGTGGTAGCGTAAAGGCTGCCAATGGATACCGACTCGTTCAAGCCAAGCTCGCACCCTCTCGTATTCCTCGTGCTCTTGTAGGCGATTTTGTTTCTCAAAGCTGACCAGCGTAATCGCATGCCCCCGGCCGGCTAATCCTTCGAGGTACGGCAACACCTGTGATTGGCCTAAAGGATCCAGCATCCCATCATATGAGAGGTAGAGTACCCGCATTCGGCCTCCAGTTCATTACCTCTCCGATACCGACGGCAGCCAGCACGAGGTAAAACGGCATCACCATATCCTTGATCCGGACAACGGTTCCCACGTTGCCGTTGTGCAGCCCGACAACAAAGGCTACCACCAGCATGAAGCCCATCAGCGGCAGGAGTGCGGGATCTTTTTGCAGGCCACGCCAGCAGCCGACCATGACGAACGGGCACAGCGCCATATTGAGCAGCGCCAACGGGTACAGCATAGAGAGAATCCGGCTCTGGGCCACATCACCCAAGTAGGGCGAGAAGAAAAATCGCGCGAGTGCACGTGCCGCCGTGCTCGCTCTCTCGGTCCAGGTCAACCGCGACAGCTTAAGCGCATTACCTTCGACCAAGTACACATAATCTCTTTCATAGTAGCGCTGCGGGTAGATGCGATACCCCGTCGTGCCGATCGGATCAACATAATAGTTTGCGACCGATCGTCGCAAACTGTGTTGGTACAAGCGTTCCATTACCTCTGTGCCGCGTTCCCACCCGATTGTCGCCGCAAGCGCCAACACGGCAATTAACCCGATGCGGGCCCACCATCGTCTACTGCCCCATATACCCGCGACAACACGCCCGGCCATGGTCAAGAGAGCGGTTATCGCCAGCAATCCCGCAATATAAGACCGTAGGAAGTAGGCGGCGATGGCGGAAACTCCCAAGACCATACCTAAACCCAGGTGCCGTCGACGCATCGGCCACGTCAAGAATGCGTTTAACGCCAGCAAGAAGATTACACTCGATAAGACGACAAGCGACTCTTTTGAGCCGCTTGCCGACCATAAAACCAGCGTTGGATAAAACAACAATGCCCCAAAACCCAAAACCGCCACCCGCTCATCATACCTATGTCTCAAGAAGCGGAACAACAGCACGGCTGAAAGCAGGCTTGCCAGGCCGTTCATTAACCATATCGCTACCGGTGTAGTCGCAAAAACGCTAAACCATAACCCGTTCCAATAAGACATGCCCGTCACCTGGTACCAGGTCCACCCTGGCCATGCATAATTGTGTTCCAACCGGTGGACGAGGATCTTATAGGCTTCAGGTGCTGCCCTGCCTGTCATCAATTCCGAGAGGTAATAACCATAAGAGACGTACACGGAACCATCCGGCACTAAATCCCATGGCTCATTCACACCGGTATACCGCTCGGCAAGCACGCCATTGGCCAATGCCGCTAAGAGACGCACAAGGAAAGCGCAGACCAGAAGAACGGCCAGATTCTTACCGAAGCAGCGGCTTGTACGCACTTCGCATGCCATCCATGCCGCAGCCACAGCCGCTGGAATAATCAGCCATACCACCGGTATCCAGAACCAAAACAAGCCAAGCGCCATCCCTGCCAGCGCAATGATGCCCATCCCAACCCGAGGCCTTGAGCGGGTTTGGGGTGGTTGTAGGGCTTCACTGATCGTTGTCGTAGTGTTCACTGCCAATGCCTCGCTTAGCTGACGGTCCAACAGCCCAGTGCGGTCGCGGGATACTCCGGGACGCATGTTTGATGAAATAAATCGGGCGAGCCTTCACTTCGTCAAAGACCCGGGCCAAATATTCGCCCAACAGTCCGATGAAGACAAGTTGTAAGCCGCCGAGGAACAGAACACTGATCGTGATCGATGCCCAGCCGGGGATAACCGATGTATGCCAAAATACACGCGCCGCAACGGCATAGAAGCCATATCCGAATGCGCCCAGCGAAATGATCAGTCCCAAGAAGAAGGCTACACGCAGCGGCAGTGATGAGAAGGCCGTTACGCCATCCCACGCGAACGCCATCATTTTTCGAAGCGAATACTTCGAATCACCCTGGAAGCGCCGTTGCGGGCGGTACGTCACGTTCGTGCTTCTAAAGCCCGTCCAATTGATGAGCCCACGCAGGAACTTCGTCCGTTCCGGGCATCGCCTGAGCGCATCGACGACCGTGCGGTCCAGCAACCGAAAATCAGCGCTACCGGGCGCCAACGAAAGACCGGCCATCCGGTTGATCACGTGATAAAACCAGCGCGAGGTCACACGCTTGAGCCAAGGGGTCTGTGCGTCATCCTCCCGCACGGTGAGGACAACGGCATATCCGTCCTGCCAGCGGCTGAGGAGCTCCGCGATCAGTTCGGGCGGATGCTGCAAGTCGCCATCCATCGTGATGACGCAATCGGCGTCGGCATGTTCCAATCCGGCGGCGAGCGCGACCTGATGCCCGAAGTTACGCGTGAAACTCAGGAATTGGACGCGCTCATCCTCTTGCGAGAGCTGCTCAAGGATGGCGGGCGTCACATCTGCAGAGCCGTCATCGACAAAGAGCAGCCGGTAGCGAACGTCGACCTGCGCCATTACGGTCGTCACCTGATGATACAGCTCTTCAAGGTTTGCGGCCTCGTTATACACGGGCACGACGATATCGCATGAAGGCATGTCTGTGCTCATTCGCCGCTGAAGTGGTTGTCCATCTGCGCAAAGATATTGCGGCCCCATCGGTCTTCCCACGCGCCGAATTCCCGGTCGAATAGCTCCCGTGCGGTGCGCTCATTATACTCTACGGATTCCTGCTCAAGAAAACTGTAGATGGTGACGAGCTCACGCCCGTCCTGATCTCGGATACGACCCGCGGTAAAAAGCCGTTTATCGAGCAGCGCTCTGCGCTCATCCTCGCAGCCTGTCCACTGCGCCGCTGTCATAAAACCGAATTCCTCCGGCCGCTCGAAGCTGTGCACGCAGACGAGGTAAAAATTCGACACGCCATCCAGCGGAAACAGCTTATTTTCGTACAGCTTAGACTGGATGAAATGCTCCGGTTGGCGGCGTTCCATGTCCAAGTCCGCCCGCTCCAGTTGATCCCATACGGAGGGGGTAATGTAATACAGGCGCTTGCGCGCGGGTTTGGCGATCGTGATGAACGGCGTGCCGAAGTAATACTCAGCGGTCATCTTATGCCACACATTCAATGGCAGCAGCACGATCGACCGGTCCTGCGGCGTATGGCGACGGATCCAATACCCAGCCGCCTTCAGGTGGTAATCGGCATTCAGCGACTTGAGGATCCACGCGTATGGATGCAGGTTGTACCTCGTGCAATCCGCAGGAAACGTCCCGAATGATTTCGCCAGTCGCGTGGGGATGCCACCCGCATGGATGCCGCGAACGAGCTCGAGCGTCCACAGCGCGTTGACCGCCACCAACACTGTCGTCAGCGCCGCTGCAGCACGTCTCCATCCCCAAGAAAGATGGAGAGCGACGAGGAACGCGACATCCACGGCAAGTAGAATCATCGGGATAAAGTAAATCTCATGGCAGTCAAAGCGGTGCGCCAGGACAGGTGGAATGAAATACACTATAAACCAGAGCGCCACCAGGCCGCGCGCCAGTGTCACTTGCCTAGCCCACCGAGCGACCGCAAGCGAAGCCAATGCAGCCAAGAGGCTCATCGCCGTCAAGAAAGCGCCGTTGGATACGATAATCATCCCAAGGGTACGCGCGATCTCACCTAGCGGCCAATTGCTAAGATGTGCGTTCCGATGCCCGAAAAAGTAATGGTAAACGCCGAAAACATGGATGCCGATCTTAAGGCCCATCCAATAAATAAAGGTATTGGCTACAATGCCAATGAGAATGCCCGTTAAAAAGAGTATGCGCGGCCCGAATGCTTCACGTTTGATCGCTTCACCGAGCGTGACGGAAGTTTGCCGCTTACGAACGTTCGCCAACAGGGTAACCCCATAGACGATAAGTAGAAAGGCGGCATCCAAGGGTGCCAGCCGCGAGGCAAGTTGCAAGAACGCCGCAAGCAGGCCCGCGAGTGCCATCCGCCTGGCGGTGGGTCGTTCAAGGCCACCCAACCACACCAACATCAAGGCGCTCAGCAGCAAGTTGGTGAAGTTCGTTTGGAGCGGGAACATCGTGACATAAGCCAGCATAGGATAAGTAGCGTACATCAACGCCGCCCATGATCCTGCCGCGCGCGAACGTGTCAATTTTTGGGCCAAGCGCATGACGATCACGAGAACGGCACCATCCATCGCCACATAGCCTAGTTGGATAGCGAAGGCCGTCAGGGGGATGTGAAACAGCCGAAACAGTCCGACCAGTAGGAACATCGGCAGCAACTCGAGCTGACCGTGATGCCCAAGCAATTGCACCCAGCCGTTTTGGAACGCCTGCGAGAAGTCGGTCCAGGATACGCCCCATAACCGCATCTGCATCTGGTACATCCACGGCCGATCGTAGCCGCTCACCGCACTGTCCAGAAATGGCCACTTAAGGAGCGTATTGATGAGGATAATGGCGACCCACATCATCTTAGGGTTAACCGTGTCCGAGCTTCTTGCGGGCAGCGACGAACATGATGTCGTAAAGGTTGAGGTATAGGCTCGTGTGGCCCCACAGTCGTCCCGTCGTATTCAGAAGGGTTTTAGAAAGCCCTCGCACGAATGGGCTCTTGCTGAAGAGGCTCAAACCCAACAGCATGTTGTTGATCTCGCGAAAGGTGCCGACTTTTTCTATGCCGAGCACTTCGAATCCCGATCGTTCAAGAAGACGGCGCATGGAACCGGTCGTAAAATAGTGGAGGTGGGTCGGCGGATGGATCATGCGCCATCGCCTGCCTTGGAGACGGGCGAGGAGACTGCCGATATCCCCGGTCGTCAAAAAGAGCGTTCCGCCCGGTCGTAGGATCGCATGCGCCTTTTGCACATAGGCGGCTGGCTCAAAGAGATGCTCAATCGTGTCCCATAGGCATACGGCGTCCCACGATGGCTCGGTCTGGAATTGCGTAAAATCGCCCCGATGCGCAGCAAGCCCTAATTTGACGTGCGCATGCTCGATCGCTTCAGGCGTGACGTCGATTCCGGCCACGTCAAACGCCCTGGCCGCCTCTCTTAGGAAGAACCCATAAGCGCAGCCGACTTCAAAGAGCTTGCCGCCCTTGGCGCCGTAGCGCGCCATTCGCTTAAGGTAATGCCGGAAATTCTTCCCGAGCGTATCTGCCTGCGACGCATAGTCACAATATTCGTCGTGAAGGAAGTAATCCTCGGTGTAGACCTCTTCAGCCTCGGCATCGGGCTTCTTCGGATAGAACACGTGTCCGCATCGGCGGCACCGTGAAAGCGTGCCGTAAAATCCAGTCTCAAAATGCTCGCCGCCACAGGCTTCGCAAATCGTGACCTCAAGCATAGCCGTGGTCATTGAACGCCTCGATGATAGACTCGGATCATCAACATATCTGAGATGCGTCGCTGGCCTGTCTTGCGAAACCCTGTGCGCTGCAATTGCTCCTCGAATGCCTGCATCATGCCAGAACCGGCGGCGATGCGCTCCGCGGTGGTTTGCTCAAGAATTGCGAGGTGCTTGTGCCCTGCCGCTTGCGCAGCAACGCGGCCTTCCTGTCCGGGTTCAAGCACCCATTCCTCATAGTGCGAGGAAAAATGCGCCCGGCCCTGACGATCCAGCAGCCGGATGCTTGTCTGCGGGGCGCTGATTACTCCCGTGACGGCGGCCTTATCCAGCGCAGCGAGCATCGCCGGCTGATCCTGAAACGGATAACGGTAGAGCCGAGGCAATTGGATGAGCATGCCGCCCACCGCCAAGCACAACAGAACGCGGGACACTGTGCGATTGCGGATGGCAGAGAGCGCCGATGCCACGATCACGGTCATCCAAAGCGCGCTGTCGCCGAAGTAGCGCACGTTCACGGCCACAGGCGCGCGATAGCCTAAATCGCCGGCAAGCGAAAGTAGCCCCGCGCCTAGGATGGGCAATCCCACGAGCGTATAAATCAGACCTATTATACCGGCTAATCGCTGTCGTTGCACCAGCGTGCGCCAGCTCACCACGGCGATCAGTCCGGTTACTGCCAAACCCACGAGAAGCGCCGTGATCAAGCGCCAGTCGGATAGATGCGCTGAGAGCCGCGTCGTGAGCGCTCTGGGTTCGTCGATCTGCCAGAGCGCTAGAACCGGCTTTGCCAGCGCGCCAACCTGCACGGAACCTAGAAACGCGCCCATACCTGCTTGCTTAAGAAGCGGTGTGCTGCTGGAAGCGCCGGAGGCCAGATTCTGCATTTGCGCGGCGTAGGCTGGAAGCCAGAGAAGCCATGCCGTCCAGGCAAGCAAAACCGCGCCGATCCACCAGCCTAGTTGCGCCCGGCGCGTGTGCCACACTCCAATGCCGACTGCGATGCCGATAGCCGTAAAGACAAAAATCGATAAATAAAAAGTATACAGAAGAGCTGCCAAACAGAGCATCGTTACAGCCAGCCAGACGCGCCCGGAGCCCGGCGCTTGCTCAAGCCAGCGCACCGCGCTTACGGCCGCAAGCATACCCAACAGGATGGCAAACGCATAGGGCCGCGCGTATTGCGAGAGAAAAATAAGGTGCGGCGAGCACGCGGCGAGCATGCCGGCGCTCCAGGCGATATCTTCGCCGAATAATCGCCGCGCGAGCGCAACCAGAACGAGAACGGCCGCAACAATGCAGATAAGCGAAAAAGTTCGGATCCACCACAAGCGGCGGCTTACAGACGACCAAGCCCCGATCATAACCGGATAAAGCGGCGGATGCGCGTCGTAGGCGATCAAATCGCGTACGATCTGATCGCCTCGCTGTCCGGCAAGCGCCAGGGTTGTTTGTTCATCGCCAACTACGGGTCGGTCAAGGCCCGGCACGCGCAATGCGATTGCCACAAAAGCGAGCGTAATAAAACCCACCCATACGGGCACGCGCCGCTTGAGAACGCTTAGACTTTCGGATCGCATGCCTTAAGGACTCCTGAGCGCGGCTCGACAACAGGTTTGGCGGCATGCACCACGCTATTGGCCGGCACCGATTCCGAAAGGACCAGTCCCGCTCCGATCATGACGTCATCGCCAATCGTGATGGGTCCGACAAGCACGCTATTGGCCCCGATAAACACGCGGTTTCCAATCTGTGGATAAAGATCATCAGACCACGTGCGGTGAGCGCCTCGTGATCCGATGACCACGCCGCTCATAACCTTGGCATCCTCTCCAATCACTGCAGAGCGTCCAACCACGATACCCCATGGGTGCGGGATGAAAAAACCTCGCCCAATTTTTGCGGTCGGCGGAATATCAGCGCCCGTTAAGGTGATGTTGAGCCGATAGATCGCGTAGGCAAGCCAGCGTCCGGGCCTACCCAAATGGGATTGAAGCCAGTGTGAAAAGCGGTACAGCCCCACTGCATGCCTGCCTGCGTCAAACAGTTGCGTGATCATCCGGCCTCTCTAGAAGCGCGACGACTTCATCAAGATTCCTCTGGACCGCGCCGCCATATTCGGCAGCGACCGTTTGCGTGTGGGCAACCACACGCGCACGTAGTTCATGGTCATCCAAAAGTCGGCATACGCACTCGGCAAGCTCGGCGGCGTCATGCACCTCAAGGCCTGCCCAGACCTCTTTTAATCGCGATGTTAATTTGCGCCACTTATTCATATGCGGGCCAAATACTACGGGTTTGCCATGAACCAACGGCTCAGCTATATTCTGCCCGAGCGCGTAGCGATCACCCGAGAGCAGGCTGTTGCCGATAAAAGTTACGTCAGCGATTCCGTAAAGCTTGCTGAGTTCCCCATAAGTGTCGAGAATAATGATTCCATCAGGCTTGGGTGGGCTTGCGATTGCGCTGCGAAGCGTCCATGGAAGGCCGTGTGCATCCGCGCCCGCCTGCGTAAGCCCCACGTCTTTGACATAGCGCGGCGCAAGCACCAGACGAACACCCGGCAGGCGTCGCCTGACTTCGGCGAAGGCATCCAGCACCAGCAACTCTTCACCCGGGCGTACGCTGCCTGCAACCCAAATACCTCGCGCATCCAGAAGCCCAAGCTGACGCACCAGCGTTGCTCGCTCCCCATCACTGATACGCAAGAAATCCGCATCAAATTTCATATAACCGCTTACCGTGAGCCGGCTTGGCTCGCACCCAAGGCGCTCGTAATTCACGCGATCCGAATCATCGGCAACACAGATCCGGTCAAAATCACGGTAAAAGCGGTACGCAAGCGGCTTCTTTAAATGCACCGAGGTGATATAGACCTCAGGCAGGCTGGCGCTGATTACGATAGCGCGGATGCCAAGCCGTTTGGCCGCCTTAACGACGAATGGAAGACGCACCTGGTCAACGTTCACCAAGGCTTTCGGCTTGACGGCGCACAAATAGCGACGTGCGATCCATCCGATATCCCAGGGAGCAAAACACGCCAAGTCCACATGAGGATTTTTCTGCGCTAATTCGACAATTTCAGGATTCCAGGACATCAGCACGACCGCAAAGCTCCGGTAGCGCGCCTTGAATAGCTTTAGGAAAGTATGGATCTGATTGTATTCGCCATGACCGTTGGCATCGAGCAACAGCCGCTTACCTGGCGCTCCCGGCATGATCGGCAGATAGCCGAAGCGCTCCCAAAACATTTTCCGCGAAAGCGGATGCTCGCCGATAACAACCCAGCGAATGAAATTTCCGGGCAGCTCGCCAGCTACGCGCAAGACGTACTTCAGTTGGAGAAAGCGGTCAAAAGGCACAGCCTGCTCCATCAACGTCTTGAGACTTTGGCCTCTGCCAAATCCTCGTGCTGGATAGGCTCGCCCGCTTGGATCACGCGCGTTGCGGATTTACCCAACGACTGAAAATACTCTTGGCTCGGAATCCCCTCACCCGGTAATAGGACCATCACGTTGCCCGGTGTCAGGGCCTCTCCCGGCTGTATCGCGCAAGCGGCAACTAACCCGCGACGCATGGCACGGATGCTTGCCTGCTCAGCAGGCATGATCTGCTTGGCTGACACGCCCAAAGCAGGCTCTAGCTGGCGAATAGCCTGAATAAGCTCGCGCAATTCCGCAGGGTCTGCTGAAAGTTGATGATCACGCACACCCGTTAGCGATTTATCCAGCGTAAAGTGCTTCTCAATGATGCGCGCACCCAGTGCCACGGCGCCAAGAGATGCGGTTATACCCATGGCGTGGTCGGAATAACCCACCTCTAAACCGTAACGCTTAGCCAAATACGGGATCGATCGCAAATTAAGCTGCTCATAAGGAGCCGGATAACTCGACACGCAGTGAAGGAGCGCCACCGACTGTTTAAGAAAGTCTGCGCTTGTGCGCATGCCTACAAATGCAAGCGTTCGCTCAATCGTCGCGTCATCGCTCATGCCACAAGACATCAAGAGCGGCTTGCGGAACATAAGCGCCCGTGCGATCAAACGCTCATTCGTAAAATCGACGGATGAGATCTTAAAGGCCGGCATACGCGGCGCCAAAAACTCAAGGCTCTCCTCATCGAACGCCGTCGACAGGAATGTAATGCCTACTTTTTCGGCCCGCTCAGCAAGAAGCCCGAACTGCTCAAACGATAATTCAAAACGCCTGCGCTGCGCCACCCGCGCGCTTTCGCGCGGAAGCACCAACTGCTCCGTTTTATAGGTTTGAAACTTGACGATATCCGCGCCGGTGCTTGCCGCTTCATCCACCATGGTAAGAGCGCGATCAAAACTACCCTCATGGTTGATGCCGGCTTCGGCGATGACAATAACGCGTTGCGAGGAATCGAGCGAGCCTAGGCGCATCAGGTGTTTTTTCTGGCTTTAATAATGAACGCGGTTGAAAGCATGCAGAGGAGCGGAACGCGGCCAAGGCATTCAAGCGCGCGGCTCAGGCGCACCGTGGCATTAGGAAAGCGTTTATCGAGCGGCGTGAGAAATAATTTATAGTTGTAGTAGCACACGTCAACTGTGGAGAATCCCTGCCGGCGCAGAAAACGCCGGTACGCCCATTCGGAATACTCGTGGTGCGAGACGCCCTTCGTAAACGGGCCGACCATGAACTCGATTTGCGTTAGCTGCTTACTGTTTAGAAAGAACCGCTCGAGCGCTCCAAAAACGCGGTTGAGCAACCGGTGCCAGAGCCGGTAAGGGCTCCATTTATTCGGCAAGGTGATGATGACGGTAGCGCCAGGCCGCGTGACGCGCGCAATCTCAGCAAGCGCAATCGGCTCGTCATCGATGTATTCCATGAGTCCCATGCACACCGCGGTATCTACGCTCGCGTTCTCAAACGGCAAGTTCATGACCGATGCGACTCGTAATTCCGCCTTGCCCGCATGCCCGCCCGCTACAAGGCCTTCGTTGGCTTGGGCGATCATGTTCGGCGCAAAGTCCGTGCCAACGATCCGCGTTGCTTGCATACCCCGATCAATGACCTCCCGCAGCAAGATGCCGGGACCGCACCCGATGTCGACCAGCGTGCCGAGTTCTGGGGGCAGCATTTCAAGGACACGCTTGAGTCGGATCGTAAACGAATGCGCCTCGCTGGTCGCTCCTTGATAGAAAGATGCATAGGTATTCGCAACGGTATCGAAGTGGGTCTTGACCCTGACTTCTTGCTTGGCTTCTTCCAGCACTGTCGGCATCGAGGCCTCGGTCATGCCCGTGCGTTCATAGGATACGGGAATGGCTCACCGCAGAAGCCAACCATCGGGCGTCGCAGTTCATAGAGACTTGTGTCCTTCGTATTCATGCCTGGCAGCGTCGTGCACGCGCAGCTGTACCCGGCCTCTTTCAAAATTTCGATCGATTCCGGCGTATAGTCCTCGGGGCCGCCGTTTGGATACGCGAAAAGCGTCACTTCGCAGCCGGTCTGCCGTTCGATCATCTGCTTGGACTGCACTACCTGCTCACGGATGCGCTCCGCTGGCAGCCGAGACAAGATCGCATGGTCCACGGTATGGCCTCCGAGCTCGACCATAGGACTTTCCGCCATCCGTCGCACATCGTTCCAGCTCAACGTTTCATAGTTGGCGGCTTTCCGGGAACCTGCACGCGCCGGCAATGTGGCCTTCAACACACCGAGTAGCCGATTCTTATCATCTTCGGGAATACGCTTGAGCCTCGCCTTAATCTCGGTCACAGCCTGCATACGCGCTTGAGGCGTGTCCAACGGGAAGTATTTCAGGCCGATAGGCGTGAAATCCACGAACACTACGTCGGTCTGGTCCACGGCTTGCTCCACTTCGTCAACCCAGAACATACGGTCGTTGCCGATGAAACCTGTCGACAGAAAGAACGTTGCCGGCACTCCATAGCGTTCGAGAATCGGCAGCGCCACTGTCGCGTTGTTCCGGTACGCATCGTCAAAAGTCACCACAACGCCATCGAGATCCCGCCCTGCGGCATAAGCTTCGACAAGACTGGTCAAACGAAACACCTCTGCCGAGTCGCGCAGCGCGCGCATCTGCTGCTCGAACACTTCCACGGTCACATGCTTTCCTTGGAAGTTCTCAATGCCTACGCTTGGACGATCGGTTACACCGTGATAGGCAAGAATTGTAGCGGTCATGCGCGAGACGGTTTAATCCCCCGGATGGTGCTCATATTGGCTCCGCTGAAAAACGTAAAGGTCTGGCCGAGGAAACGCGAAAAGACTGTCGGCCGTTTCGACCAACTCCACCGGTGCATGGGTAGGATCGTAAGAATAACCCGCGCGGTTCCGCGCAGTGCGCGACCAAGAGCTGTCTTACTAGGTTCCTTTGAATGCAGATAAGGCTCAGCCAACTTCGCAAACTCCATCGGCGGATACGATGAATGATAGTCGATGCGATTGCGCTTCAGCCACCCCAGCAGCTCGCCCCACCAATGGTGATAGACGATCCGGACGCCGAATAAGTCATACAGATAGGTTGCTTTATCGACGCCGTGCTGGCCCTCGTGACCCTGTCTGTAGAAGAGGCGCTCGCCGACACGAACGCGGCGCTCCGGATCGGTCCCGGCGAGAATCCATACGATCCATCGCTTCCACAATGGCGACTTCTGAAAGGGACAGAACGTGCCCCAGAAACAGAACACACGGAAGATCACGCTGCCGCCTGGCTTCAAGGCTTTCACGATATTGGCGAAGCCACCGGCCGGGTTTGACGTGTGGTGGAGCACCATATGAGAAAAAACGTAGTCGAATTGTTCTTTGGGGAACGGGTAGTCCAATAGAGATCCCTCGATAAACGTAATGTCGATACCTTGGCTCTTGGCAAGCGCGCGCGCGTAGTTCAGGGAGCCTGTCGAAAAGTCGATGGCCGTCACCCGAGCGCCCTGCGATGCAAGAAAGCACGCCACTTCCCCTGTGCCGCATCCCGCATCCAGCAGTGTCTTGCCCCGCAGGTCCTCCAGTGATATTCCGATTCCTGCCAAAATACGCGGCAGGTCCTCGCGAATTTTATTCACGCCCTCGGCGTTGCGCTTTGGAAAAATATGCACATTGTACATGTTGCGCACGCCCTGATCATCTATACGCATCACCGCTGTTTCGGTCATCAATAACTCCCTTTATTGATCCACGCTTACACGCTGAAATACCGGCGAACTCTACCACAAGCCATCGCCCAGATGCCGAAATACTGCGTCGGATCCCAAATCTCATTGCCGGCTGGCGGAATCTGTTGTTCGATCATGCCCCGAGCCAGGCGGGAGATCTCCTTCGACGAAGCGTTCATGAACGGATAGTAGACAAGCGGCGTCTTAAGGTAATTATCCCGGTAGTAAAGATGCTGTTCATTCAAGAAGCCAAAGACCAGACTTGGGCATCCGGAAAAAAGCGCCATCACCATTCCACCGGACATGCCGCCTACCGCTAGTTGCGCGCGGTTCAAGGCAGCAAGCTGCGCGTCGAGTCGGACGGCCCGGTCGATATTTACCAAGTCGATGCATCCGGAAGGCACGCCATTAGCGTAATACGCGCCACGGGGATCCCCCAGTATCGCTACCCTCGAATGGGGATGATCCTGTTGCAGCCTATGTATAAGCTCGTCGTAGCGTTCTTTCGGCCAGTTCTTATCCGGACGCCGCACAGCGCGCACGCGAGGCAGCACGCAGATCAGAGGTTCGCCCGGAGCAAGCTGCTTTGCCAGGAAATCGATGCCGCGCGGTGTCGGCTGCAGACGTTCGATGCGTTGGTGCTCGAACTCAGGGTGGTAGATAACGAAATCCCTGTCATGCTGCGGGGTCTGCTGCAGAACCTTCAGGCCGATCGGGATATTGAACCGCGGGCACTGGTTCATCCCAAACGGAACGAAACACTCGGCGTCCGCAGGCAGCCGTTTCCGGTACTCCTGGAACAGTTTGAGAGCGACTGTCTCCACCTCAGGCCATTTTCCATCGGACTTGATCGAAACACTCTCTTGTACCGGCCGAATAAAGTACTTGAAGCGTTTTCGCGCAATGTTGCCCAGCGGCAGGCCGTTGCGCCAAAAGTCGGTGAAATAGGCGCGCTGCGACAAGGGCGTTGTGCAGAACCATTCTGGATGTTCCCAGAACTCATCGGCATCGGGATAAAAGGGCGAGCGGCCGGGAAAACTGGCCACGATTTTTCGCGCGTCGCGGTACACAGTCCGCGACAGCTCCTTGACCCAGCCGTGCCACCAAAGGATCTCCCACCCGAATTCGCCGATAAAGGGACCAAAAAAAACGGTCTTCGCCATGTCACCCCGCAGTGCTCAAGTGCGCTTCCTGAAAATTCATAATCCCACGTGTAAAGAGATGGTTATGCACTAGCCCCGAAGCTGCCTCCTGGGACGATTTTCGGCCTCGTCCGCGGCCGGTAAAACCCCATACCGTCATCTGCTCAATGAGCCGGCGCTGGCCTTCCATGGCTTCATTCAATTCCATGAGCACTGATTTGACCTGTGGATTCTGAAGCGTCTTGGCGGCCCCAGCAATGATGCGGTCTTCATTGCCGTCGACATCGATCTTTATGTGCTGAGGGCACGGCAGCCCGAAGGTCTCCTGAAAGGCATCCAGCGTGATCCCGATCACGGCTTGGCGAAAAACAGGTTTGAAGCGCTGGCCTCGGTAGTCCACGGGAACGCCGAATGTGGACAGCGCTCCTCCGGGCGAGGTTGTTTGCATATAGAGGTGCTCGATCCGGGTCTGTTGATCAAGCGCGAGGCAAAACGCCGATACGCGGATGTCGACACCGTTCAGCTCGACATTGCGCGTGAGCACCGCATGATTCACCGCGCTCGGCTCGAATGCAACCACTTGGCAGCCGCGCACGATCGCAGCATAGAGGGTGTAGACACCGACGTTGGCACCGATATCGTAGAACAAATCATCCGGTAAAAACGTATCGATCCACCGGATCGTATCCGGCTCTTTCGTGAGCAAGGTAGACGCCCGGTAGTGAGGCCATGCGCCGGCACTATAAAACTTGATCGGTCGGCCCCCGGCCGCCACGGCATAGATCGGATCGATGGCGGCGGCGATCTCCGAGGCGACGCGGCTAGGACCGTTTAACCTAAGCAGGCGAACAGTACTTTGGGTTACCGCCTCAAATACGGCGCGCTTGAGCCCCATCCGAGCCGCTCACTGCCCCCACAGATGCTGCATGGCAACGCTTCCGGTCGAAGCGCGCTGCGTTACCGACAGTATGTTCAAGTCTACGCGGTCCGACAAGATACGGATCCAGCCAAAGCCATCCGGAGAAAAATCAGGTAGTTCAGGAAAGAGATCGGTCAGCCGAATCAAGCGCACCGTCCAACTTGTTACGGAGAGGGTGCGGGTCAGGCTTCGCCCGTCCGGACGGTAGTAGCGGAATTCCACCGGAGCGTCGCGCAACACAAAGCGCAGGTCGCCCGAGGCGAGAATCAGACACAAGCTTGAGACGCGATCGCCATCATGTACGGCCCGGATCATTAGGTTCGTGCGGTTCTTCATCGAACGCGGCCTGCCGGAGAACACGTTGCTGGGATGCGTGGGAAAATAGCCGGGGATGTTTCGCCAGCTGTCTTGGAGCTCCGTGTAATCGCTGTCGCCGGACTTGGTGTTCTGCACGCGCAAGTAGCCGATGATGCGTCCGCGGTCCGGTCCAAGCCCCTCGCGCTCATAGTGCGGTGCCAATAGCAGCAGCCCACCATTGTCCGCAATGGTTTCGGGCACAAAAGCAGCGGTCTCAAGAAAGGTCGGTTGATCCAGCCGAAGCTCGATCACCTGGCGATCAACCAATGCGCCGCCCCGATCAAACGATGCGATTTCCCAATGCCGGCGAAATGGGATGCTGTTTGTCACGTTAAAAGCCGTTTTCAGCCCTTCTGACGGCAAAAATACAGGCAGCGCAAACGGTCGGAATAGAATCTCTGAGGAGCGCAATGCCGCCAGCTCATGGAGGATTTTCTTTGACGCCGTGTCAGGCGCGCTGCTCGATGGCGACTCTGGATGCAAATAACTTTCCAGAGACTTTGGGGCTTGAAAACCATGATTGCCCATCAGTTGGATCCGTCCGCTGTCCTGCCGCATTGAAGTCCAGCAGATCCGATCGCAAGGGCCGTGGAACGTTGCCACAACGCGCACCTCAACGTCTTGCGGCCATGACCGGCCGAACAACTCTTTAGCCGAGACCGACGCAGAGCGCTCACCCGCTTGAATCGTGAGAGTTTTTGAACGAAAGGTCTCGCCGTTCGCACTACCTTCCAGCGAAATTTCGAGCGGCTCGCCGCTGTCATCCAGATAGCCGGAGCGCATGGCGGTCAGCCACATATCGCTCGATGGGCCAAGCCAGAAACACTGCGTATCAATCGCGCCACCCAACCCTGAGGGGCGCGCTTGCTCACGCTCCAGCTCCAATCCGTGGTGCTGGCACTCGCTTGCGTTGCTTATGACATCCAGGACCGTCCGAAATCGCCGGTGCGGAATCTTGGCGAATGCAGGGTGATAGGCGGCATGCCGAAACACCCCGCTTGTCAGCGCGCTCAAACCCAGAGCCTGCGTTGAAAACCGCGCGGTTTCATTGGGACCCAACAGCCGGAAGCCTTTATGGAGCGTGCGTGCGCCGTCGCGAATTTCATACCAAACTTGAATCGGATCCTTGATGCCAAACACCTCTGCAAAATGGTGGTGCAGGTAGACCTCGGACTGTAAAGCATTTGCAAAGAGCGGCACATGGCCCGCCATCCAAGGAAGCCGGCTGGTATCCATGACCACGGGCCGGTCAATTCCCTGCTCGTGGCAAAAACGCAGAACGTTAAGGTATTCCTCCGGATTCGCATCCAGCACCACGACCGCTTGGACATCTTCAAGCAAGCCGCGCGTGATGCGGGCAACCGACCCGGATGCCGGTGAGGCCAACACCCGGTTGAAGGTGGCGCCGATCACCTGTCGGCCCGGCTTGGCCAGCGAATGCCAGTCCCCATCGCAGGCTGACCCGGACCGGACGGCGATCACTCGCGTAAAACCGTGCTCATCCAGTATCTGGTTCACGACCGCCAGCGATACGGGCCGTACAGACGGATCAAACCAGGTGCGATCCAGCAGCTTTTGGATACCTCCCTGCTTGTGCGCGTCTCGGGTAATACGGCGTTCCAAGGTATGCAACCCTTTAGTCAATGACCGCGTCACTGCCGCCTTGACCGCCTGTTTCATTGCCGCTCCATCTGTTGGATCCCGGTTAGCCTACGCGTACGGTGAGCACCCTGCCGGGTACAAGACCGCCATGGTCGCGCAGATATTTCAAGACCGCCAGCCGGTGCAGCCCATTCAGCACTGAGTAATAGCTGCCGTGCCTCACGACCGATAGAACGCCTGCCCAGCGTCGACCTATATAGTTGACTTGTTGCTCAGCTCCTGCTGAATTGCGCTCGCAGTGCGGAGCCGCCTCTTGCTCGAAGCGATTCAAAAAGCGTGTATCGCGCCAGCGATAACCATGCTCGCGCAGCGATCGGATCAGCACCATGAACCGTTGGACCTGCAGCTGTGGATCACTATACTGCCAGGTTGCGCCTCCATCGCGCGGATGTGCCGATAACGGAGCCGTGATGTACTGCCAGTAACGTGTGCGCTGTGTGTCGCGGTCATCAAGCCGCCCATTCCGTTCCAGATAAAGATCGGTAAATGCGTACCGCGCATCCAAAACCACGGCTACGCCGTTCTCATCGCACATCCACGGCCGCAGTTCTGCCGTGGAATCGCGCGTGAAGCAGTAGAGCTTCTCCATGTCCAGCCAAAGAAACCGCGGCACTCCTGCAAGAGCGCGTCGCACCGTTTTCGCCAACACTAGCATGCGGCTTTTCGCAGGCGATCTCGCCGATGTCGGTAAGCCTTAAGCCAGCGCGTCGGGATGCAGAGCTTCACAAGTTCTTTGGCAATACGACGCGTCACAAATCCCTTGAAGGGCCGCGCGGTGCCGTTTGTTGCAGTAATCGGTGATGCGGTTTGCCTCTGGCGCTTATCATGCTCCTGGGTCTTCACCTTTTTGTCTTCGCCATCCAGGTAATAGCTATCGTAACCGATCCAGTTATGCGCGTCTTCCCTTTTTACCCAAAATTCTTTCGACGGATCCTCATGATCGACGCGCCCCTTAGGCACCGCTTGGTGGCAACTTCCGATGCGCCTAGGCGCTGTGGAATACCACGGCGCAGCCTCCAGTTCAACGAGTGATTGCGACATTGCCTCCGCCAACTCAACGAACTCCCCAAACGTGAGTTCTGTGCGCAGCCATTTCCAGTGCAAATGGATGTAGTCGGCCCACTGCTGCACTTCAACGCGAAGTTCATTCGAAGAAATCGCAGGGTTTTTGCGGCTAGGCTGCTCATGGAGGTGGCCGGTACCCAGAAACAGCATCTGTCCAAGCGGCACGTTCTGCGGCTTGCCGTGATTGAGCCATGTCAGGTACGCTTGCTGCGCCATCTTGCAAAAAACCTCGAACTCCTCGCCATCAAATTCGATGCGGGTGTTGCGCCAATGAAGATGGATGCTCTCGGCAATTTCAATCGCCGCGTAGTTGCTGTAAAATGTCGAGACCGGATCGACCGACTTAAATGCTAGGATTTTCTTCGCAACACCCACAGTGTGCTCCTTCTATACTCTTAGCGGCCTAGGACAAAAATCCGCTTCTGCCCGCTTGCAAGCCACAGCCATGCCGATGCCAGCATCAAACTGACCAGAGCCAGTCCCACGCTTGCGGCAAGCGACGGCTCTACCCATGCGTTCACCGCAATAGCCCCGCCGACAAGCGCCGCAACGGCGATCAGGTCACGGCCGAACGCCATCAGCTGCCGCAAGTACCGGTCAGCATATAGAAACCGTAGCCCCAACTGTCCGAATCCAATAGCATAGACGACGTAACTCAACACCTGCGCAAGCACGATTCCCTTTGCGCCCAACCAAGGCGCTAACGAAAAAAAGAGGACGATCTCGCAAGCCGATTTTACAAAAAAGATCGCCAGCAATGTCCATGTCTTTTCCATAGATAAGTAAAGCATACGAAGGATTTGAAGCGGCACCCTGAAAATCAACTGCACCGTGAGCAGCTGCAAGAGAGTGGCGGCCGGCAGGTATTCCGGCCCGCCGAGCAAAAGCGCGATTTGGCGCGCGAATACGGCCAGCAGCACCGTGGCAACAGCCGTCAGGAGCAGCACGGTATGGTAGCCGCGTTCGTATAACTCTTCCAGCTCGTTCCGCGCGCGTTCCTTAAGTTCGCCGAAAACAGGAAGAAAGGCTGTTGAAACCATGGTATTGACTGCGCTGTTGACTTTATTCACCACGTTGAGCGCAAAGGAAAGGTGGCCAATCGTAACGGTGCTGAACCACTTTCCGGCAAATAAGGTTCCCATGTTGAGGTAGCTCTTATACAAGATCTGGTTCAGCGAAACGGGAATGCTGCGCTGCGTGAGTGAGATCGCATCCGACCACACTACCGAGTATCCGATGGGCGCATCCTTCCAGCCAAGCGTGCGCCGAATACCCGCGTAGAGCCCCCAGTTATAGGCCGATACGACTAAATCTCCCACAGCGCCGCAAAGGATGTAGCCGATCACACCCTGGTGCGTGAGGATGGTGTACGCCGCGGCGCCGATTTGCGCGGCCATCATCAGTACCGCTTGCCAAAGGTATCGGCGGTATTGGAGTAATCCCTGAAGGACTTCAGGGCCTATGGGGCTTGCCGCGATGCCGACAATTTGCACAATGCCAAGCGCGACGATGATCTCTCGCAGCCCCTCGAAACCGTAGAACGTCTGTGCTGCGCCGGCTACGGCAAACATCAATAAGCCCACCAGCAAACGGCAGACGGCTTTGATGAGGTAATTCGACCAAACAATCCGGTGCGCGGCTTGCGGTGAACCGGAGCCGGCCAGTCGAGGCACCACCACCACATCCGTTTCGATGACAATGAACGAGATGAGCCCCAGCACAGAAGAGCCTACGGCAAGAAGCCCCATCAAACTCGGCCCAAAGTAGCGGTACAAACAGGCTGATGTGAGCAAGCCGGTTCCCAGGCGGAGAATCCAAACCGCCGAGAAAATTGTAATACCCCGTAGAATCTTCTGGTGCCACATCTACGAACGTTTTACCTCCGGCCGCCGGCAGCGCCGGCCGTAGCCCTTCGGCTGCGCGCAGGCGACAGGATCGGATTTGAGGCTAATTTTGAAGCCAATAAGGGCTCAGGCTGCGCCGGCGCTCCGTTGTCGGGCGCCATCCATGCCTTGAAATCGGTCATAAACTGCTGCACCACCTCATCTGTCTTGGGGTGGACCACGAACGGCTTGAAAAACTTAGGAGGCACGGTCACTATATCCGCCCCGGCGCGCAGCGAGTCATTGATATCGTGAATATGACGGATGCTGCCTGCGATAATTTCGCAAGGGTAGTTCCATTCCTTAAAAACTTGGTGCACTTGGGAAATGATGCTATACGCGTCATAGCCGGTATCGCGTATGCGGCCAACGAAAAGGCTCACGAAATTAGCGCCGGCCATAGCCGCCATCACCGCTTGGTTGAACGACATACAGCATGTGCAGTTGACCTTGACCCCGCGCAGACGCAGCTCTCGGATCACGGCAAGCTCATCCCATCCAATCGGAACCTTTACATTCAGGTTCTTGTACCGGCCAAACGCCTTGACGAACGTTTCGGCCTGCGAAATCATCTCGCTAGGGTCGGTGGTAAACACTTCCACGCTGAGCGGGATGTCATAACCGTACTTTTCGAGCAAATCGATAATCTTCTGAATATGCGCTTTGAAGTCGCCCTTCTTTTCTTTGGACAAAATCGATGGGTTGGTCGTGATGCCCCGCGCAAATCCACGCTTTAAGGCATCCTCAATTTCTTCCAGGTTTGCCGAATCGATGAAGATCTTCATGCAATCAACTCCTTCATAGGCTCTCTCTGCGCCTGTGCAACACCCATGCCACCGCTTCCATTAACGTCCCAACGCGATGCGCGGGTGCGTATGCGCCCGTGCAATCGCCGCTGTACGCGCGTTCCAACAAAATACTGGAACAGCCGACGGCGTTGCCGGCGCCGATATCCCGCCAACGATCACCGATTAGGAACGATTTCGAAAAATCGATTTTCCACTCGCGTTGCGCCTGCTCAAGCAACCCAGGTTTGGGCTTATGACAGAGGCAACCGTCCGACTTATGATGCGGACAGCAATAAATCGCGTGCACCGGCACCTGCTGCTTCAATGCCGCGTGAATACGCTCGAGCTCTTCCGGCAAGAGCTCACCCGTGGTGATTTCAGGCTGGTTTGTCACCACAATCGCAAGATAGCCGGCATCGACTATGGTTTGCACCGCTTTGCGCGCGTCCGGCAGAATCTTGAACTGGTCCATGTGCCACGGCGCGATTCCGCTGCCGTCGATCAGCCGGACCTCGTTCAAAACGCCGTCACGATCGAAGAAGACGGCGCCCTTCATGGGCGGCAATTCGCTCAGCTACGCCAAAAGCGAGCAAATGGTGCAATACCACGTGCCATCCTTCAACGTGTGGTGTCGTGTTATAGGGCACAACAATGCAGACGTCGCACTCTTCTTTCATGGCGCCGCCGTCAAATCCAGACAAACCGATCGTTTTTCCGCCGCGATCTTTGACCCATTGAATGGCCTTAAGCAAATTTTGCGACCAAGCGCCGGCTTTGTCCTTGCCGGCTCCGCCATGCACGCTCACCGCTACCAGCACGTCGCCTTCGCGGTAGAAATTAGTGAGCTGCTCCGTGTAAACATACTCCCAACCATCGTCATTCACGAGCGCGCTAAAGAGACAAATATTGTCCACAAGACTCATCACGCGCATGCGGCGGCAATCGGGCAGCGCGGTCATCTTATTAAGGTCTGAAGCCAGGTGAGAGGCCGTTCCGGCCGATCCGCCGTTACCGATCGTAAACACGGTTCGGTCCTGCTGCCAAGCGTTGAACAGCACGTCCATCGCGCGGTCGATGCTGTTTCTATCCAACTCTCGCTGAATTTTCTCGCAACCCTCAAAAAAATTATCGATATAGGCGCGATTGCCGCTCCATCCGGATGCCGGCAACGCCTTAGATGCCGTTTTCTTTTGATTGCCTGTTGCCGTTTTCGCCATATCAGTCCAACCCCATTGTCTCGATCAGCTCAGTAACCCGATGGCGTAAGTCGTTAAACGCAAGCGGGGCGTTGCCCATACGCTCCACGCGGACAGCTGCCGCGCAGCTGGACAAAAATGCGACGATTAAAAGCGGAGCGCCCACAGACAGCGCGAGCGCCGCAGCAGAAAGAAGCGCGTCTCCCGCGCCTTTGGTGTCTACTGCATCACGCGCCAGCGCTTCGATTGGATAAAATTCTTTGTTCGCGCCGTGCGGGTACTCAAAGGCAATCAACCCCTTCTCGCCGAGTTTCATGATCAGCGACTGCGCCTTTGCGTCGATCAGGCAGCGGCGGCCAAGTGAGGTGACCCCGCAATCCTGGTCACCAACAGCAAAGCGCACTTCCCTTTCGGTGGCGCATAACAAATCCGCGCCCTTGTAATCAAGTATGTTACCCCAGCGGCTGGCTACCTGGGTGTCTGCAACAATTCGCTTACCTGCGTCCTTCGCCAACTGAAGGTAGGTGGGAATGCTCTCATGGTGAAAAAGCCCATGGCGGAAATCTGAAAAGACGACCGTATGGATTTCAGGCAGTTGCTGTTCCATGGCTTGTCTAACCCGAATAAGCGGATCTCCCAAAAGCGGCGTATTATCTACCTGGTCGATCTGAATGAGTTTGTAGCCGCCGCTTGTAAAAATCTCTTTTTTAGTCGTCGGCCGCGTGCTGTCCACAATGATGTGCGCGTTTATTTCCTGTTTTTTTAGATACTCGGTGACAAATTCGCCATCGGCATCTTTACCCAGCAGCGTTACGAAACGCACATCCGCGCCGAAATTCGCCATATTCTGCGCAACAACCGCAGCCCCGCCGATAAAGGTCTCGGATGCATCTTTTTTGATCGAAAAAGTCGGCGTTTTTGTAGAGGAGCCAAGAACCGTGCAGTGATGGTACTGATCGATGATGGTGTCGCCGACAAGCAGGATTTTGGCGGTCGAAAGCTTATCGAGTGTATCGAGTATATCGGCATGGCGAATGCCTTGTGTGCGGCACATCGCGCTGATCTTTTCAAGCGGCACTTTCGGCTTGGTATCGTGCAGGATCCGCGTTGAAGAGAAGACAATGTCTCCGGGTGAAAAAATCATCTTGCCGCCATAAGCCGTCACGGTGCGCATTTCTTCCTGCGTCTTCGGGTGCGCGTCGGGCCTCTGGCCGTCATATTCGTATCCCTTGATGTAAATATCGGGCTTTAATGCGGCAAGCGCCGAGATCGGCGTTTCCTCTCTATCGATGTAAACATAGTCTACCAACTCGAGTGCCGCTAAGTTCTCGGCACGCAGGTCCTGTGTGATGTAAGGCCGGTCTTTGCCCTTTCGCACTTGCTCGTCGCACGTGAGCGACACCACAAGAATGTTTCCCTTCTCGCGCGCAAAACGCAGGTGCCGCAGGTGCCCCGGGTGAACGATGTCAAAGGTGCCGTGGCACAAAACAACGGTCTTTCCTTCACGAACCTGCGTGAGTTGCTCCACGAGCTCCGGCAATTTAAAGATCTTCCTGCGATAATCGACAGCTGTGGGCATAGGTTAGCTACATCCTTGTTGAAGAGGTTGTGTCAGCGCAAGAAGTCCCGCTTCAGCGGATTCTCGAATCCGCGAGGCAACCAGCATGCTGCGCAGGCCCCGCTCCGAATCAGGCTCGGCTTGGCCGGCGATGCATTTCATAAAAAAATTCCATTGCCCGTTCCAAGAGGTGTCATCCGCGAAACTTAGCTTTTCTTCCCTCGGCGCGCCGGAAGGCCGCACGCGCGCACCTATGATGAGTGTCTGTATGCCCCACTTGGGCAGCGATTCGACACGCACATAGCCTTCGCTGCCGGATACTTCCAGGTGAAAATGATTGCGCCAGCGCAAAAAGCTAAAATGCAATTTAGCCAGCACAGAACCTTTGCGCAGCACTGCAAAACCGTTGTCATCTTGCTTATGTTCAAAGCGCGCAAGATCTCCCCAAACCCGATCCACGTCACCTAAGAACCACAGCGCAAGATCGATGCTGTGAATGCCCATATCCAATAGGCTGCCGACCTCGTTCGTATTGGTCAACGCCGTGCCGTTTACGTAGTCGCAGGTCAAAAAATACGGCTCACCGATCGCGCCCTGCGCAACGAGCGCCTGCGCCTTCATCAGGCCGCGGTCATACCGCAGGTTAAAGCCTGTCTCAAGCACAACGCCACAGCTAGCCGCTCGTTCTGTAATCTGGCGTGCTTCATCTAAAGTGCGGCCAAGCGGTTTCTCGCACAGCACGTGCTTGCCGGCATCGAGCAGCGCCAGGATAATTTCAGGCGCAAATTTCGTCGGCACCGCAACGATAGCCGCATCGATATGCGAGCGCAGCGCATCGCGCCAATCGGTTGAAAAACTCACCTGGTGCGGCGCCGCCAAGGTTTCAGCGCGCTCCTGGCTGATATCTACCATAAGGGCAAGCTCGGATGCCGAATGGCCAACAGCCGCCGCCGCGCGCTTAGCGCCGATGTTGCCGCAACCAATAACCGCAACACGTCTCTTCATGAGGGATTGACCCGTCGCAGCGTCCAAAGATCACTTGAAAACTCAGATAAAGCTGCCTGCCGGTACTTATCCTTGATATGCAAAAATTTACCCGTCACTGTCGGGGTGGTGACCACAAAACGTATCAGATCCGCCAGATCCTGCGGGTTATCCCAGGGCTGCGATGGCAGCGTTTCGCCTACCTGCGCGGCATGGCGCCAAATCTCGGATTCTTGAAGACCGGGTCCGATGGCATTGACGCGTATGCCCAAATCTTTCAGTTCTTCGGCTAGTGAGTCGCTCAGCCGCACGACCGCAGCCTTTGAGCAGGCATAGGCGGTGAAATTCTTGCGCGGATACGCGCTGCCGCCGCCGGCTAGATTGATAATGCAACCGCCGCCTTGCTTTGCCATGACAGGGATAACCCGGCGGCATAACCGCATGACCGCGAACACGTTCACGCGAAAAACCGCTTCCCACTCGTCGGGATCCACGCTGACAAGGTTTCCAACAGCGGACATGACGCCTGCATTGTTTACCAGCACATCAATGCGGCCAGTTTCCTCTAGGGTCTGGTTGATCCAAGCCTCTGTGGCATGATAATCCGTCACGTCGAGCCTCGTCAAGCGAACCAACGCCGGTACCTCGACCGCAGAGGCCTTACGTGCACAGGTATGCACGGTATAGCCCATCTGGGTTAGGGTCTTTACTATCGTTAGGCCCACGCCGCGGCTTCCACCGGTTACCACCGCGACCTTCTCAGCCTGAGCGCTACCGTTTGAGGCAATTAATTGCTCGCTCATCAAAAAACGTGGCGCATATTGGCCGGGCACGGAGCGCTTGCCTTCGCAAAAACAGCCGGCAATGAAATATCGAATCCCGCCAGGTCTTTGCGCGCCTGTAGCGCGCGGCGCACCGTATCCACATCTGCTTCCTGCGCATAGTTGAGAACCACGCCATCCACATGATCAAGCGCTTGGCTTAAACTTCGAACGCTTGTAACTCCGTCCAAGGCCGGCAATGGATAAAAACTGTCATAGGCTTGCACGTTCAACTCTTTGACGAAGCGATCCACGAATTTCATAAAGGGTGAATTCACCAGCGAAAAAGATTCGCGTTTGTACGAAACGCCTACCCATAAAATAGACCGAAGGCCGCTGCAAGCGCCAACCGCGTCATAAAGCGCGCGCATGCGATCGGCATTCAAAGCTTTCATATCTTCGAATAAGCGGCGCGTTTGCGCATCTTGGCACTTACGCAGAATCGTCGTCATGTCGCGCTCAAGATGCCCGCCGCTGACACCCAGCGAGGGAGCGATATACGCGTCTTTTCCAATACGAACATCGTGTCGCAGCGAAGCGGCCAGCGGCGCAAAACGAAATCCAAGCTGCCGGCAATAATTGTCCATAGCATTGGCGAACGTCACGCTAAAGAAGAGATAGATATTGATCGCAACCTTTACCATCTCCGCTTCGATCCACGTATAGGTGTGGATCGGGCATGAGAAGTATTTTTGAAACGCCTCAGGAACGTCCTGCGCGCGCTCCACGCCAAAAATCAGCTGCTCAGGCTCCAGAAATCGCTCTAGCGCCTTGCCCATCTTCAGCGTATCGACCATGTACACCAGCCGCACGTCCGGTCGATCGCTCAAGAGATCCCGCTTTATCTCATCGCAGAAGCCCGGATACACCTGACTTAAAAGAATGAGCGTTGCGCCGTGCGCTAAATAAGGAACACATTGCTCAATGAACGCGCGTATCACCTCAACGTTCGGCTCGCCCTGCTGGTTTAAGGGTGTGTCAATCGTTAGAAAGACCACTCGGTGATCGGTGATTTTTTCAGCACCGCTGTAAAGTTGGATGCGGTCGCGGCCCATGGCCCAACGCGCACGCAAGCCAGGCTCTTCCTCGGTCAACTCGCTTGCGGCAATCGCTTCACGCCGCGATGTCTCAAAATCAAAAACCGCGCAAGGGCCCACCTTAAGCGCCCACCCAAGGCTGAACACCTGTCCGATGTGCGACAATCCGACAAAAATCGGCTGATCCGGATAAACCGGCGGCTTGCTTGTTGTCTGCGGATGCATCGCGATAGATTGCTTCATGCTCTAGCTTGTGTGAACCGTAGCCTCCTGCCAAAGCTGCTTCATCAGCCGGATACCTTCCGGCAAATCGATAAGCGGCCGCCAGTCAAGCTCCGATTGGATGCGGCGTGTGTCGGCTACGGTGAGTCGCGCCTCGCCTTTACGCTCAGGAATATGCGTGATGTTCGACGAGAAAAGAAGCGCCACTTCTTTGATGCTGTAATTATTGGCGCACCCCACGTTATAGGATCGCAAAGAGCGCTCAGAGCGCGCGGCCGCATAGTTTGCGCGCGCCACGTCCGTTACATGAATACAGTCGCGGCGCTGTTCGCCGTTACCCGTCACCGTAAGGGGAACACCGCGCCGGCACTGGTCGTTGAAGATGCCGATCACGGAGCTGTACGCGTTGAAAGGGTTTTTCGGATTAAACGAACGCGGGCCATACACATTGAAGTAACGCAGCGCGATCACAGGAATGTTAAAGCGTTCGCCCAGTATCAGCGCGTACTGCTCGCCCGCGTATTTCTCAAGCGCATAGGGGTTCAAGAGCTGTGGCGGCGTGTCTTCCGGCGTCGGAATGCGATCCGTATTGCCGTAGATTGCTGATGAGCTGGAATAGACGAATTTCTTGATGCCACTTCCCTTCACAGCCTCGAGGCATCGGATCGTGCCGATTACGTTCACATCCTCATGCTCTACCGGTTCATCGAACGAGGGCTGAATCCTGGGCAAAGCCGCCAGGTGAAAAAAGTAATCGGCATTCTTCACCTCATGCTTCCACACGTCGGCTTCGCGAATATCCGCACGAATCAGCTTCGCCTTTGGATTTAAGTATGATTCTTGCCCCGTCGAGAGATTGTCGATGATAACGACTTGAGCCCCATCCGAGACGAGCAAATCCACCACATGCGATCCGATAAAGCCGGCACCGCCGGTTACAATCGCTTTCATAGCGCACCTGCCGTTGCTCGCGCGCGCGGCGGCGATCCGACTACCTTGAGCACGTCGAGCGAGTCGCGGATCGCATCAGGGATGCCTTTATATTGAAAACTGCCCTGGCGCCCGATCGAAAAAAAGTTTTCCGGGAACAATGCCTTGTATTGCGAGAAGCGCTTCATTTCTACTTCGCTTTGAACCGGATACTCGCGGCCCTGGGTGCTGGGTAGTTCGATCCCAATGAGCGTATCCTTGGCTTTGTGGTCGGTGATTTGTTTGAACTCGGTGATGCGGGTAAAGGGCTCTTCTCCGGCATAGTGGATCCAAGTCACATCCTCTGGAAAAGCGTGCTCGGTTGGCAGCACAACTTTTAAAAATTGCCGTCCGCAATACCGCAGCTTTCCATATTGATAGCCAAAGAGCGTATCGATATGCGCCGTGTTTACGATGACATCAGCGGATAGATCTCCGTCATCGGTGCGTAAAATGCGCCTTTGGGGATCGAACGTGAGCGCTTTGCAGCTAAAGTGCACCGTGCAGCCTTCAAGGCACTTGTCGAAGTAGCTGTTGTACCCGTCAGCAGCTTCGGGGTAGCCCTGGAACTGATCGCCATAGAGCCGGGTATCGCCGGTTCGAATGGGAGTGCCCTTGTTCACCCACTCGAATTTTGCGCTCAGCATGTGGTTGGACTCGATGCCCCACATTTTTTTTGAATACGTATCGATAAACTTATTGTAGAGCGTCGGACCGATAGCGCCCATCCAGTAAGCTTGAAAATCATCGACAGAAGGCGTCTTTCCCTGTCGCTCATCCAGCTCTTCTTTGATCTGAGTGTGATCCGGCATGAGCGGCAGGTCCGAAGCCGTAATCGGATAGTGATACATCTGGCCGTCTTGCGCGACATAAGTCCATGTGCGCGTGTAGAATTCTCGGATCTTGATAAGCGAAGTGAGCTGGCGGATCACATCGTCCTCGCGCGAGAAAAAGACGCGCGGGCCGAAAGTATAGGGATGGCCCCCGTACCACCGGGTGCGCACGCCTGCGCCGGGCACCGAATCCGCCTCGACAACCGTGACCGCGAAACCCGCCTTGCGAAGCAAGTATGCGGAGGTAGCGCCCGACATGCCGGCACCGATAACTAACGCTGTTTTAGACATGGAAGCTCCCGGCAGCTTCAAGAACGGGACGATCGATCATTATCCGAAACCATAATTCAAGACACACCCACGACCAAATCGAGAATCGTCCATTGACCAACCCTTCGCTGTGTTGTTCGAATATACGCATGACGTAACGGTGATCCAAATAGCCTCGTGTCCGGAAAGAACTTGAAGTCAGAACGTCACCGACCATTGTACGCAGTTGAGATCGAAACCAAGACTCCCCATCCGATTGGAACCCAAGTTTATCAGTGCGCAAGCGAACAGATTCCGGCAGCACTCCGCGCATAGCCTCGCGCAAAAGTCCTTTGGTATAGCCTTTGCGCATGTGTGCCTCATCCGGCGAAGTAAATGCCATCTCGACCAACCGGTAATCCAAAAACGGCACTCTCGATTCAATCGAGAACGCCATGCTGTTCCGGTCATCCAAATGCAGCCAGGCCGGCAAGGGAGCGATAGCCAGCGTTTCCCAACGGGCCTGCCTCAGCTTGCTGCTGAAACACCTTACTATGTCCAACACCGGTGAATCGGGATAACGCGATCTAAAGTCTGGGTCTAAGTGAGAATTGTCGGCACTGCGAACCGCCCGACGTATGCGTCTGGGAATCAATTCCGCGGCGCACCGGCGCACTACGCTCCCGAGTGCCGATCTCAAAGGCATCTTCTTAAGTCGAGCGTAGGCCCTCACCTCATCCATGAAGAGCCCCGCATTTCCGGATAAAGCAAGGCCTGCCAAGAAGGCTAACTGATGGCTTGGATAGCCCCCCAGGAGCTCATCGCCGCCGTGACCGTTCAGGAAAACTTTGACCCCTCGGTCGTGAACCGCGCTGTACATGCACCATTGCCCGTAAATATTCAGATCCGGAAACGGTTCGTCTTGGTGCCAGAGTAGTCGCTCGATTGTTTTCGGCAGGTCCTCGGCTTGCGGAAATACCGTATGATTCGGTACGCCGGCCGCCGCAGCTACAGGCCGGATCCACTCGCGCTCGTCATAGCGCGGATTGTCATGAAGGACCGAGAAAGTATCGTAGCGTTTCCCGCCAATGAGCCGCGCCGCTAAGCAAGTTACCGATGAAGAGTCGAGCCCGCCGCTCAAGGCTCCACCCACGCTCACATCGCTACGCAGCCGAAGCCGGACAGCATCTTCGAGAAGCGCGGCAAAACGCAAAACGAGGTTTTCATCGCTTTCCTCGCGCTGCGGCAAGTCCCAGTACCGCGTCATCACAGGCTGTCCACCTTTCACCACGAGGATAGTGGCTGGCGGAACTTGGTGTATCCCTTCGAAGAACGTTTCGGTCGTAGCGTCCAGGTATCCGAACCCATGGCGCAAGTAGGTCGCCACAGTACGGTCATTCGCCCGAGGTTGAATAAACCCACTCGCCAAGATCGCCTTAATCTCGGATGCAAAAATAAAATTGTTCGCCTGAAAGGCATAGTACAAGGGCTTTACCCCTAGCCGGTCACGTGAAACCACCAGATGCTTGCGCCGGGCATCCCACAGCACGAACGCCCACATGCCATTAAAACGCTTTACGCATTCGGGGCCCCATGCCTCGTAAGCACGTAGGATAACCTCAGTGTCGGTTGCGCTGCGAAAATGAAATCCTGCGAGCACTAACTCCTCGCGCAGCTCGATATAATTGTAGATCTCTCCGTTATAAACAAGCCACAATGCTCCGTCATCGCTGGCCATGGGCTGGTGGCCGGCACGGCTCAAGTCAATGATACTCAGGCGCTGATGCGCAAAACCCAGGCTATAGCCGCGCAGCGGCTGAAAAGCAAGTTCTTCTGGCTCATCGGCGGCGAGAAATCGCGGCGCGTCTGATAAGGGATCGATAGCAACAAATCCCCGATCGTCCGGTCCGCGGTGGCGCAACACATGCGCCATGCGCCCGAGCGCTTCCGGTGAAACAGAGCGCCCATCCAAATGCCATATACCCGCGATGCCGCACATGCGTCTTTACCGTCCTAGTCCGGACAAAGCCGCGAGCCGCTTCCAATCGAGGTCGCTGCAGACACTGGGTGGGGTTTGCCGCTGCCGAACGCTTGCGTTTCTATCGAGAGTCTTCGGGTTCGCCTCAAAATACGCAACGATATCATCTAGCCGGTATGAGAGCGCCTTGCCCTGCGCCTTCATAGCCTCAAGCAGCGCGCGAATCACGGCTAAATCCTCTTGCGTATCCAGGGTCAGCCGCCAGTTATGCCGGTGATGCTCCTGTACCGGGCCGCTTGATGTGCGCAGCTGATCGCGGTGCTGCACCACATAAGTCGTAAGATACTCGGTACCGCTTGAATCTTTGGCGGCTTCACCCAGCGCGCGCAAGAGCGCGGCATCGAAGACCTCGACCTCGGTGCCGCTTGGAAGCGCCTTCATGTCCGTGTATTGCATGTTCATTCGCAAGTGATGCTCGATCGCGCGATCGATATAGTCTGGGTCTACTAAAATATCATCGCCGGTCACGCGCAAAGCGATATCCACCCCAGCGCCGGCCATCGCGCCGATCATACGGCACAGCACATCGTCATTCGCGCCTCGGAATACCCGCACCTCGCAATGTTTTCCTAAATCTTCTATCTCGGCATCTTCAGACTCAGTCGTCGTGCACAAGACGATTTTGTTCACGCGTTTACTCTGTTTGAGTCGTTCCAAAAGATGAGCCAACGCCGGCATGCCCGCCACATCCACAAGCGCTTTTCTCGGCAGCCTGCAGGACTTCATACGCGCCACCACCAGCGCCCAAGTTTCGTTAACGACATCCGCTCGGCTGACTACAACATCTTCATCCAGGTCGCGCAGCACGCGTCGGCCGACGAGCTGGTCCAAATCCGGGATCTCAGCTTCGATTTCAGCGCGCTTCATGATCAAGTCTTGAGCGCGCAGTGTTTCGCCGCGGCGCACCGCGCGGGCCGCCACCCAATGCTTCTTCACCTGGCGGCGGTAGGTGCGCTCGGACGGCGCGAATTCTTCGGGGTTAGACCCGACCGCCAGCTCCGCTTGTCGCACCCAGCCGACGAACTCGCCAAATTCCGCCATCTCAAGCGACGAATAATAGTCGACGCCGCGAGCGGCGCGAGAGAGCGTCACATGTTTTTCGATCACGCGCGCGCCCATACCGATGGCAACCAGAGGCAATACTTTTGCGAAGGAATCTCCGCCGGAGACATGATCCATGTAGCCAACATCGCAGCTTTCGCCGAACATCTCCCGCAGCCAGCCAAGCCGCTCAAGACGAGTGTCCTCAATCGCTGTCGGATACGCTTGAAAGCCATGCAAAAGCACCGGACGCGCCCCATTGCGCGTAAGCACCGAAACAGCACGTGAAATCTCCTGAACCGTGCTGCCGCTCACGGCGACAAACACCTGCTTTTTTTCGCGCGTGATCGCTTCAAGCAGCGCGCGGTTGCCTAAATCCGATGAATGCACTTTATAGCCCGCCACGCCCGCTGCGGAAGCCACTTCTAACGCCTTCAAACCGAATACGTCACAATACACGCGGCCGGCGGGCTGAACGGTTGCGAGCAAACGGCTCCACACCTCAGGCGCGAACGCCTGCTTACTAAAATGTTCATAGCGAGGATGCGAACGCGTCAATAATTCTTCGGCGAAATAGATCTGAAACTTAACCGCATCGGCGCCGGCCGCAAGACTCGCAAGCGCCAGACGCTCGGCTTGGACAGCATCGCCTTGGTGGGCGTTGGCGATTTCGGCGATAACCTCGACGCGCAAACTCATGCGGTTGTCCCCGTTGCTTGCGCCATCGGCAGCTGCTGCCATGTGTACGTTTCTTTAAATGGACATTGCTTGCAGATCGCTATTTTATCCATGTAACCGCCGATATGCGCGCGGCGTACGCCGTTTAGCGGGCCGCCATCCCAGATTTCCTTCAGGGTTTGCACCTGCTTAGGCGGATTGCTGTAGCGCTTGGGCATCTCGACATTTTGGAGATACTCGAACCCTTTTGCATTGGAGGCGACCTTCTCCATGACAGCGGCATAGTCTTTAGGCGCCTGCGTCCACGCCCGTTCATCGACATAGCCCACCGGATGCTGGCTGCCCCAGTCGTAGCAGCACATGCTCACCGTACCGTCATAAGTCACCATCAGGCGCTGATAAATCTGCTCGCAGGCCAGACGCCCGGTCGCGACCGAAACCTGCCCATGCATGTCCCGCCAATAGGTGGTGTCTTCCGGCAGGCCGCGCTCGTGCAAAAAGTGGCGCACCGAAGCTTGCGTTTCCGGCTCAAGATCCGGCAGCTCGCCTCCGCGTTCAGTATAAGCCTTAACCGAGACATCGTCCGCGCAGTCATCGAAGAGCTTAAAAAACGCTTCTTGCTCGGCGTAGGTGTCTTTCGTGAGGATCATTTGAATCTTTGTGCGCGGAAACGGCGAGCCCAACTGCTCGCGCAATTTCGCGAACCGGCGAATGTTCTCGTACACCGGCTCAAATTGATTGATGCCGAAGCGGCCCACGCGCATTTTCTCGTATGTCTTCTTGCTGCCACCGTCAAAAGAATAAATAACCAGGTCAAGCCCGGCCTCGATCAGCGCGCGCGCTTTGTCCTCGCTCAGCGTCACGGCATTCGTATTGATGATTGTTTCAAGAACGCCATGCCGTTTCGCATAATCGACGAATTTAGCCAGCTTAGGGTGCAACAGCGGCTCGCCGCGCCAGTTGAGCTTCACGGAAGGAACACCCAGATCCTCGCACTGATCGATCAAACGGTAAAAGAGCGCGTCATCGATCAACTTGTCGGGCGTCGTGATCCACTGCCGGTAACAAAAAGAGCACGCTAAGTCGCAAAACGCGGCTGTTTCAATGTCGACGCACTGCGGCGGATTGCCGGTTACCCGGTAATATTGGTCCGAGAGCTTTTCCTGAATAGCCCGCTTGGGATAGCCACGCCAACCCGCCCTGTAAGCTTTGAAGCGCTCGATATGCTGCGCAAGCAGTTTGCCATCGGCATCGCCGCCGGCGCGCTCAAGCGCGTAGCGATAGGCCTTATTCGATGCCATATTGGCGAGCATGTGTTCGACACGCTCGGCCTCTGAATTTTTACGGGCCTGGATAGCATACTGCCGATCAGCCATGGATAAGCACCCCATGCTCAACGTGCTCACCTGATCGCTGACGCGACAGCAAGAACTCAACCAAAGCGACGTCTTCTTCTGAATCGATTTGAAGGCTTTCCTGCTTCAGCATCACGATGTGGCCGATGCGCTCGCCCAGGTAACCGCTCACCTTAAGATGGCTGAGCTTAGAAAGATATACCGCGCCATTCTCAACCCATAGCGCTTCCTTCTCTAGGCGCAGCCTGCGCCGGCGCATAAGCGGCTTTAAACCGGATCCGACATGCTGGTAATGCGTCGCTAAGTCCTCATAGACCGAGATCACGCTATCGACGTCAAACAAAAGCATCGTATCAATGGCGGAGTTGATATGGTGCTCGCGCCGCAGCGGGCTGTTCACGTACAGCAGCATAAACGCCTCTATTTGGGCTTTGACCCCGGCAGATTCAATAGCCAGCCGGATCGTGGGCTCGATCGGTGTGTTCGGCCGCGCAAGCTCCACAGGTCGCTCAAGCGCTATCAAACCTTGCCGCTTTCGCGCGTAAGCCAACACATCCGCGTCATCGGATACCACAACGACTTGGGTGAAAGCCTCAGAAGATACCGCCGCATCTATTGTGTAGTCAATCAGCGGCCGCCCCCCGACCGGGCGCAAAGCGTATGCCGCTTCCTCGTGGCTCTGGCTGCGCACCGGAATGATCCCGATGACGTTGAACGGACGCTCTTTACGTTTATGGGCGGTATGCCGGCGTTGGATCATGCGCCGCGTACGCAGTATCCGTTCAGCATTCTTCGTGAGGCTTTTACCGTGCTGCCGATAATAGAAAAGCGGCACGTTCACGTTGTAGATGCCGAAGCGATCGACAAATTTCACCCAAAGGTCGTATCCATCCTGGCACGTAAAATCCTCGGAGTAACCGCCCACTTCCATCAAGCAGGATTTGCGGATCATCGTGCACGCGCCATGAGCCGGCACGTCATAAAGCGTCATTTCTTTGCCCAGCTTATTGCGCCGCTCAACGCTCAGGATCTCGCCGCGTTCATCCACCAGATAATAATCCGGGTACACCAGCCCAATTTCAGGGTGCGTATCGAGGATGTTTGAAAGCACTAAGAGCGCGTTTTCATCCAAATAATCATCGGCGTCTAGCCGCATGATGTATTGCCCCTTGGACAGTCGCAGTGCAATATTGCTCGATACGAGCAAACCCCTATTTTCTTGAAAAACGATGTGCACGTTCGGACGCGCCTCGAAACGCTTGATGACCGCGCGCGAATCATCGATCGAGCCGTCATCGATGATGATCAGCTCCCAATTGGTAAACTTTTGATGCAAGACGCTTTCGATCGCCTGCTCGAGGAAGCGGCCATAATTGTGGCTCGTAATGTACACAGTGACTTTTGGACTCATCGTTTATTCAACTTGCTTCGCCACGCTCGAACTCTCCGGCGAAAAATAACGCGAACTTATCCGGCACGAACGCGGGAAATTTAACCACACGCCGTTGTGTGAAACGCCGGTTTGCGGCCCGAAAAATATCCTCGTATGTCGCGCGGTGCACACGGCGAGGGTCCGGAGTTCGCGCTAAGCGATAACCGGCGGCTGTCATCGCGTTTTCACCGGGAAAGCCGAGCACCACCGTTGCGCCGGGCGCGGTAATCCGTGCCAACTCCTGGATCGCGCCGGCCAAGTCATCCACGAACTCCAATACGCTGATGGAGACCACCGCGTCAAAAAATGCATCCGGAAATCCGGTCTGGCAAATGCTCGCCTGCCGCAGTTCCACCCGCACGCCTTCTAAGGCCGCCATGCGCTGCACCGCGTCTACATGGGGGTGCAGGTCAATCCCGTAGAGCTCATCCGCACGATTGGCGAGTTCCGGCAGAAAGACCCCTCCACCATACCCCGCATCCAGCAGCCGCCGGAAACGTCGCAGACCCAACAGCTCGGCTCCCATCGCCAGGCGCTTATTCATGAAATAACGAATAATCGGCTGGTAATGATAACGAATCGGATCGGTCTCGCCCGTCATCGTGACGTGCGATCGGTTGGGCAACCGAATGCTGGTCATACCACACCTCCAGCCGGCACAAACGAGTTTTCTATCTTTAAAGACGCCCCGGTGATGGAGGCCCAAAGAGCATCCGTGCGCATCACCTGTGCGCGGTCACGGACATACTCGACCACACGATCGGCTATCTTCAAGCGGCGCTGCACAGATATAGCCACACCCGGCAGGTCTTGCAGCTTGGGATGTTCGAGCGGCCCGGCAAAATCGATCAAGTGAAACAGAAAATTAACGGTGCGGGCGCTGGACAGAGCCCAACGCAAACCCGCACGCAAGTAGCCCTCACCCATCAACACGCCATAACTGAAGCTTAAAGGCAGGCGCAGCCAAGGCATTACTGAAAGCGGAATCTCAACGACCCCCGAATCCCCTTTTCGGTACAAGGCTTTCGAATGCGGCTGATAAGGACGTGTCGGGCCGAATATTTGCTGCCGCCAAGGGTACGCCACATGACGGCGCCCGGTGACGATACGCCCGGACCACTCCATTACAGGTCCTATCGACGTCGGCAATGCCGAGCAATCATAAACGTAACCGTGCGCGGCCAGCAGCCGTAAGCCCTCGGCGTCAAAATCATAGCCCGGCGCCCGAAAACCACGTGGCGGTTGGCCGAATATGTCATTTATCTGTTGGGCGCTTTGGACGATCTGTTGCACTCTTGCCGCCTCATCCAACCTCGAGAAATAAGCATGATCCCATCCATGACTTGCGATCTCGTGTCCTTGCGCAGCCACTTGCTCAAGCAATCGGCGCTTGCGGTTATTCAACAAGTCGAGTCCGTTCACGAAATAGGTGGCACGTACGCCGTATCGGGCGAACAGCTCTAGGCTGCGCGGGATACCCTGCTCAAACAAAGGGTCCTCTGCTTGCGATACCTTGCTCTCAGTTGGCAAGCTCCCCAGCCATTGCATTAAGACCCAGTCCCCATCGAGGTCCACTTGAAAGGTCGCTTGCGTTTGTTCGTTTGCGCGCGTCATCCGGCTTCACTGAGAGTGTGGACCGGTTTCTCTAACGGACGTTTGAAGGCGCGGCGCACGCGTTCTTGATTCAAAGTGGAGCGGAAAGCTTCGCGCCGGATCAGATGCAGGTATTCCTGAATGGTCCGCAGCCGCCGCATTTTGCTGGGTCCCCGACGTAAATCGCACTGAAGCACCATGGGAACTTCTACCATTCGCACAGGCAGACGGCGAAGTTTAACCAACATCTCAACCATGCAACCGAACCCTTGGCATTCCAAAAGACGTCCATCGTAAACTTCAAAGGCTGAGCGCAGCATCCGGGCGCGATACGCGCGATAAAACGAGCTGTAGGTGTGTACCCCGGGAATAGGAAAAAATGTCCGCAGCAGCCAGTTCGCTGTCCAGCTCAGCACATGCCGATCCATCGTTGAGTTGACGACCTTGCCTTGCGGCGCGAAGCAAGAGGCTAAGACCAGATCATATCCTTCCGTCACGCGCTGAAGCATGGTCTCAAGCACCGACAGGTCGCTCGTATTGTCGGCCTCTTTGGTCACGATCACATCGTCAGGCCCTGCGATTTCAAGCGCACGGGCAAAACCTGCCCGAAACGCTTCGGCAACACCGCAATTCACGAGATTGCGCACCACATCGATCGATAGCCGCGGCGCGAAGGAGCGCGCGATCTCGCCGGTTCGATCCTTGCTTGCGTCATCGACGATCACGATATGCGCGGGATAACTAAGAGCTTTCAGTTTTGTGCACATGCCTTCGAGCAGGCGCGCGATGTTCGCTTCTTCGTTATAAGCGGGAATGACGAAAATAACCATCAAGCGGCAACCTTGTCTGCAAGCTCGGCGACATTATTGCTCTTTTGCGCCAGCACTTCGATCCGGCCACGATATAAATGTGTGGGCGCGCCAAAAGCGGTAAAAGGATCGGGCACAAGACGGCAGCCCATCTTCACGTAAAAGCGATTTGATGCTGTGTTGGAAGCCGCTGTCATGATTTTAAGCTCGCGTACGTTTCGGCGATCCAGTTCACGAACAGCGGCGCTGAAAAGTTCTGCGGCGACTAAAAAGCGGTGCGCGGCATAGAACGCGGTCGGCCTCACCTTGCCGTCAGAACCGAGCGTTCGCGCGCGGTATGCCGGCAAAACCGCAAAAGAGAGAATCTCTCCCTGCACTTGAGGCAGCATCGCTCGCCGCTCGGTGAGTAAAAAAACACATGCCCGCGCAATCGTTCCTAGCGTGCGGGGGTGTTCGAAGATACTGCGCGCCAAAACCTCCGCAATACGCCACCCATCGAGCAGGATCTGGCGCCAAAAAATAGATCGGGATTGCGAGGTTGCCGCGACAAATCCCGTGACGCGCCCATCAAAAAGGTGCACGTAGCCGAAGAAGGCTCCATTTTTCATGAGGCGCGAATAGTAATACTCAAGAAATCGCCGCCCCAGATCGCTATAAATACTCTCAGGCAATACCGTTTGGTGAATTACGGCAACTTCATCCGCATGCTCGGGCCGCATGGAAACGACTATACCGGCGCTTATTTGTTCGCTAACAGGCATCATGCAAGCGCCTCCTGGGGCACCGGCTGGTGGAGCTCGACATGCCCTAAGAGGTCCTCATATAAGGCCTGCAGACGCGCGCCATGCTGGACCGCGCTAAAGCGCTCTTGGACCACATTGAGCGCGCAAGCGCTCATCGCGGCACGCTCCTGGGGATCATGCGCGAGACGTATTACCGCTTCAGCCAAAGGCTCGACGGATGCCGGTTCCACAAGCAGACCCGTCGCTCCATTTTGAAGCACTTCCGGCGTGCCACCCACACGTGTGGCGACCGACGGCAATCCCATGGCCATGGCCTCGAGCAACGATACCGGCATGCCTTCAAGGTTGGACGGCAGCACGAATAGATCCGCCATCGCTAGAAACGGCCGCACGTCTACTTGTTGGCCCGCGAAATGAACCAAATCCAAAACCCCTTTTTGCCGCGCAAGTGCGCGCAGATTCTCAAGCTCTGCCCCGGCGCCGACTAAAACCAACTTCACATGCGGCACGGATTCTTGAATAGTAGCTAAAGCGCGCAGCAGCGTATGCTGACCCTTCTCACGGTGTAGCCGGCCGATGCTCCCGAGCACAAAATCATCCTCGCGATAGCCCAGCTGTGCGCGCTGCGATCGCCGCAACGGCCGCCAATCGCCGCGGTACTGAGCCAGATCTACGGCATTGGGCAACACCTCTATATCCTTCAAACCCAAATGCCGCGCATAATCAGCGCGAACCGCCGATGATACGGCAACGGTAGCGGCGTTGATGTTTCGAACGCTTATGCGATCTATCCATTTGCCCAACTTGAACCGCCACTTGCCGTTGTCTTGATAGGAATAATCCGGGCTGTGCAACGTTGTCACTACAGCGCTCACCCCCGCCGCACGTGCGGCGAGCCGGCCGTATAAATTGGCAAAAATAAGATGCGTATGCACAAGATCAATGCGCAGGCTCTTCAGTTCGCGCGCTAAGGCAAAAATACCGCGTCGCCAGTCATAAGTGCCGCGCAGGTTAAGCGGAACAACCGTAGCTCCAGAGTCTTCAAACGCGCCACGCAACTCCAATGGTTCAAATAAGCTGCCTACGAATGAGGTCACCACGCGCGAGTCGAGCGCCCGCACAGAGGTGAGCAATTGCTGCTGCGCGCCCCACGGCCCTAGCGTTTCAATCAGATGAAAAACGCGTATAGGTGCTTTTCGGCTACGCAGCACGGGCATCATTTACCCGCCGGCTCGCAGACAAAAAGCAGCATATGCCCTGACCAGGCCGATAAGGTATCCAGCACCATACGGCGCCCGAATGTGCTGCGATTTTCGGCTACAAACAAATCCTTCCAAATCCGCTTCAAACGTGATTCATCTCCTTGTGGCGCGCAAACTGAAGGGCTCTCGACCGACAAGGCAGCAGGCGCCTCAGGCGTTTCATGAGCGTTGGAGGATTCTCCGCGCTTAGTCAGCCGCAAGAGCGTTTGGCACACCTCGCCCCATTCCACATCGAATGGCCTACCCTCTATGATCCGAAATCCCGCATCGCAGAGAATGCGCCGGAACTCGCGAAAAGAAAAATAGTATTCCGAGAATTGCAAGGAGGCGGATGGAGGCGGCTCAACCACAAACATACGGCGGCGGACAGGTACAGAGCCCTGAAAAGATCCCTCTTGGCTCCAACGACCTACTTTGGATGCGGCCCGCCTGATCGGGTTCAAAAACGGCACGGTGATGACCAGCTTTCCCCCCGGCGCGAGCACGCGCCTTGCCTCCGCTAATGCTTTAAAAGGGCCTTCCTCAAAGTGCTCGACCACCCCTCCGGAATAGTACGCGTTAAAATGGTTATCCGGATAAGAGAGCGCCGTCACATCGCCCACTGTCGCGCGCACGCCTGGAAGAAATTCCCGCAGCCGATTGATCGTTGTCGATGAGAAATCTACTCCTTCGATATGGTAGCCGAGCCGGTGGTAGCGGATGACAAAATGGCCGATGCCGCAGCCGCCTTCGAGAATTTTTCCATCCTTTGGAAAGTAACTGTCGAATATGTGCCGCAGGTGGCAGATCTCCGCCCAGCGCAGCGCTTCCGTAAGCGAGGCGCTCTCCCAGGTATGGTCCCAGGAGTCCACATTCTGCCCACCGAAGGCGCCATCGATTGGCCGGTATAATTTCAACATCAGCCGGACACCTTCTCTATGTCGCGTGAAGCAACGGCGCGGTGCCAAGCAATAGTACGCACGAGCCCGTCTTCTAGAAGCCATTGGGGGACGAATCCCAGCAAATCCCTTGCCTTTGACAGGTCAGGAATACGGCGCTGTACATCCTCATACTTACCCAACTGCTCGTAAGGCACGATTTTCACAGGAACTTCGCCTTTTCCATCCATCAAACGATAGATGAGCCGAGCAAGATCAAGAATCGCGATTTCTTGGGTCGAGCCGA
>Ga0247727_10001856_pt1 | contig 49051 bp, 44 predicted proteins | sample WisWelCaveWW1625_FD_202498 | JGI IMG/M metagenome (GOLD analysis project Ga0247727, IMG submission 202498) | Biofilm microbial communities from Wishing Well Cave, Virginia, United States - WW16-25 | ecosystem: Environmental > Aquatic > Deep subsurface > Groundwater > Cave microbial mat | place...
ATCTGCTGAGCGCTACCGCCGAGAGATGGGCCTGAGGATGATACTTGTGTTGGCATTGTTACCTTTATTACGAGTTATATTAAGTTAATTGGTGGGATGTATCAAACGTTACACCGCCTCATTAGCTATTGTAGCAAATATTTAATTATTTTTAACAAAATCTTAACAAAAAACACAAAATAACTTTAAACTAAGACTTAAAGTGTTAATTATGAGTATTTAAAAAATTGAAGATTTTTTATGAAAACACTAAGTGTCTAAGTTGTACATAGCCAGAGTCTTAAGCTTTGATGTGATGTAAGCCATTAGTCTTAAGCGAGATGCGCGGGGAGGTCTAGCCCCCAGAATTCATCTCATTTCTTCGATGTGGGCATCCAATGCAGGGTATATTCTCAAGGCGTCTTTTAAGTTTTAAGTTGTCAAAAATCCCCGAATCAAAGACAATCTTGCATCGTAATTGAATAAAGAAAGGATTTTTTCATGATTACTTCACTCCTAGTCCTAGCTTCTATGCTGATCTTCAGCGATCGAGAGAATTTTTGGGATAGTGAAACTGTGGCGGCGAAAACGCAGGTTGCGCGAGTGGATGATGAAGGAACGACTCGGGTGCTGAATAAGTTTGAGCTAGAAAAAGCCATAGGTGCCATGGCGGGTAAACGCGTTTTGGTGCTGGTGCATGGGTTGGATACAGATGAACCCTACGAGATGTATTCTACGATTGCCGCAGAGGTAGCGAAATGGGAAGCTTCCAGCCAGTACGATCACGTGATTGGTTATGTATGGCCGAGCTACGCCAACTTTTGGGATTACTACGAAGCTGAAGAGAATGTGGACGCTGTGATACCGAGATTTAGAGATGTTTTGAAAAGGCTGCAGCGTGCCACTCCCCATGTCGATGTCATGGCGCATAGTCTGGGCAACCGCTTAGTGCTCGCATCTCTCAATGACGACCGTGCACCGCAGCAAGGCAAGCTTGTGAAGAATTTCTTCTCCGTAGCACCTGCCGTGAATGATGTGATCATTGAGGAGAATGAGGCCTTTGCGCCCGCTATGAAAAATTGCCATAACATGTACATCTTCTTTTCAAGCAATGATGACGTGTTGAAATGGTTCTATCCTATCCCAGAGTGGCATGAGAACTTAGGGTTTGAAGAGGATGTGTTTCCCGATGAGACGCTCGGCAATGCGCAAATGGTGGATTGCAGCGCTGTGATCGATGCCCATGATGCTTATCTCACGAGCTCCTCGATTTTTAAATACATGGAGCAAGTCATAGGCGATCCCTGCATGGCTCCCTATTACGCTCAAGATGTCTCTCTATTAACAGACGGGCATTTCCAGGTGAAGCGCTGGCGTCATGCTGCCATGAGCCTTTCAGCCCACGTTCAGAAGTGAGGGGTAAACCCCTCTTTTGTGCTTTTTTCAAGCAGAATGGGAGCGCATCACTTGGGGAGGTTTATTCTCCGTGATGCATTCCTTGTCGATGACGATCTCTTTGATGGTAGGATCGGATGGGCCTTCAAACATGAGGTCGAGCAGTAAGCTTTCGACGATCATACGCAGAGCCCTAGCTCCAGTGCCTGTCTCTTTGGCGCGTTCCGCCATAGCGCGCAGCGCATCTTCAGTGAACTTGAGGAAAACATTTTCTTCCGTGAAGAGTTGTTGATACTGCTTAATGATGGCATTTTTGGGCTGCGTCAAAATGCTGACCAGGTCATCAATCGTCAGCTCATTGCAGTTTGCGATGCTGTTGAACCTGCCGACAAACTCTGGGATCATGCCAAACTGGATCAGATCTTCTGGCTCGACCTTCGAGAGCAAGTAATTGGTTTCTGTGGCATCAAAATGGAGCCCCTCGCCGGCGTCGAAGCCGATCGTGGTTTTACCTAGGCGTTTTGCGACGATTTTCTCGAGGTGGACAAACGCTCCCCCCACGATAAAGAGGATATTTTGCGTATTGACGCGGATGTACTCTTGGTTGGGATGCTTACGGCCCCCTTTGGGTGGCACATTAGCGATGGTCCCTTCGACGATTTTGAGAAGCGCCTGCTGCACACCTTCGCCTGAGACGTCGCGCGTGATCGAGATGTTGCCGGTGGTTTTTCTGATCTTGTCGATCTCGTCGACGTAAATAATGCCCATTTCTGCACGTGGAATATCGTAATCAGCGGCTTGCACAAGGCGTAAAATGATGTTTTCAACGTCTTCGCCGACATAGCCTGCTTCTGTCAGTGTCGTTGCATCGGCGATGGCAAACGGCACATCGAGGATATTGGCCAAGGTGCGTGCCATGAGCGTTTTGCCAGAGCCTGTCGGGCCGAGCAGCAGCACGTTGGATTTGCTGTACTCGATATCGTTTTGCTTATGTAGCGAGCGGATTCGCTTGTAGTGGTTATAAACGGCGACCGAAATGGTTCTTTTAGCGCGCTCTTGTCCAATCACATACTCATCGAGAGACGTTTTGATCTCTTTGGGTTTGAGCAGCTTTAACTCATGGTGAACGGGCTTTTTCTCCACGATCTCCATGCAAAGGCGAACACACTTGTCGCAAATATAAGATTCAGGGCCGGAGATGAGCTTCTCAACAGCCTCTTCTGGCCGCCCACAAAAAGAGCAGTGCGTGCCTTCTTTTTCTTTTTTTGTCACGATTTTACTTCTGTTGGTTGTTTTTGCGGAGCAGTGGCAATTTTGTCGATAAGGCCTTTTGATCCATATTCCAAAGCTTGCTGCGGACTCATGAAGAAATCGCGTTCAGAGTCTTTGATGATTTTGTCGAGCGGCGTACCAGACATCTCTGCAAGGATCTCCGCGCATATCTTCTTCATAGCCAGCGCTTCCTTAGCTTGGATCGCAATGTCTGAAGAGGTTCCGCCAATGCCGCCGATCGGTTGGTGGATCATGATCCGGCTGTTAGGTAGTGCAAAGCGCTTGCCTTTGGTGCCGGCTGTCAGAAGCAGCGCGCCCATTGAGGCGGCTTGGCCGAGACAGTAAGTATTGATGTCGTAGCCCATGAAGCGCATCGTATCATAAACGGCGAGGCCAGACGAGATTTCGCCCCCAGGCGAGTTGATGTACATGCTGACATCTTTTTTAGGGTCTTCGGCGCGCAAGAAAAGCAGCTGCGCGATGACCGTGTTGGCCACCTGGTCGTTGATTTCAGTGCCTAAAAAGATGATACGGTCCTTCAGAAGGCGCGAGTAGATATCCATGGCGCGCTCACCGCGGCCTGTGTCTTCAATTACATAAGGGACAGTGTACATGTAACCTCAAAGTCTCATTTATGCACATATTGCCGAGCGAAAAGATAATACGCAAGTCGCTCCCCAAAAAATCGTGCCCATGCTCATCTGCGAGCACGGGAATAATTCATACTTAGGCTTTAGTGGCGCCAGCGATCACGTAGTCTTCAGCTTTCTCAAGCATCAGGCGCGAGTACGCTTCTGCATGCTCAATTTCAGCATTATTTTGGTGATGGTAGAGCTTCTGCGGGTTGATCAGGAGTTCTAAAATATTGGAGCTTGGCGCAGGGATATCTTGCGCAGAGATCTTGATTTTAGCATCTGCCACGACCTTGCGGCAAAGGTAGAACATTCTGACCGCTTTGTCAGATTGCTTGTAGATCATCTCGACGGTTTTTTTGCGCTCATCGGTGCTCAAGTGGTTCCAGTAGCGTTGGAACTCGTTGTCTTGCATGAGTTGGCGCACGCGGAAATTAGTCTCTTTCTCGATGAGCGTATGGGGAAGGTCGAAGGGGTATTGCGTGAGCAGGAACTCGCTTGCTTGCTCGCGGAGAGCTTCTTGGACATGCGCGTCAGCTTGTTTGTTGAGCAGCGCAGTAATATTCGTGCGCATTTCATCCACAGTTTGCACGCCGACTTGTTTCGCGAAATTTTCGCTCAGCTCAGGCAAAGTGGCGGTCTCGACATCTTTGATGGTGATGCGGACTTTTTTAGGTTTCAGTTCTGCTTTATCTTCAGCCGATGCGTCAGCGTCGGGCACACTCATCCCTTCCACAGTGTCGCCTGAGCGTTTGCCCAGCACGAGAGTGCGCATCCACTCAGCCATCGAGCGTTCTGTGACCTCGAAGCGTGTGTGGTTAAAGAGGGGTTGTGGTGGGGCCGTCTCGATCACATCGACGTCGAGCATCACAAAATCACCCTGTTGGATGGGGCGATCTTCAACTTTTGCCCACTGTGCAAAGAAGAGCTGAATTTGACGGATGGTTTCTTGAATCTTATCTTCGTTAACCTCTGGCCGTTTGATCTCTTTTAAGTGAAACTGCTTAGGGTCAACCGAAGGGACAACAGGCTCTGTTTCAAACGTGAGGGTCATGAGAGCGCCGCTTTGGGAGTGGCTCTTCATCTTGTAGGTGATTTTAGCATCGCGGTGCAAAATGGGGATTTTGGCGAGTTTTTCACACTCTTTGAATGCAGCATTGGCAATCTCTTGCTGCCACTCTTTATCCACTTCGCTTGGGTAGTTTTTAAGCACGAGGTCGCCCGGCGCCTTGCCTTTTCTAAACCCGGGAAGCGTGACGCTCTTGGCAACGTTTTTGGCTGCTTTTCTACGCGCTTCGAGCACTAAACTGGGGAACATTTCGATGTCGAATTCGACGAGGCAAGCGGGCTTTGAATGGATAGTGAAGCGAACCTTCTCGTTGCTCAGTTGTTTCCCTTCCGCAGTGGCTTGATCCATTACTGACTCCTTAAAATGAGAAAAAGACAGAGGCTAGACTTTAAAATAAAATAGCGGGTGATGAGGCTTGAACTCACGACCCTCACGTTGGCAACGTGATGCTCTACCACTGAGCTACACCCGCATGGTCTTCACGGCTGTGATCAACAGCAAAATGAAGCACTTCAAGTTCGCGCAGTATAACTAAATGGTTTTTTTTGGATCAAGAATTTTAGAGGTGGGGCCTTAACTAACCCCTAGTTCCTTAGCAATTTTTTAGCTGGCTGGGCTGCCAAACAAGCGTGAGACGAGGGGAAGCTCTTTCCACCAAGGCCGCTCAGCTTCAACGACCTCATCCATGGGGTCTGGGAAGGGGCGCGCCGCAGGGGCAGGATGGTGCTGACCGGGAGCGGCGGCTGGCTGTGCAGGGGCTACGTCTCTAGGAAGATCGGTGCGCGTGTAGATCGTCCGCATGCCCTCGACGCCTGGCATGAGGCTTTGGAGGCGTACGTAATGTGCATGGTGCGGTGAGCTTGGCTCATGGATATTTTGGGTGTGCACTGTCTTATCTTTAACGGAGGTGCGATGGCGCCAAACCCCTGTCGTAGTATTGTAATCTGAAGTGGAAAATCCACCAGGTGCGGTAGCGTTCCAGAGGGTGATCATCTCTTGTCCAACCCGTTCCCAGTCCTCGCTTCTGTAGCTGATTTGGAAAACCTCTCCGGATGCGTCTTTGTCTTTGACGCTGAGGCGGATAAGATGCACATGATCGGAGGGGTCTGTCCAGGTGACTGTATAGCAGGGAAGGTAAGTAGCGTCGCTTGCAGCGCTGCTAGTGGCACCTGGCCTGCTCAAAGAAACGCGGAGAGCATCTCCTATCGCGCGGCTAGCGGCGCCTTGAGCGCGGGTATCAAGCGATGGGTCAGCTTCTTGGAAGCGAACGCGCAGATCAGTCGCTAGGGCGTCAGGAGCGTGTCCTACGGTGAGATCAGCGCTAAGGCTGTTAACAGGTCCAAGAGAAGCAGCAGACATATAATTATCCTTTATTAGGTGCTTATATTTTAATTGTTTTTAGGTTTAAATTAAACGATTTAGTTGCGCTTTGTTTGATGTAAACCTAAGTTGTTGTAGGTTAGCGGTTAAATTAAAATATTTATTACACAATTTTTCTCCTCGTTGAGAGTAGTGAGTCTTTTTTTTAAATTTTCTTGCGGTTGATTTTGAAAAAATGTAAAAGCTGTGGAAGCCAACCGACGGTCCATAAACAGGGAAGATCTCTTAAGAGCTTATGTTAAATTTTCGGAAGTTGAAGCAAGATTTTGCCTCTTCGATTGTGAAAGAGGGCAAAGAACTCTACGATAAACAGAAAGTGGTCTCTGCCAAATTGCTCCACCTTGATTCTAAGATCATGCGTATCAGTGCGCGTGTGCTTGGGCAATACGACAACTGCTATGAGAGTGAGATTGAGATCGATCGGCAAGAATGTGAAACTGTAGATTCCGATTGCGATTGTCCGTACAACTACGACTGCCAGCATCTGGCGGCGGTCTTATTTTACCTCGAAGAGCATATTGATAAGATCTTGGTGACTTTCTCTAAAGAAAACGACATCAAGCAGATAGGCGACAAGACGGGGATCAACAAGGCAGATCAGAAGAAGCTTCTGGAGAAGATCAAGGAAGCGGAATCAAAAATTGTTCAGCGGCAAGAGGAGCAGTGCCAAAGGGAATTGCTCGAAGAATACATCACCTCTTCGCAGCTTCTGGCGGCTTCGCCATTTTTCAGGGCGCAGGAGAGAAAAGAGATCGATCGAGCTGAGTTTGGCTTGATTTTCGTCCCGCTCAATCCAGGTGAAGAGAAGGGGATAGTCGAGATTCAGATTGCGCTGCGTCTGCCGTTTCGCTCTAAGCCGCTCCACATTTTGAATGTGAAACAGTTTTTAGAAGCGATGCGCTACGAAGAGCCGATCTTCATTGGAAGTAAGCGCTACTATTTTTCGCTCCATTCATTCGATACAAGCCAGCGCGAAGTGGTGCGTCTCGTGCTCGATCAAGCGCGCATGGTAGAAAATGTGAATTCAGATAAGGCGCTGCGCAACGCCCAGATCGATATTGAGACGTTTGGGATGATCTTGGCCAAAGTGTACGAGATAGCGTCAGAGCCTTTCGCCAAAGCGGGCTATGCTGGCCTTGAAGAGGATCTGCCTCAACTGCCAGGCCTCTACGAGGGCTCGCTTGAAGTGCCGCTCAGATTTTCCCCTATCAGCGCCAATTTGCGCTTCTCGCTTGAGTACATCCCTCCTCCCACTTCCAAAATTCTGATCAATCCCACAGTGCTTTTAGGCGAGGCGGTCGCGACCTTGGAAGACGTGAAGTTTTTCGAGTGTGCTAAACCTGGCATGTTGCATAAGAGCGCTTATTATCGGTTCGCCGAGAACATCAATCGGATCCATTTGCGCCACTTGCGCCACATTCGCGACATGACTGTGCCACAGCCACTCTTTGGGGCGTTTGTTGAAAATTCACTTCCCCAAATGAGTAAATACGCAGAAGTAGCGAACCAACATGTGATCGAGGACTTTGTCACGATCCCTTTTGCAGGCCATGTGGAAGCGATTTGTGAGATTTCTTACCTGGATGGAGAGCTCGAAGCGTCGTTACATTTCAATTACGATGGTCATGTGATCCCGTCGACAGCAAGCCAGCTCACGTACGAAAATGTGGTGTCGTTTGTGAAAGAGGATGGAGTGCTCGCGCGCAATCTGGTAGAAGAGCGGCAGATCATCGAAGAGCTTTTCCAAGATTTTATTTTCAATCCCGACACGAGCGTATATCTCACGAAATCTGAAAAGCGCATTGTCGAGTTCATGACGGATGTGATTCCGCGCAATCAGCACCGCGTCAAGTTCAACTGCCCACAAAATCTTCTCGACCAGTTCATCTACGACCAGTCCACCTTCAAACTCCATCTGAAGCACACAAGCCGCATTGATCTCTACGAAATCGAGCTCAAAGTCGATGGAGCTTTAAAAGGGGTGCGTCTCGATCAGCTCTGGGAATGCATGGGCTCAAAAAAGGCGTTTATCGAACTCGATTCCTCGCGTGTGAAATCGAAAAAAGGGGAAGGGGCCAAGCTGCCTAAGATCCTGGTGCTGGATTTGGATCGCCTGAGCGGCGTTGTCCAGCTCTTTGATGAGTTGAACATTGAGGTGCTCGACAACCATTGCATGGAGCGTCCGCTCTGGAGCCTTGCTAACATTGATGAAGCGCAATTCGCGGGATTGCCGGTTGAATTTTCCGTTTCTGACAAACTCGTTGAGATTCGCAAGCAGATGCTTGGGGAAAAGATGCCGACATTCTCTGCGGTGCCAGACGATATCAAAGCGACGCTGCGCTCCTATCAGCTGGAAGGGGTGCATTGGCTTGAGCGCCTGCGCTTGATGTACTTAGGCGGCATTTTGGCCGATGACATGGGCCTTGGCAAAACGGTGCAAGCGATTGTGGCCCTCACACAGCAGATGAAGCGTCAGCCGGGTCATTCGCTCGTGGTTTGCCCTACCTCGCTCCTCTACAACTGGAAAGAGGAATTTGCCAAATTTAACCCTAAATTCAAAGTGGCGGTCGTCGATGGGATCCCCTCAGCGCGCAAAAAGCTGATTGAACAGCTTAAAAATTACGATGTGCTCATCACTTCCTACACACTCATGCAGAAAGATATCGAACATTACAAAGCAGCTTCCTTAACCTATGCCATCCTCGATGAAGCGCAGCACATCAAGAATCGCGGTACGCGCAACGCTAAGTCAGTCAAGATGATCCCAGCGGAGCATCGCCTGATCCTCTCGGGTACGCCGATTGAGAACTCTTTAGATGAGCTCTGGAGCTTATTTGATTTCCTCATGCCTGGATTTCTGGGCGCTTATGATCGCTTTGTGGAGAAATATGTACGCGTTTCAGGAGCTGAGCAGACGAAGAATCTGGAGTACTTACGCAAAAAGGTCGCTCCGTTCATCTTGAGAAGGATGAAAAGCGATGTGCTCGACGATCTTCCGCCGGTCTCAGAGATCGTTTACCACTGCCAACTCTCCGATGTGCAACAAGAACTCTACCGCTCTTACGTCGCTTCTGCGCGTGATGAGCTGGTCAAGCTGGTCGAAAGGGATGGCTTTGACCGCGTGCAGATCCACGTGCTTGCGACCCTGACCCGCCTCAAGCAGATCTGCTGCCACCCAGCTATTTTCGCCAAGGAAAAGCCTGAGCCTGGCGATTCAGCCAAGTACGAGATGCTTCTCGATCTCTTGCAAACTCTGATTGAAGGCAAGCACAAAACAGTCATTTTCTCACAGTACACGCGCATGCTGCAGATCATGCGCGAGGATTTCGAAGCGCGGGGCATCCGCTACGCTTATCTGGACGGCTCTAGCAAAAACCGCTTGGAAGTGGTCAAACAGTTCAATGACGATCTCACCATCCCCGTTTTCTTAGTCTCGCTCAAAGCGGGAGGAACGGGCCTTAACCTGGTTGGCGCTGACACAGTCATCCACTACGACATGTGGTGGAACCCTGCTGTCGAGAGCCAGGCGACCGACCGCGTGCATCGCATGGGTCAGAAGAACAGCGTCTCAGCCTATAAGTTGATCACCCTGAATACGATTGAGGAGAAGATCGCAGAAATGCAGAAGAAGAAAAAAGGATTGGTCAAGAAAGTGGTAAGCTGCGATGATGAAGCCATTGCGAAACTGACTTGGGAAGATGTTCTAGAACTTCTTAAAGTCTAATTGAGAAAGATCTATATGCCCGTTGCTGATCAATTTAACATTAAAAAAGCCCTTGAAAAACTCTCGCGGATGACCTGGAGTAAGTTTGGCCAAGTCTCTGGTTTGCTTTCCAACGACATTGGAATCGACTTAGGCACTGCCAACACGCTTGTTTACGTCCGCGGCAAAGGTATTGTGCTCGCAGAGCCCTCTGTGGTCGCGGTAGATTCGGTCACGAATGAAGTCCTCGCCGTTGGTCAAAAAGCTAAAGCGATGCTCGGTAAGACTCCTCGTAGAATCCATGCAGTACGCCCTATGAAAGATGGTGTGATTGCCGATTTTGAGATCGCCGAAGGGATGCTGAAAGCGCTGATCAAGCGCGTCACCCCTGCTAGATCCCTCTTTCGACCCAAAATTTTAATTGCTGTTCCCTCGGGTATCACAGGCGTTGAAAAGCGCGCCGTGGAAGACTCAGCGCTGCGCGCTGGAGCCCAAGAGGTGATCCTGATCGAAGAACCGATGGCTGCTGCCATTGGTGTCGATCTGCCTGTGCACGAGCCCTCAGCTAATATGATTATTGATATTGGCGGTGGTACGACAGAGATCGCCATCATCTCGCTGGGTGGCATCGTAGAATCCCGTTCACTGCGCATCGCAGGCGACGAGTTTGACGAGTGCATCATCAACTACATGCGACGCACCTACAATCTCATGATCGGCCCGCGTACGGCGGAAGAGATCAAAATGACGATTGGCTCTGCTTATCCTCTGGGTGAGCATGAGCTGGAGATGGAAGTGCGTGGCCGCGACCAAGTGGCTGGATTGCCAGTGACCAAGCGCATCAATTCCGTCGAGATCCGCGAATGCCTCTCAGAACCGATCCAGCAGATCGTTGAAAGCATCAAGCTCACTCTTGAGAAATGTCCGCCAGAACTTGCGGCCGATCTCGTCGAGCGCGGTATGGTGCTAGCAGGCGGCGGAGCCCTGATCAAAGGCCTTGATAAGTTGCTCATAAAAGAGACAGGCCTTCCAGTGATTGTGGCGCCAAACCCACTCCTCGCTGTGTGCATGGGCACAGGGAAGGCGCTAGAGTACCTCGATAAATTTAAAAAACGCAAATTGTTCGCGTGATCATGCCTTCCTTGCATACCTGGACCGAAAATTCAGCCTTAATTAGCTGGATCCAAGATGCAATTGCGCTCTGTAAGCCCGATTCTGTCCATCTCTGTGACGGCTCAGATGAGGAATACAACCACCTCGCTAGTCAGCTGGTAGAGAAAGGTGTCTTTACCCCTTTAAATCCCCAAAAGCGGCCCCACTCTTTCTGGTGTCATTCTATCGCTCACGACGTTGCGCGCGTGGAAGAAGCGACCTTCATTTGCTCTGAGCGCGAAGAAGCTGCTGGCCCCACGAATCACTGGCGCGAGCCACAAGCGATGCATGCACTCCTGCGTGAAAAATTCAACGGCACCATGCGCGGCCGCACGCTTTACGTCATCCCGTTTTGTTTGGGGCCTCTAGGATCTCTTTTCAGTTACATTGGCGTACAGATCACAGATTCTCCCTATGTGGTATGTAGTATGAAGCTCATGACGCGCATGGGTAAAGAGGCCCTTAAGCACCTTGGGAAAGGCTTTTTTGTCCCATGCATGCACTCGGTCGGCTATCCTCTGGCGCCTGGTCAAAAAGACTTGAACTGGCCCTGTCACCCTACGGAAAAGCACATCGTGCACTTCCCTCAGGAGAGAAGTATCTGGTCCTATGGGAGTGGTTACGGCGGAAATGCTTTGCTTGGCAAAAAAAGCTTCGCCCTGCGCATCGCCTCAGTGCTAGGGCGCGATGAAGGCTGGCTAGCTGAGCATATGCTCATCATGGGTGTCACCAGCCCCACTGGCCAAAAAAAGTACTTTGCCGCGGCCTTCCCAAGCGCCTGCGGCAAAACCAATCTCGCTATGCTCACACCCTCATTGCCCGGCTGGCGTGTGGAGTGTGTTGGAGACGATATCGCCTGGATACGTCCCGGACCCGATGGGCGCCTCTGGGCGGTCAATCCTGAAGCGGGATTCTTCGGCGTTGCTCCAGGCACCTCCTACAAATCCAATCCACAGGCGATGGAGACATTCAAAAGCAATGCTATTTTCACCAATACCGCGCTCACAGAAGATCGCGATGTCTGGTGGGAAGGGATGACAGAGATGCCGCCAGCGCATCTGATCGACTGGCTGGGCCAGCCCTGGACGCCAGCCTCCTCTACGAAAGCGGCCCACCCCAATGCCCGTTTCACCGTGCCTGCCGCGCAATGTCCAGTGATCGATCCTGCCTGGCAAGATCCGCAAGGCGTACCCCTCTCAGGCATTATTTTCGGCGGACGCCGCTCCAATACAGTGCCGCTCGTCTACGAAGCCTTGAGCTGGCAGCACGGGACCTTCACGGGTGCGTGCCTCTCCTCTGAAATGACCGCTGCCGCAAAAGGAGAAATCGGTAAATTACGCCACGATCCATTTGCGATGCTCCCCTTCTGTGGCTACAACATGGGCGATTATTTCGCGCACTGGCTCGATGTCGGACGCAAGTGCGATCCACTCAAACTCCCCCGGATCTTCCATGTCAACTGGTTTCAAAAAGATGCTCAAGGCGGTTTCCTTTGGCCCGGATTTGGCGAGAACAGCCGCGTGCTCAAATGGATGTTCGAGCGCATCGATGGCGCCAAGACTGCTCGTAAAACCCCCATCGGCTACATGCCAACAGAGCTCGATCTCTCAGGCCTGTCACTCTCCTCCCAGCAACTCCAAGCATTGCACGCCATAGACCCTGGCCTATGGATCCAAGAAGTCACTTCCCTCAGGGAGTATTTCAGGCTCTTTGGTTCAAAATTGCCCCAAGCCATCTTGCAAGAGCTAGACAGCCTTGAAGAAAGGCTTAAGCAGAGTAACTTAAAGAAATAGGACAGATCAATGCGCCTACTGATGCAGCGTGTTAGCTCAGCCCGCGTGGATGTCGATGGCAAAACGGTTGGCCAGATCGGAAAAGGCATTCTAGCTTTTCTGGGGATTCACAAAGCCGATGAAATGCAAAAGACCGAGTGGCTAGCGCAAAAGCTGGTTAATTTGCGCATCTTTTCCGATGAGCAAGGCAAGATGAATCTCTCCCTCCTAGACATTCAAGGGGAGGTGCTGATCGTCTCGCAATTCACGCTCTATGGACAATGCGCGCAAGGACGGCGCCCCGATTTTTTTGAAGCCGCGCATCCCGATGTAGCGATCAAGCTCTATGAACGCTTCATCGCAGATGTCAAGAGTTTAGGCCCTAAAGTCGAAACAGGCATCTTTGGAGCGTTGATGCAGGTTCATCTCGTGAACGATGGACCTGTGACATTTTTGCTCGAGTCGTGAATCACCAACTGTTGGCAACACGAAGATCTCCGCCACCCAAATGCGATGTGGGGGAGGGTTGAAAGCAGGGCGCTAGCAAATGCCTACCATAAGCGCACCTTTCGAAGGTGGCGTAGAGCTTGCCTCCATCGTTGGGGCGCATTAAACCATAAACCGCTGACAGCTCAAGCCCCACATAGAAGATCAATGTGCAGGCGACTCTAAGCACATCTGTACAGAACGTAAATAACCTGTCTTTGAAAGAGCCGTCAAAGCTTTGATCTGCATACCAAAAATGGGAAAGAGTCATCAACTTGGCCACTCGATTCGCCACATTGAGCAAGAGGCCTACGGCTTGCACAATGGGTGTTGCTACCACAAGAGCTAAGCACTTCAGCCTTTTAACTTTTGGGGAATCGTTCAAGTAGACATCGCCGTTGCTGCGATCCACAGTATACAGGTTATTTTGCCCTGCATCCCATCGATTGCATGGGATGAAATGGGAGAATTTGATGGGTGGGTTTCTGCTTTCATCGAGATCATGCAAGGCGATGCGGAAGTACCCGATGGTCGTGTTGATGGAAGCACCTAGGAAAAAACCAACGATCACCATAGAACCTCCCTAAGAGTGTGTCTGCGAAACCGGTTATACCGCTCGCCGTTTGCTTTTGCGAATTTACACAGCTGCCTTTTTCCATTTGGTTAATGTGTTCGCTCTCGCTAGCTGCTAGAAGATTGCGTCGAGCTCCACACATTTCCAAATGAAAAAATTCAGGGTGCAAATTCACAAAACCATCCGCCTCGCGGTATAATTGCTTTTTGCGCCTTTTTCTTTAGGATTGGACCCTATTCCTTGGCCTAGTACATAGTTAATAAAGTTTTTATAAGTTGGGCTGATGTGAAAGCTCCCGCGGTTGGGCGATCGTAAAGCGCGCAGTATTAACTCAATACAGCTAGCTTTACGATCGTCCAACCCCGGGGCTTTGACACAGCCGAACTTGCAAAAATTTTACTAACTGTGTACTAGTTAATTTAACTATGTCCAGCGGAATAGACTCGAGCCTATCCCACTATTTGAAAAACATGCTTTTTGAGTCCTTTCCCCCATATTCGAGAGCCGCTTCTTGGCCTACTTTCTTAAGTAGGTCCTACGAAGCGGCTCTCGAATCTGTGGAAAAATCCTTCAAAAATCAAAGTTTCCAAATAGTGGGATAGGCTCTCCAATCCTAAAGAAAAATCCATCAAAAATCAAAATAACCGGTTTCGCAGACACACTCTAAGAGATCGGATTAACGCGAAAAAATCTCGTTTGCTTTGAAGAAGAAAGGGATCTCCTTTTTAGCGTTCTCTGGGCTGTCTGAGCCATGGACAGCGTTTTTGTCGATCGAGCGGGCAAAGTCGGCGCGAATGGTGTCAGGAGCAGCTTCTTTAGGATTGGTGGCGCCCATGAGCTCGCGATTTTTGGCAATCGCATTGTCCCCTTCGAGAACGAGCAGCAAGACAGGTCCTTCGATCATGAAAGTGACAAGTTCAGAAAAAAATGGCCTGTGCGCGTGCACAGCATAGAATGCTTTGGCTTGCTCAGTTGTGAGGTGCAGCATGCGAGCAGCGACGATTTTTAATCCCACTTTTTCAAAGCGCGCGAGGATCTCGCCGATGTGATTTTCGTTAACTGCGTCAGGTTTTAAGATCGATAAAGTTTGTTCTTTTGCCATATTACCCATTGAAGGTTTAGTTTTTTTAGAAAGCCCTTCATTATAAAGAGGGAGGGGATTAAACTCATCACTTAAAGCGCTATCACGCTTGTTTTTAAAGAAATTTTGTACATGACCTACGGCAATTATCCCGATCTTCAAAAAGTGAGACGCGCCCTCGTGATCAAGATGCGCCATCATGGCGATGTGCTTTTGACATCACCGCTCTTCACACAGCTCAAGGATGCTATCCCACAGGCTGCCATCGATGCATTTATCTACGAAGATACGCTTCCCATGCTCGATGGGCACCCAGGGATAGACAATTTTGTTTGCTACGACCGCGGCTGGAAACGCCTCCCATTTTTCAAAAAAGTCGGTCAAGAGCTTGCTCTACTGCGCCATATTCGCGCGCAAGGGTACGACCTTGTCATCAATCTCACAGAAGGGGATCGCGGCGCTATCGCAGGGCTGATCTCTAAAAGCCCGCTGCGCGTTGGGTTCGAGCGCAAAGGCAAAAAACTCTTTAAAAACGCCTACACGCACACTGTTAAGATCTGTCCGGGAGAGCGGCACACAGTCGAGCGTCAGCTGGATGTGCTGCGCTGCATCGGTATCTTTCCATCTCAAGAGCAGCGCGATCTCTTTCTGCACATCCCTGAAGCAGCAAAAGCTAGAGTCACAGAGCTACTTGCGCAAGAAGAGTTCCATCCAGGCCATTACATCCTCATCCACCCCGTTTCGCGCTGGCGCTTTAAAGCGCTCTCTACGCAGCAAATCGCGCAAGTGATCCAAGGACTGCACAAACGCGGCCTTCCGATCGTCCTCTCCTCAGGCCCTGACGCCCAAGAATTGGCCATGATCGCTGAGATTTGCCAGCTTGTCAAAGATGTTCCCTTGCTCAATCTAGGCGGCAAACTCAGCCTGAAAGAGCTCTCTGCACTGATTGCGCTTTCCAAAGCGCTTATCTGTGTCGACTCCGTCCCCCTCCACATCGCCTCAGCGACCAAAACGCCTGTCGTCGTCGCCTTCGGACCCACTTCTGAGCGCAACTGGGGTCCCTGGAAGCACCCCCAAGCCCGTGTTGTGACGGCAGATTTACCCTGTCGTCCATGCTACCAAGATGGCTGTGGTGGTAGTAAAATGAGCGATTGCCTCTTCTCCCTTCCGCCGCAGCGTCTGCTCAGCGAGCTAGATGCGCTGGTCACTTCAGAGCCCTTAAGAATTCAACGTTGAAACGTCCTACGAGCCAGTTGCAAAACTCGCTTGCCCTGGAAAAACCGATGATTTTGAGGCGGAGACATTCCGATATGACGAGACATACCCGGGTAGGGTAGGGAGTGGTGGGATGTCAGCCATGCTCAGCATGGCGATCTGCCGCAAAAGGGCGGTTTTATACTGAGTTGGGATGAGAGGTAAATATTTGTACGATGAGATTTTGCCGATCGAAGCGGTATGGAGGCCGAGGCAAACTTGAGTAAAAGTTGGCGAGGCCGAATATCGCTTCTAGCGGTAAAAGATCGAGTAGAAATATTCACAAATCATCCGAACGCAGTATTAACAGGGCAATGGAGTTTTGCAACTGGCTCCTACAACCTGAAATCCTCGCCGAGGTAGACCTTGCGGGCTTCTTTGTTGCTCACAAGTTCATCTACAGTGCCAGACATGAGGACTTTGCCGTCGCGCACGAGATAGCTGCGATCGACAATTGAGAAGATCTCGCGGGCGTTATGATCTGTGATCAGCACGCTGATCTCTTTGCTCTTGAGGTGGGTGATGAGTTTTTTCACATCTTGTACAGCCAGGGGGTCGATATTGGCGAAGGGTTCGTCGAGCAGCAGGAGGGAAGGCTGAGTGATGAGCGCGCGCGTGATTTCAAGGCGGCGTCTTTCACCTCCAGAGAGGCTGCTGGCGAGTTTTTTAGCTAGGCGTTCTAGATGGAGCTCTTGGAGCAACTCTTGTAGCCGGTTCATGCGCTCGGTTTTGCTCATGGGCAGTGTCTCGAGGATGCAGAGGATGTTTTCTTCAACGGTTAAATTGCGGAAAACCGAAGGTTCCTGAGCTAGGTAACCCATGCCCATTTTGGCACGCTCATGGACAGGGAGATTGGTGACTTCATGGTCTCTAAAATACACCTTGCCGCTATCGGGCTTGATGAGCCCAATGGTCATATAAAACGCGGTGGTTTTGCCGGCACCATTAGGCCCAAGCAGGCCGACAACCTCCCCTTTACCTACGGTGAAGCTGAGACCGCTGACGGCGGGCTTTCCTCCATAGGATTTAACGAGGTCTTCCGTGCGCAAAATCGTGTTGGATTTTGTTCGTAAAGCGGGCTTCTTCGGCCCTGTCGCCTTTTGTTGCTTGCGGCGGATAGGGACCTCTGCTACAGAGAGATGCTCTAAACTGACTTGTAAGGGGTGATTTGGCTCATTCATAAGATCTTATAATGGGGAAAGAGTTGTTTAAGGCGTTGATTTTCCTCTTCAGAGAAGGCGAATTGCACTTTGCCGACGCCCTTCACGGTGCGCTGGTTGGATTCAGGGTCAAAGACGATATGCACTTCAGGAGCGGCCATGCGTAGGCCTTGCGACTCATCCCAAAACAGCACTTGATTGCCTGGATTCGCAGCTAAGATCAACGTGCGCGTGCTTAAAGAGTAGTGCAGGCGGTCAGCGATTCCGGCGCGCGGTGGCTCATTCGCGTTATGGGAGAAAAGGCGGATGTGGCCCTTCAGAGTGAGGGAGACTGGTTCAAGGGTTTTCTCTCCGATGGAGAATTCCAAGGTGGCGTGATCGGCAAAGACACCTAATTCTTGCTCTTCGTAGTAGAGTTGTTTTCCCTGTGAGACTACGCCGTCGACCATAGGGCTTTCAAGCTGGGCGTTGAGCCGATCTCGATCGATATGGATTGTGCCATGACTGACGAGTTTATGGGGCTTTTGCGCGAGAGGATCTTGGTAGACCAATGTGGCAGGTCCACGCGTATGGATGGTCTTAATCACAGTTTTTCCATTTAGCTCGGCGTGTTCTATCTGAATTTCGTCGTGTGCCTGGATCGTGCCTAGCGAGGCATCGTCGACCACAACTTTGCCGCTGAGCGTGAGTATGTTTTTAAGATGATCCCATGCGAGGTGCTGCGCTTTAAACTTTGTTTGCCCTTGAGAGAGGTGGGGCAGCAGTGGGGAGGTGAGCACGCCCTGGGGATTGAGCAGAGAAGCTTTAGAGCGGATCAAATCAAAATCGATCACGTCAGCGTCGATCAGGTCCTCTCCATGTTTCAATTGACATTTGGATTCTGTATCTTTGGGGTAGGCTGTGATGATCCCTTGAAACTCTTTGGCTTTGGTCGTATTCGCTCCCAAGAAACGGCGGTAAAGGGCGTGATCTGCGTACAGCACAAAGGCATTAGCATACTCGATCACCACATCGCTTTTAGCCTGGATCGTTTCGATTTCATAAGTGAGTTTGCGCTCATCTTCACCCTCTTTTAAGAAGGTCAGCTCGATCGCATCACCCATCAGTTTGAGCGGCACGTTCTCCTTTTTTCTCTTCAAAAGATCGCTGTAGATCACTTTTCCAGCTTCTTTAGCCAGAAGATAGCCTTTTAAAACGGTAAAATCGAGATCAGCAGCACCGCAAAGCACCTCTGCGCTGTTTTTAAGAGCGAGATGCACATCTTTTCGCAATTGGATCTGCGCAAATGGAAAATCCTTGCCCACCTCTTGCTTTTGCAGCGAAGCTTCATCAGCCGTCATTTTACCTAGCGTGTGATCGAGGACGACGTGTCCAGAAAGGACAAGCGCATTGCCGTCGTAGGAGGCATTAGTAGAGGAAACGCTCCCTTCAGGGATGCTTGCGGCGGAGGTGAGTATTGCCGCAGCGATTGTGCATAGAATTGTGAGATGAAGTTTCATGATCCCTCAGCGATGGAGTTTTGCAGCTGAGCTTGGAATTGCTGAGCCTTGAATTGAGGTGTTTTCCCAGAGAGGCCAAAGGAGACATCTTTGGCTAGCCCCTTGAGAAATGGGCTTGTGCTGCCAAAATGCATTGGCAATGCATGTCCCGGCAGTCTGAAGAGGGAAAGGGCCACAGTTTGGGCTTCGAATTGCTGTGTAGCGTAGAGATAAAGTCCTTCGTTTGCTTCAAAGTAGCGCATCTGTTGCATCGGCGCGCCTGTAGGCGACGTGTAGAGTTTGTCTTGCATCCAGCACTTAATCTTCTCTAATTTTTCGATCATGTCGAGTTTACTGCCGCGCGGCTCAAGTGTGAGGACGGAGCTTTCGCTCTCAATGCGGTAGTGCAATCGCGAAAGATCCTCTTGGACAAAATAGATATCTTTCATGACGCCTTTGCGATACTGATGCGTGGTTTCAAAGAGGCTTTTAGAACCACTTTGCTTGTGCATGTCCAGTTTGTTTTGACATAGCACAAGATCTGTTTCGCGCACGCGTGTTAGGAAGACCCCCCAAAGGAGCGTCACAACAGCGAGGGAGAAGAGGCTGATTTGTGTCGCACGGCGAAACATGATTAAATACCGCTCAGGACCGCAGTTGCAGTGCTGCCAGGGTTAACAACTTTATAGATTTGCAGCAGTTGCTCAAGTAGTTTTGGAAGGTCAGCAAATGCGTAGACAGAGTCTTTATCGCTCTTGGCAGCTTTTGGGTCGGGATGGGATTCGATGAAGAGGCAGTTGCAGCCGGCGGCAATGGCAGCGCGTGCAAGCGTGGGGATGAATTCGCGTTGTCCACCTGAGGAAGTGCCATGCCCTCCGGGAAGCTGCACAGAATGGGAAGCGTCGAAACAAACAGGGAAGCCGCATTTTTGCATGATGGGAATCGCGCGCATGTCGCTCACGAGATTATTGTAACCAAACGAAGTGCCGCGATCGGTGAGGATGATCCGGTCATTGCCCGTCGATAAGAGCTTGTCCACAGCATTTTGGATATCCCATGGCGCCATAAACTGTCCTTTTTTGACATTGATCACAGCACCTGTGTTGCCTGCGGCGAGGAGTAGATCAGTTTGGCGGCACAGGAAGGCGGGGATCTGCAAAATATCGCAAACCTCACCAGCTGCGGTCGCTTCTTCCGGGGAGTGGACATCAGTCAAGACGGGGACATTGAATTCGCGCTTGACGCGCGCCAAGATTTTAAGCCCTTTTTCCAGTCCAGGGCCGCGAAAGGAGGCGTGGGCCGAACGGTTGGCTTTGTCATAGCTTGATTTGTAGATGAAATTGAGCTCGGGAAACGCGCTGAAGATCTCGACCAGCTTTTCAGACGCTTTGAGAGCTTCGGTCTCGCCTTCAATCACACAGGGCCCAGACATCACTGCTAGGGGTTGATCAGGGCCAATAAAAAAATTTTTAACAGGAACTTTTTTCATACCCCTCATGATGGGGTTTTTAGAGGGTTTTATTCAATGGGAAAAGGCGTTCGTTGTGCAAGTTCGGGAAGCTCTTTAAAAATTCTTTTAAGTTCAAGGTTTCTAAGGAGCCGTTCACAGGGTAGGTGATCGTATCGGTCAAGTCCATCAAAGGGACCAGGACAAAGAGACGCTCTTTCCAGCGGGGATGTGGTATGATCAAGTCATCTGAGAGGTGGTGCTGCGTACCAAAAAAGAGAATATCGATGTCGATCAATCGAGGGGCATTTTTAGGTTTATCCGTTCTTCCCAGAGAGGATTCAATTTTTTTTAACTGGGCGAACAGTTCATAGATAGAAAGGGTGGTCTGCAGCTTGCAGACGCCATTGATGTAATCCCCCTGAGGAATATCGCTCACAGGTGTAGTGATATAGAGTGGGGAGGTTTTGAGAAGTTGTACGTTAGTGATGTTGGCAATGGCGACACAAGCTGTCTTAACCAGTGCAAAACGATCTCCCAAGTTGCTTCCTAAGCCTAGATAGACGATCTCTTTAGTCAAAAGTTATCCTTTTTGGTATTGGAGTTTGCGGCTGGTGATCTGCGCCAGCATCCCATCGATCCCTTTGATGGTTTGTAGCAGGTTCACCAAGGCGCTCTTCTCCTTTTCAAAGGCAGGGTTTTGCTTGCCCTGGCTACTCTCCATTGTGCAGATCTCTTGAATGAGATCTTTTTGATCATCCCGCTCACCTTCTTGCTCACCCAAGTCTTGCTCTTCGGCATCCTCTGCAGATGCGAAATGACTATTAGGGAAGAGGCGGAAAGAAAAAAGGCGCTTGGGCAGAAAAGGGATATTGCCTGGCGGTGCGAAGGAGGCCCAATGATGAGAGCCCTTTTGCCACTCGAAAAGTTCGTCAAGTTGCGAGGGGTAAATGACAGAAACACCCATCACTTCAGATTGAGTGGAGATGGCTTCTGCGTCTTTTACAAAGGACGGATCATGGATTTGTTGGTCCTGAGCCCATCTAACGTGATCTTTGAGATCGAGTTTATCAATAGTTACAGCTTTCATGCGCCCCTATTATTCATAGCGGAAAATAAGGTTGCAATGCATTTTTTTGTAAAAGTGCTGTTCAAAAAATACTCTACTTTACATATAATGTCCGCGTCGAGCCATGAGTTATGAAGGCAATGAAAAGAAAAAACAGATCACATGAGGCAGTTGCAAAACTCCACGACAGTGAAAAATCGAAGATTTTGAACCCCATTGCCGTCGGACAGGCAAGGCCTGTCCGACGCGTTGACGGCGGCCTACCCGAGAGGGTAGGCGAGGAGGCGCGGACGCAATGGGGCTCGAAAGGGCGATTTTACGCGTCGAAGAGTTTTGCAATTGGCTCACATCTTTATCGCAGTGGACTGGTCAGATTTCTGATCCTTTTGCCCTGTCTCTTTTCATTCTTGCACGCTAGAGAAAGCCGCGAGAACGAAAGTTATTTTGAGAAGGCCGTCGCCGAAGGCCATAGCATCAATTTTAACGATGTTCCCATCGTTGAATTCGTGCGCTTTGTCAGCAAAATCTCTGAAGAGAACTTTATTTTCGACAACCGCGATCTCGACTTCACTGTGTCCCTCTCAACCGGAAAAGCGGTCACTTCTGAGCGTGTGCTGCAAGTGCTGATTCAATTGCTCAAGATGCACGGCCTGGCGATACGCTACGAATCTGACTACTACGTCATTTATAAAGACGGCAATCCGCTGCCCTTGTCGCCCAAAGAGGAGCTGAAGAAAGAAGCTCTCAAAATGGACGGACTCCTCGCATCGAATGATCTCAGTGTTTTAGCACCCAAGTATGAGTTCTTCGTTTACAAGCTCCAGTATCATGAAGGGGGCGAAATTGCCGACACTTTGAAAAAGATCGCTAATGACATGCAGCATCAGCCAGACGCGCCTCATCGGTTGATTAGCGCCATCCAATCGCTACAATGGGTCAAGCCGACCAATTCACTCCTCTGTTCATCCGATCCAGAAACGCTAGATTCACTCCGCGTTTTGATCGAAGATCTCGATAAGCCGCTGCGCCAGGTGTTTATTGAAGTGCTCGTGATCGAAACTGACCTTAAACAGAGCTCAGAGTTTGGGCTGCAGTGGGCAGCCAGTGGCCAATACAAAGATAAGATAGGCTTTGGTTCGGGCAATTTCGCTCCTACAAGTGGCTCAGCTGGACCATTTGCTAAAACTATGCAGGGGATCAATGCCAGCAACACTCCCACAGGGCTCAGCCAGCTGCCGCTGGTACCTGGATTTGACATGGGCGTGATTGGCGATATCATCATGCACAAGGGCAAGTCATTTCTCTCCCTTGGTTCGCTAGTTTCAGCCCTGCAGGTTGATGGCAATAGCACCATCGTGCTCAATCAGAAGATCATCACGCAAGATAATAAGAATTCCACTATCTTCGTTGGGGATAACATCCCCTTCACCGGCTCTGTCGTTCAGACCGTCGGCCAAAGCCAGCAGACAACTGCGAATATCGAGTATCGCGATGTCGGCGTCAGCCTAAGCATCACACCGCGCCTCGGGGAAAACGATATCATCACGTTGGACATCAATGAGGACATCTCTGAGAGCTTAGATAACGAACCGACCGCCAATAATGCCTCAGTGAACGGTATCCGCACCACCAAGACCAACATGGTCACCCATGTGCACGTACCAGATAAACACTTTTTAGTCCTCAGCGGCATGATCCGCAACTCCAAAGCGCGCCACAAAGCTGGGCTTCCCTGCCTAGGCGGACTACCCATCATTGGAGCGGCGTTTAGCAAGCAGAAGAAACATGAAGAGAAGCGCAATATCATTATTTTTGTGCGCCCCCATATCATCCACACCTTTGAAGAGTACAAGCGCTTGACCCAAAGTCAAGAGGAGCTGCATAAGAGACAAGCACAGGCTGAAGACTTTATTGAAGGGCTGCGTACGCTCCCGAGGGATTAATCCAATGCGTCCACAGAAAAGCGCAGAGCTCGCCAAGCGAATGGAAGCGTTAGGCATCCACGAAGAGGACCTGCTCGAAAAATTCATCCTCGGCTCAGGCAGCGGAGGGCAAAAAATCAATAAAACTTCCTCCTGCGTCTATCTCAAGCATCTGCCAACCGGTATCGAAATCAAGTGTCAAAGAGAGCGATCGCGCGAGCTCAACCGCTACTATGCCCGCAAAGAGCTGTGCGAACGCATTGAAGAGCAAGTCCTGCAGAAGAAGAGCGCACGCCAACAGCAAATAGAGAAAATTCGCAGGCAAAAACGTCGCCGCTCCAGGCGCTCCAAAGAGAAGATGCTCGCCGATAAAAAGCAGCACTCCACCGTCAAGACCCTGCGGCAAACACCCCACGATTAAACAGCGCTCTTTTTACTCAGCAGGAATCGGGAAAGTGAGTTTGTTCTCCTCATGATGAAGGTCTAATTCCAGCTTAGCAAGTGGGTAGTAGTCTTGAACGCCCAGCGATGCCGACACGCTCCCAGAGAAAAATTCATCGAACTCTTTCCATTTTTCCATGTCCACACTAAACAACAGGCCTTGCTTTTTTGTGCATTTGACATAGCAAGGCTTGAGTAGCTTGATGTTGACGATCGAGTCGTTTGGCTCGACTTGGAACATATCCCCACTCATCGACAATTTTAAGGGTAGCTGCATCCCCGCAGGGCATTCCACAATGTAATTTTGGGATTTGCCTTTAGAAAATCCGTCAACAGCATCCAGCGCGAACTCCTCAAAGCTCAGCACTTGTGCTGGCTCCTCGCCAGCGCGCTTATTTTTCTTTTTATGCCCCGCCATCAAAGATGAAGTCCCGAGTATTGCGATCAGTAAATATCCAACGATTGATTTGTTCATAATGCACCCTCTTGCTTGAATTACACAAAAATCTGTACCAATCCTAATTTTTTGTACAGTATGTAATGCAAAATCCCCTCTTGCCAAAGTTGGGGAAGTTGACTAAAATCCTCCATGGCTATAGCATTCTTCTTTCATTTTAGGTGCAAAGGAGGATAACCATGTCTTTATTAGGAAGTTTAGCAAGCAGTGCGTGGAGCATTAGGACACGGCTGTTTGGGAGGGATCCTGATGCAGTTCCATCCGAGCTAAAAGCTCCTATCGAGGTTTTTCAAGAGAGTCTTGAAAATTTCTCTGACAGGGGCATTGACAAAGATGAATGTGTTAAGAGGTGCACCCAAAGCGTTGGAGATCTCTTTCAGCCCGCAGATTGGACCCTTTCCGATCCAAGCCGGACAACAGCAATCATTGTCCCTCATCTCGACGCTTTCAATGAAGCTGTGGATAAGATTCCATATTTGGTAAGTGAAGCTGAAGGTTTAAAGCTCCTATTTAAAGCGTCATTATGCAGAGTTGTAGAAGAAAAGTGGGCTGGTTTCATGGCCCAATCTTTTTATCCTATTCTATTGCTTTCTAGCGGGGAAGAAAAGGGTGTTGCTGCCCAAAAATGGACCTATCAATATTTCAAAGGGGTGGATTATTTTCGAGAATTGAAAGGATATCCCTTTATCGAAGGAGGATTTGTAGCAACGCTGGAAAAAATGACTCTCACAGCTTTTTACAATTGTTCTCTTGAGAAGAGGCAACAAGAGATGCAAGGAATGCTGGCACGGTTGAAGGAGCCGATTTTTGCAGAAGAAGTGCGTGCAGCGGCGGCTAAAGAAGACACAGATCCAACCTCTCTTTCTAGGCCAGAAGCAGAAGCTGTTGCATTTGCAAGGACTTTGGCTCATTACACAAGTTGTAGCTTTAACGACAATTGGCCTGACATCGACGCAAACCTAAAATTATTGCAAAGGTGCATCTGGCAGGGCTTCACGTTGCAGTCATTAAAACAACTTATTCTAAGTGAAGGTGATGCTATTCTAGGTGATGGTACACCTGAGCACATTTTTGCAAACATGTTCAGGAAGACATAGTTCTTCTTTTTCCTCTCGACTTTGCTCTTCACCCCCAGTTTTTTTGAAGGATGAAAGAAGGAGATTCTGAAAGATATGGGAAAAGATGAGATTAAGATTCGTTTTTATTACTAGCGTTTTGTTTTTTCTTTGCATTTATGTTCATGCTCATGAGCCTTGGCTTGTAAAGAGGGAATTCCTTTCGCCTGCCTGGGAGCATTTTGATTGTCATAGTTCTTCGATTGTGGAAACTGCACCTGGATGTTTTTGTGTTGTTTGGAAAGGGGGGCCCAGGGGATGGTCATTGCAACATCGACATGAAAACTAACGTAAGGGATATGGCTTTCGCTTTGTGATGGGCATGGCTGGTCAGAGCCTCGAGAAATTGTTGGATCAGAGAACTCAGTTTGTTGGAATCCTGTCCTTGTGTAAGCTGTCAGAGCAAGAGCTTCTCCTTTTTTATCGGATCGGGAAAACCCCTCGTCAAGTGGTGAGTTTCTTGAAACGATCGCTAGATGGGGGGCGTCATTGGACAGAGCCAGAGATTTTACCGGCGGGTATTTTGGGCCCTACTCAATGTAAACCCGTTGTCACACCTACAGGAATGCTGATCTGCCCTTCTTCTATCGCCGTTGGAGAACCAGAGGATGTCTATAAAGCCACAGCTGTGAAGTTGAGGCTCTCATTTTTCTTTTAGAAACTCAAAGCAATTCCTGCAATACAATTCATTAATGCGCTTATCCCAAACTGAGACCATTGCAAAACCCCATTTGTTAACAAAATCCCCTCTTGCCAAAGTTGGGGGAGTTGATTAGAATGGGGTCTTTTGGATTGATAGCTCAGCTGGATAGAGCACCCGCCTTCTAAGCGGGCGGTCGCAGGTTCGAGTCCTGCTCAATCCGTTTCATTTATCATTCTTGTATGTGGCTTTATGGCGAAGAAAGCGAAGGATAAGGGGCAGAGCTCTGCAAAAGGGGGAGTCCTCATTGGTGACTTTTCCATCACGTTCCTCAAGTTCGACAAATTGGCGCAGCACATCAAGGAGTTTAAAGCTCCCCAGTTTCAAAAGCTCAATTTTCGACAGCGCAATGAGCGGATTAACCAGCTCTTGCTCGATTTAATTCAAAAAGTGCCCGCACCGTGTTTTTTGCTGCCGGCGGTGGTGGAATTCATCGATCGAATCAATGCGGAAAAGATCCTCGATGCCTATGTGTTTTCCCACTTTGAGTTGTGGTTAAACCAGTTTTCGGGACTGAGTGCGGAAGAAAATTATCAGGTCCGTGCGAAAGTTGTCGGAAAATGGGTGCCACGCGATGCTTACCAGATCTTTTTCCCGATCGGCATGGGCAAAAGTTATCCTGGGTCCCATTACGTCACGGCGCATAGCTCTCCCGATCTGGACACAACCGTCTCCTCTTTCTGGGGATGGGTCGACGCTTTTGCAGCGCGTGTGGGCCAAGGTCTACACCTTTGGAATGTCCCAGGCGGACCGCCTGAATCGCAAGTTGAGATCGATTTTCTTTTCTATCAGATGTTTGGGCAAGGGGTTTTTCACACCATGGCTAAAACGCGCACGACGCTGGCGCTCTCTAGCATCGACCTCATGACGCAGAAAGGCATCTTGCGCAAACAAACGACAGAGACGATGCAGACGATCGATCGCGAAAGGCAGCAAAATGCGGTCGTGCTTGTCGATGAAGAGGGGTATTATCTCGGCGATTGGCGCAACTTTGATGTCGAGGGTGTGCGCCAAGTGATCAACCTTTTGAATATGTGCCTCAGATGGTATCAGTCCCATCTGCATGTCAAATTCATCTCGTTTTTTAGCCAAGAAGACCTCTCTGTTAAAAACCTGCCTGCGCTCTTAAACGAAATCTTTCAGATTAAGATCAGCGACTGTGAGCCAGCCATCGATTTTACGCAGCGCCAAAGAACCTATGTGGATCATTACCTTATTAAAGTACTTGGTATTCGCAAGGGGATGGAGACCACGATTGAAGAGTTTGCTAAGGCGATGCGTATGCTTTCGCTCTTCGATTTCCAGGAGTTTATCGAGCTTTTGGAATCGCTGCATCGCACAACCCTCTTTGACCGCTCTGGAAGGCTTGTGGAAAATCGCCCGCGTCTTTTCCACATGCTTGAGAAGATCATCAAAGGTTTGGAAAAGGCGATTTTGAGCGTGCGCGATTATGTCGAACGGCTCGATGTCGCTTTAAAGATCAAAAAAGAAGTCTTCGGTTATACGCCACATTCGGTCAGTTTTCGGGCTGAGGTGGATGAGATCCGCAGCAAAATAGGCGACTACTTTTACGTCACTGTGACGAGTTCTGATGTGAACGGAAAGTTGTTTCCACTCGGCATCATCTCCTCGAGCGATTTGCATAAAAGCATTTTAGGCACGGTGTCGCTGCGCGATTTCTGTAACCGCGAAGAGACGAAAATCCCTTCGTATTTCGAAGTAATCAGCGTGATCGATCATCATCGCAGCCAGTTGCAGACCACCTCAGCGCCGCTCGCTATGATTGCTGATTCCCAATCCTCAAACGTCCTATGCGCTGAAATGGCCTTTGAGATCAATGATCGCTATGGACTTGGCGGCATGAGTCCTCAAAGTATCAAGGGTGAATTGAAACAGAAAGAGCAGAGTCTTACTTCGGCATCGAGCAAACGGCTCTTGCAGCGCCTTTTGCAGCGCTGCATGAATGGCGACCGTGAGGATCCATTCTTCATCGATCCGCAACGTGAGTATCTGGAGTATCTACATTTCCTCTATGGTATTTTAGACGACACCGATTTGCTGACAAAAGTCTCCGCGCGCGATGTCGAATGTGTCGCTAGTCTGCTCAATCGCTTAAAGTCTTTGATGTTGCAAAAGGAAGCGGAGATCGTTGCGTTTGACGATCTGCCACGGGATGATCAATTTGTGGAAGCCGCTTCAAAGCGGATCTTGCAAAACGATGATATGTACTCGCTCTACCGTAAGATTTACCTTGCGAAAGAGCAAGCTGTCGAGGAGAACATCCATCGCTGTATCAAAGGGCAACCTTCCTTCATTTTCACGGACACCAAAGAGCAAAATGGCTGTGCCAGGGTGGGGCAAACAAAGATGTTCCGCCGCAACTACGCCGCATTTGCTAAATCTTCAGTTCTTATGCGCAAAAAATGGGTTGAAAATGCTGCTGATTTCTGGCGTGAGCGTAGTGAGATGGATCTGCACATGCACATGATTAGCACGATTGCGGGTGCGGAGGATCTCTACAAAGGGACGGCGGGTAAGTATGGACATCCTGACGAGCTTTGGATCTGGATTCCGTTTTCAGAGCAGTCGATCGAACACCTGAAGAGTTTTCTGAACGCTTTTCGCGCTCTACCCCAATTTGTTGGCAATGATCTTTATGTCGAGCTTTATGGGGAAAAGGCTAAGGAATACGCGCGGATCTTTTCAGAGAGTTTTCTAGAGATCCCTTCCAAGGTCATTGTAGAGCGGGGCGCCCCTTCTCTGGCAGTCTTGAAGTACAATGCTGGGTCTATCAATTCGCGCAAGGCGATGATCTCTCCCCATCTTCCAAAACAAGTGAAATAACATGAATGATTTAGGAGGGGTTGACCCCTCCTAAATGTGTATTGGAACAACCTCGATTCTTGACCGAGGTTTCTGCAGAATTTGGATGAATTATTTAGGTTCTTCTTCGATAATCTCGAGGTTGACGCGAATGCCGTTGCGGCTAGCCACGGACATTAAAAGGGTACGGATCGCATTGATCGTCTTTCCCTTTTTTCCAATGATCTTGCCTATATCAGATTTCTCCACGGCTAGTTCGATGATTAACGTATGTGTTCCGCCAATTTCATTGATACGAACCTTATCAGGATGGTCGACCAGATTCTTGACGATGTATTCTACAAACTCTTTCATAGTGCGGTCCTTAAAGTGAATATCACAAGAGCAGCGACCAACGGGTAGCTATCGACGAAGCATTGTGTGATAGCTGCGCGTTTTAACAACTGCTTGCTGAAAAGTGTAACTTAAAAATTTTTATTCAGCTAGCAAGAATTTATTTTTTGGGAGGTGCGATGCTGTGCGCATATGCGAGAAAATCGGAAGGCGGAGGCGCTTGAATTTCAATTGGTTGACAGGTGACAGGGTGGGGTAGGCGCACTGAGTTTGCATGGAGGAGCTGCCTTGAGGCGTTGAACTTGAGATTGGCCCGCGGAACTCCATAAATGGCGTCGCCTAAGACAGGCGTGCTGAGATGGCGCATATGGACGCGAATCTGATGTGTGCGTCCTGTGATAAGAAGGACTTCGATCAGAGAAAGGGCTTCATTCTTAGCGATCACGCGCACCACGCTTTTCGCCTCTTTTCCCCCCGCCTCGATTACAGCCATCTCCTTGCGGCGCACGGGGTGTCTCCCGATGGGAGCTTCGATAAGGCCTTCTTTGGGCGTGCCTACGCAGATCGCTAGGTATTTTTTTTCGATTTTGCGCTCAGCGAAGAGTCGCACAAGTTGTTGATGTGCCTGGGGTGTTTTTGCCGCTAGTAGGACCCCCGATGTGTCCTTGTCGAGGCGATGGACGATGCCTGGACGCAGCGGATCGCTTGAAGACAGGGTTTGGCAGTGGTGTAAGAGGGCGTTAACAAAAGTGCCGCAGGGGTGTCCGGGGGCTGGATGCACAACCATGCCAGCTGGCTTATTGATCGCTAAAAAATGCTCATCCTCAAAGAGGATTTCAAGCGCAATAGCTTCTGGCTGTAGGTCGATTTCAGGGGGAAAGCGGAAACACACCTCGATTTCATCCCCTTCTTGGGGCTTTTCCCGCTTTCTGAGGATCGCTCCATTGACCAGGATGCAGCCATCGTCGATGAGTGATTGGAAATAGGTGCGCGAGTAAGTGGGAAAATGAGTAGCTAGGAGCTTATCCAGGCGTATACCCGCCTCATCTAGACTCACTTGGAAAGAATCAGTGATGGAATCGATCTCTATCATAGGGTGCTATGGTAGCAAAAACTGGCGTTCTCATCGAGTCTTAAGAAGGGTCTTGACCTTGAGCGACTCTTTTGAGCTGCTCATTGGCGCGTTGCATGGAGGCCTGCTGCTGCTGGATCATGACATTAAAAAATTTGAGTAGACCTTGGACGAAGAGCTGAACCTCTTCAGGAGAAGGTTGTTGTCCATTGATCGTCAAAAAGCGCTGCCATACCCCTGCAGGATCTCCTGGGACTAGCGGCATGGGTTGTGAAGGGGATGCGGCTGGGGGCTCACCAGGTGTTGGAGGCATGGGAGGCACGGGTTCAATCGGAGAAGGGCTAGGGGGCGTAATGCTCATGGAATACCTTTTGGGTCCTTAAGCATAATTTAACTATTTTGAAATAAATGGTAAATAAAAAACCGACCAGGGAAACCCCGATCGGCATTGGAGGAATGAAAATCATGTGTTTTAAGATTCGCCGTCGATGGCTTGCTTGATCGCCTCTTGCCCTCTCTGAAAAGCTGCCTGCAGATCGGAGACCGCTTGGCCCATTGTTTGTTCCAGTCCATGGGCGAACATGGCGGAATTGTAGAATCCAGTGTAAAGATCGTTTCCTTGGGCGGGGAAGGTGTTTGAGCTGAAGTTTTGTACAGCGCTGATTGCTGGGGTTTCCATAGATTGCTCCCTTGTTCCACCTTTAATTATAACTTAGTTTGAATTATATTTTCAAATAGTTTAAAATTTGTTTTAATAATCGCAAGTGACTGTTTATCATGAGTTTAAGTGTAAAAATTGAAGCCGGCCGCGTCAAGGTCTTTCACGATGAACAAGAGGTGCGCTCTTTTCTTAAAGCTGTGTTTATCAGCTGCTTAAGAAATAAGATGCCTGAGACGTTCGCGGAGTTCTTGCAGCTTGAGGCCAAGGTGGCTAAGGAGCAGGCCTTGAACATGCTGGCCCGCCGGGCCTACTTTAAGCCAGAGCTGGCTCAGAAACTAGCGGCAAAAGGGCTTGCCCAGACGGCCGTTGAGGGTGCGATCGCTTTTTGCGAATCACAGGGGCTCTTTGACGATACCTGCCAACTGAAATGCTGGATTGAGAAAGAGCAGCGCAAGGGGCGCAGTGCGCGTGCAATCCTATTCAAGCTCAAACAAAAAAAAATGCCGGTGCCGCTACAAATCGAGAGAGGTCTACTGCAAGGGGAAGCGGAGCAATTGTCTCGATGGCTGCAAGCGAGTCGTAAAAAAATCGAGCGGATGTCCCCCCAGCAATGCTACGGGCATCTTTTGCGAAAAGGGTTTTCATCAGAAGCGATCCGCTTGGCATTAAATTCAGTCACTGATTATAAGAATCTCTTTAATGAGCCAATTGCAAAACTCGCTTGCCCTGGAAAAACCGATGATTTTGAGGCAGAGACGTTCCGATATGACGAGACATACCCGGGTAGGGTAGGCGAGGAGTGAAGGGATGTCAGCCATGCTCAGCATGGCGATCTGCCGCAAAAGGGCGGTTTTATACTGAGTTTGGGTGAGAGGTGAAATATTTATACGATGAGATTTTGCCGATCGAAGCGATATGGAGGCCGAGGCAAACTTGAGTAAAAGTTGGCGAGGCCGAATATCGCTTCTAGCGGTAAAAGACCGAGTAGAAATATTCACAGATCACCCGAACTCAGTATTAACAGGGTAATGGAGTTTTGTAACTGGTTCTAATGCTTTGGATTAAGGGATGATGCGCGTTGGAGTGTTAGGAATTAATCACAAGTCAGCCGACTTGTTATGCCGTGAGGCGATCGCAAGGGCTTGTCGCAAGTTGACTGGCGATCTGCCCATTGCCAATCAGTACGCCTGCATTGTTGTGAGCACTTGTCATCGCAGCGAGGTGTATTTTAGCGCGGAGGATTTAGCTCAGGCGCACATCGATCTGATCCATTGGTTCCGTCAAGAGATTGGGACGCCGTTCGAGCATAAGATGTACGCTTATTTTGGTGTGGATAGCTTTCTGCACCTTGCTAAGGTGACATCGGGGCTCGATAGCGTTTTGATTGGCGAATCGGAGATTCAGCGGCAGATTAAAGAGTCGTACGAGCAATCTACGCTTAATTATCAGTTGCCAAGCGCCATGCATTTTCTGTTTCAAAAAGCGCTGCGGATCGGTAAGCTGGCGCGCACGTTTTTTCTGCCGCAACCGATGCAAGCAACGCTGCCTGCAACTATCTTTGAGGTGTGCGAACATTTCTTTTCCGATCTAGCGGCTCAGGAGCTGCTCTTTGTCGGCAATTCAGAGATCAATCGCAAAGTGATTCTCCATCTTAAAAGAAAGGGGATTGCGCAGATGTCGCTTTGCACGCGTTCGCAATTTTCTGCTAGTGAGTTTACTGCCAAAGAAAGGATCCGTTTGCTAGACTGGGGGCATTTAAGTCATTGGTCCGACTATCCACTGGTCATCGCAGGTAGCAAGACAGCCTCTTTTCTCCTCACACCTGATCAGAGTGTGGACCCCAAGACGCGGCTGATTCTCGATTTAGGTATGCCGCGCAACGTCGATCCAAGACTGGGTAAACACCCACAGGTGCACGTCATGAACATGGATGATCTAGGCATGCTGATGGAGAAGCGGCAACAAAAAGATCTTTCTGCGGTAGCACTCGCGGAAAGTTTTATTGAGCAAAAAGTGCATCAGTACCTATGTAAAAGGGGAGCCCTCCAGTGCGCTTAATCAGGCATGTTGTTCTTGTTCTGTTTTGCGCTATGGGAATGGCGCATGCCGATGAAGCGAGTCAAGAGCGCACCATTGTGCTGCCCGCGGGCAGCGTGCATAACGGGGATTATTTCGCCTTTGGCTCTGCGATTGAAATCTCAGGTACAGTCAATGGCGACGTGTATCTCGCGGGAGAGCAGATCGTCATCGATGGCACGATCAATGGGGATGTATTGGCTATTGGCGGCAGCTTAGATGTTTCTGGAGAAGTAGCCAATAATGTGCGCTCGATTGGAGGGCAAATCCTTATCAGCGGGCATGTGGGGCACAATGTGACGGCGGTAGGGGGCAATGTGCAGTTTCTACCCTCAGCCGTGATCGCGGGCAACACAGTGGTGCTGGCAGGCAATGCTGATCTAGCTGCGCGCATCCAGCACGATGCCACCGTGGTTGCCTCTAATTTGCGCATCTCCGCGATCATGGGAGACAGCTTGCTGGCGTACGTTGGACAAATGCGCATCACATCGCTGGCAAATATCAAAGGGGATGTAGACTACCGCAGTAGTTCGCTGGCGGCGATCGATCCCGGTGCAAAAATTGGTGGGAAACTGACACATCACCCATCGCTTGTACACGAACTCGTCGAAGGGACGTGGATCCAAGGCCTGCTTGTCGGTTCGCGCATCGTGGCGATCATGATGAACTTTCTCTACACCTTCGTGATTGGTATCATTCTGCTCAAGCTCTTCCCAAAGAACCTTGAGCATGCCATCGATTCCCTGAAAGAAAAACCGTGGCTGGCACTTGGTTTTGGGGTGATGCTGCTCGTTTTGCTGCCGCTAGCGTCTCTGATTCTTTTGATGACGATCTTAGGGGTTCCATTCGCGCTGACGTTGATGGCGGCCAATATCGTGGGATTTTACACGGCTAAGATCTACACGATCTTCTGGGTGTCTAACTGGGTCTTTAGCAAAGTGAAGATGAAGCCTAATCGCCTCTCAACACTCACAGTGGGCATGATCTTTTACTTTATCATCACCTCGATCCCAGTGCTTGGAACGCTCATCGCGTTTGCAGCCATGCTCTTTGGCTTGGGCGCTGGTGTGCTGGCTCAAGCGCGTCTGCGCTTCCTACAGCGCATCTAAGCGCACCAAGTGTGCTTGGGGTTCGGGTTAATAACGCAAAGATTTTTTGCCATTCATTTCCTCTTCGCGTCTTTGCGACTTAGCGCCTTTGCGTTATACCTGACTGTAGTGATTTGCAAAGACTTCTGCTTGATCTTTTCCCGCTGGAAGCGATGCTTGAGCCTCGCAAAGATTCATGTTCAAGTATGTAGGGATAAACACTCATGCGATGTCATTTTAACGCAAAGACGCCAAGCCGCAAAGACGCAATATTTTTTCTCTTCGCGCCTTTGCGTTAAACGGTTGCTCTGTAAACAAAAAGACAATTTCATGTGTAGCCAGACGCGAAGGGTCTCGCTTCGCGCTGTGTTAGAATTCGGCGTGGCCGGGAAAGCGTGGGAAGGGGATCACGTCGCGGATGTTTTCCATGCCTGTGGCAAAGAGCACCATGCGCTCAAAGCCTGCGCCAAAACCGGCGTGGGGCACGGTGCCGTATTTGCGCAGCTGGGTGTACCACCAGTAGTCTTCAGGTTTAAGACCGAAATCGATGATTTTCTGTTCGAGCTGGTCGGGGCGTTCTTCCCTTTGGCTGCCGCCGATGATTTCGCCAATTTTAGGTACGAGCACATCCATAGCTGCGACCGTTTTTCCATCGTCATTAGCGCGCATGTAGAAGGCTTTGATCTTGGCAGGATAATTGGTGAGGATGACGGGTTTTTTGCAGTGCTGTTCTGCGAGATAGCGCTCATGTTCTGATTGCAGATCGCAGCCCCATTCGACGGGAAATTGGAAGGGGTGTCCCGACTTTTTCAAGATGTCGATGGCTTCGGTATAGGTGAGGCGCACAAAGGGTGTTTCGATGACGTGGCGGATCCGCTCTATCACGCCTTTTTCGACGAAGGCGTCGAAGAAGGCCATGTCTTCAGCGCAGTGGTTGAGAACGTAGGAGAGTGTGAATTTGAGATAAGCTTCAGCGCAGTCCATGTTGTCGACGATATCGGCAAAGGCCATCTCAGGCTCAATCATCCAAAATTCTGCTAAGTGACGCGCAGTGTTGGAGTTTTCTGCTCTAAATGTAGGGCCAAAGGTGTAGATATCGGAAAGGGCGCACGCAAACGTTTCGCCGTTGAGCTGCCCTGAGACGGTCAGGAAGGCGGGTTTGTTGAAGAAATCCTGGGTGTAGTCTACTTTGCCGTCAGAGTGGCGTGGAGGTTTGTGCATATCCAACGTGGTGACGGCGAATTGTGCACCGCCGCCTTCCGTATCGGCAGCTGTGATGATTGGCGTGTGTACGTAAAGAAAACCGCGCTCTTGGAAGAAGAGGTGGGTCGCGAAGGCTAGCGCGTTGCGCACGCGTGCGACAGCGCCTTGGGTATTTGTGCGCGGCCTTAAATGGGCAATAGAGCGCAAAAACTCAAACGAGTGGCGCTTTTTCTGCAGAGGATAATCTTCAGCCAGACAGGTGCCGAAGATCTGCAGCGTTTTGGCTTTGAGTTCCCACTTTTGCTTTTGGCCAGGGCTTTCGACAAGCGTGCCTGTGACGGCGATCGAAGCGCCTGTGGAGAGTTGCTTCATCTGCTCTTCGTAACCAGGCACTGTATTTTCTACGATGATTTGCATGCTGGAGAAGGTCGAGCCATCGTTTAATTCGATGAAGGAGAAGCTCTTTTGCTCGCGTATGGTGCGAATCCATCCGCAGAGGGTGAGCTCGCGGCCCATATCGGTGGGTTGAATCTGTTTAATTTTCGTGTGCTTCATAGGATTTTCTCAATGTTTTGCAAATTTGCGAAGAAGGGCGATCTCATCGATCCAGAGGGGTGGACCGTCAGGTGTTTCGAGGTATTTGGGGATCTCGCGCAGGAGCGGATGGGTCATCATCACTTTGAAGCATTCGAGACCGATCTCCCCTTTGCCAAGCGGGGCATGGCGGTCGAGATGCGAGGCAAACGGCTTCATGGAATCGTTGACATGGAAGGCGTAGAGGTATTTCAAACCCACGAGGCGATCAAATTCTTGCAGAGTCTTGTCCCAAGCCTCTTTGGTGCGGATGTCGTAGCCTGCTGCAAAGATATGGCAGGTGTCGATGCAGACGCCGATCGGTAGCTTTTTGTGCAATTTGTCGATCAGATAACCGAGGTGTTCAAAGCGGTGTCCGACACTGGATCCTTGTCCGGCTGTGGTTTCAATCAAAAGGCGAGTGTGTCCATGGCTAGCGAGATCTTCTAAGTGGAACAAGCTGTCCACAATGGTTTCCAGGCACTGTTCTGGCGAAGAAGTAAGCGCTGCGCCTGGGTGAAAATTGAGGAAGGTGATGCCGAGCTTGTGACAGCGTATCAGCTCTTCGCGAAATGCTTTGCGACTTTTGTGCACGGCGTCTGAATCGGGGGAGCCTAGGTTGATCAAGTAGCTATCATGGCTCATGATTTTTTTAAGCCCAGTTTGCGCTAGCGTCTCTTTGAATAGGTCAGCCTCTTCATCGGTGATCGGCTTGCCTTCCCAGCGCTTTTGATTGCTGGTGAAGAGTTGCACGGTGGTCGCGCCGATCTCTTTGCCAGCTAAGATGGCATTGTGTGCGCCGCCTTGAGCGGAGGTATGCGCGCCTATCAGAAGCTCATTTGCGGGAGTATGGGGCATGGATTTTCTTTAAAAAAACAAACAATTAGGCCATATATTAGTGCCAGTTACTTATTAATGTCCACGCTATGACCACTGTAAAAGATAATCCTCAGACCCTCTCGCGCTCATCGATGGCGTTTCTCTCGGGAACATTGCTCAGTCGATTTTCAGGACTTGGTCGCGATATGGCTATGGCTTTTGCGTTTGGTAGCGGCCCCGCCATCGCAGCCTTCATGGTCGCTTTTCGCTTTGCTAATGCGATTAGGCGCCTTTTCGGCGAAGGCACGCTGTCAGCTGGGTTCATTCCCCATTTTGAACAGCTGCGCGGCTCTGAGCCAGAAAAGGGGGCGACGTTCTTTCGCGATGTGCTGTTCACCCTCACAATTGTGCTAGCGCTGGTGATCCTTTTGTTGGAGGGGATTCTTTTGGCAGTGTGGCACTGGGGCGGTCTTAGCCCAGATAATGCCGACATCCTTTTCTTAACCATGCTGATGTTACCTGGCATTCTCTTTATTTGTTTATTTGGCCTGACAAGTGCTCTTCTGCAATGTGAGCGGCGGTACTTTTTAACGGGATTTGCTCCTGTCGGTTTCAATCTTGTGTGGATCGCCTCTGCTTGGTGGCTCAGGGATCAGCCCCCTGCAGTAGCGGTGGTCTCTTTATCGCTGGCCATCGTGGTCGCATTTTTGGTGCAGTGGTTTTGGACGCTCCCTGCGACTTTTTCTATTTTGCAGCGCTCTCTTACCCGAAAGGAGTGTTTGAAGCCGCGCCTCTTCTCGCTCGAATTTCGCCAGATGATTAAACCTTTTCTTTTAGGCGCTATTGGCGTCGGTGCGGTGCAGATCAATAGCGCGCTCGATGCTGTTTTTGCGCGCTGTGCCTCTTTAGAAGGGCCAGCCTACCTCTGGTACGCGATCCGCATCGAGCAGCTGCCCTTAGCGCTCTTTGGCATTGCGCTCTCCTCAGCTCTACTGCCACCGCTAGCGCGTGCTATTCGCGAAAAGGCGCATGAGCGCTACCTGCAGCTGATCCGCTTTGCTTTCCGCCAGAGCTTCAGCCTAATCTTTCCTTGCACCATGGGGCTCTTTGTGCTGGGCGTCGTTGGCATCAATCTCTTGTACGGACGCGGTGATTTCACGCAAACTTCGACCTACCAAACGGTCCTGTGCCTTTGGGGGTATGGGTTGGGACTGGTGCCAGCGGTCTTCGTCTTGCTGCTCGCGCCGGCTTTTTATGCTGAAAAGGATTACCGCCTACCTACAATAGCCTCTCTGATCTCTGTGGGGTGCAATATCCTACTGACCTCTTTGTTTGTGTTTGGATTGGGCTGGGGGGCATTTAGCGTCTCTGTGGCGACGAGTCTGTGCGCGTGGCTCAATTATTTCACCCTCTCTTGGGCTTTAGCCAAAAAAATAGGCGTGCCGCTCATCAACCGCGAAGTGGGGATCTCTTATTTAAAGACGGTGACGTGTGGCGTGATTGCCGCGGTCGCTGTTTTAGCGGTTGGCCACTACTTGGTGGGGGATCCAACGCTTGATATCTTTCTAGGCGAGCAGGCGGTTGCCTTCCCACGCGATGTTTCTACGCAGGTGCTCCAATTCATCGCACTCAGCGGTGTTTTTGTCCTGATCTTCTTTTCCTATGCGTGGATGCTAGGTGCTGAAGAAGTTCTACAGTTCTGCCGCTTATTAACCCGAGCCCCAGAAAGGTGACAACCTACTTGCTGCGGCTTTGCCAGATCGATTCTCGCTCGGAATCCTTCGTATTCAAGAATGTTATTCCTCGCGAGAACCGATCTGGCTTTGCCTCGCGGCGCATCTTGTCACCTTTTTGGGGCTCGGGTTAATAAGAGCTCAGTCTAAGATATAAAAAAACAGGAGAGGTTTTCACCTCTCCTGTTGTGTTCTACCTTAAAGGCGCTTCCAATTAGTTCGTGTGCGCGACGAATTCGCAGATCAATGGAATGTTGATGGGGAGTGGGAAAGGGATCTGATCTACAGCTGGAGGCACGAGCAATTGGCCTGAGAATTTAGCAACATCCAGAGATAAGTATTCTGGGAGAGCTACGTTGATGTTCTCAATACTTTGCTTAATCACCGGCATCGCTTGTGACTTTGTTTTGATGGATATCACCATGCCTGGGCGTACAAAGAAGGAGCGGCGGTCGACTTTTTTACCGTTGACCAGCACATGTCCGTGCGTGACGAGTTGCTGAGCAGCGAAAATGGTCGGAGCTAATTTGAGGCGGTAAACGATGTTGTCCAGACGGCACTCGAGTCTTTCGATGAAGAGCGCTGGTGTGTTGCCTTTAGATTTAACTGCGTCTTTGTAGTAACGGACGAGTTGTGCTTGAGGCAGCATACCGTAGATTGCCTTGAGCCTTTGCTGCTCGTCGAGCTGCATTCCGTAGTCAGATTTTTTCTTCTTCTTCGCTCCGTGCATACCAGGAGGATTGGGTTTGTGAAGCAGCGGATTGCGCGCTTTACCAAAAATGTTTGCTCCGAAACGGCGTGCGATACGATTTTTGGGGCCAGTGTAGCGAACCATGGATTCTCCTCAATGAGAGTGAATGTTGTTAAAGGGGCAAATGTTAGTCGATAGCGAAATTTTTGTAAATCGCTTGCAACAGGAAAAGCTGTGAAGTAAAAATTTTAACGGTCGCGCAGAGGGGCCTAGATCCACTGAGCCAGTTGCAAAACTCGCTTGCCCTGGAAAAATCGATGATTTTGAGGCAGAGACATTCCAATGTGACGAGACATACCCGAGTAGGGTAGGCGAGGAATGGAGGGATGTCAGCCATGCATAGCATGGCGATCTGCCGCAAAAGGGCGGTTTTAACAGGACAATGGAGTGTTGCAACTGGCTCCACTATTGACCCGCACGTAAATTCTGATTATAATGCCCCCTTTCACGTAGAGAGTTTAGCTATGAGCCAGCCATATCAAGTGCTAGCATATTATTATTTTACTCAGCTGGCAGATCCCCATCTGGAGGTGACGCGCCATCTCGCATTTGTGCGCCAGCATGACATCATGTGCCGCATTTATATTTCCCAGAATGGGATCAATGGGCAGATGAGCGCCTCATCCGAGGCAGCTAAGGCGTATATGCAATGGCTCAAAGAGGATCCCCGTTTTCGAGACCTGGTGTTCAAATCCCATACTTATCACGAGCACGTTTTCCCGAGAGCCACGGTCAAGTATCGCAAGCAGCTCGTCGCTCTCGACGAACCTGCCGATATGGCCTTGACCGGCGAACATGTATCTCCAGAGCAGTGGAAGAAGATGATCGAAGAGCGCGATGAGCACACGCTGCTTTTGGATGTGCGCAACGATTACGAATGGGAGATTGGCCATTTCGAAGGGGCAGAGCTGCCTACTCTCGAGAATTTCCGCGAGTTTCCATCGTATGCTCGAGAGTTGAAAGAGCAATGCAATCCTAAAGAGACCAAAGTGATGATGTACTGCACAGGGGGGATTCGCTGTGAGCTCTACTCAGCTTTGCTTAAGAAAGAGGGGTTTGAGCAGGTCTATCAGCTCGACGGCGGAGTGATCAACTACGGCTTGCAAGAGGGCAATGATCATTGGCGTGGAAAATTGTTCGTTTTCGACGATCGCCTTTCTGTGCCGATCAGCCCTGAGGGGCAAGCAGAGGTGATTAGCGAGTGCCAGCATTGCGCTGCGCCGACCGATGTTTACTACAACTGTGCCAACATGGACTGCAACGAGCTTTTCTTGTCATGTCCAGAGTGCGCTGAAAAAATGGCGGGATGTTGCTGTGAAGCGTGCCAAGGTGCCCCGCGTCTGCGCCTGCATGAGAAAGGGGAGCATCCTAAACCGTTCCGCCGTGCTCATTTGCTGGCCACAGTTGGCGGATAAGTTCGAGGATGCGCCGCTCTGTTTCGGGGAGCACGACCGTGAGGCCAGGTTTGATCCCTTCTTCCGATATCTCAAAGGCCTTCATCGTGTTGCAAATACGCCCGTCGAGGCGCACGCCGATGCCGCGCAAAGCCAGCATGTTGCCCCAGTCGCCAAACATCTTCAGGGTCATCTCGCAGGCCGTGATCAGAAAGAGGATCTCGCGTTTAGAATGGATTTGAGCAAGTTCGAACATCTTCTCCCCGATATAATGCACCGTGGGGATAAAGAGGGGAATCGCTTTTTGCGGTGGAAGGGCATTGACGGCTTTACCGATGAAGCATTGGCGGCATACAGGGTGGTCAGGGGCATGCTGGCATGCGTCGGTAAAGCGTCCCGAAGGGCATTCAAAGGGTTTATGGCAGTAAGAAAATCCAATCACAAGCAGTGCGCTCGTCTCTTGCGAGCGTTGCTTAAACTCCTCCATGTCCTTCAAGCGGTAAAAGAAAAAGTCGCCCTCGCGTATAAAAGAGTTTTTGCGCAAAAGCGAGGCGATCAGGCGCCAGGTGTATTTGAAGGGGTGTTTAACAAAGAAACGGCGAATGAGGCCTTTGTGATCATGCGTGACGAGGTATTTGAGGCTTTTCCACTTGAGTCCTGTTTCAGCGATGCCGGGCATTTTGGGCAGCGTAGAGAGCGTTTTGAGCGGGGTCTCTTGACGCATGGCGTGAGCGCCCTCGTCCCACTCCCTCTCTGCTCGCTTCCAGGGTTTGCCTGGCTGCCAAATTTTCAATTTTTCATTCATAAAGTGCGCGCAACATGACCGGACTACAGTTTTACCTCGATCAGGAGATTCATCTCAATCAACACTATTTGCTTGTCACTTTAAAGGACATACAAAACCGGCCGCTTGTTCAAGATAAAATCCCCTCTTATGCCTTGAAAGAAGGGGAGAAGGGCGCTTTGCAGGAACTGATCAAGCAAGAGCTCCGCTTTCGCAAGCTACACCCCAAGTTGGGTGGCGCTTTTGAACGCTTACACGCCTTTTCAGACAGCGCCTTTGAGCTGATGCAAAAGCTGGGAGCCACTGGGAGGCTATTTTGGAAGGGGCAAAAGATCGCGGTAGACCCTTTTAGTGCGATCGCACTCAAGATCGAGGTTGAAGAGCTGCAACCTGGACAATTGAGCCTTCAGGGGGTCCTCCAGCAAGGCCCACATCGCATCCCAGTTGCCGACTGCCAGACTCTATTTCTAGGGGATCCCTGCTTTGTGATCCACGGAGGCATCGCGCGACAAATCGCCGGGGAGGTTGACCTCTCGCGCCTCCGATTCATTTATCCACTGCCTCAGCTGCTCGAAGGGACAGCCTACGCTGAGTTCTTATCCCGCTATCGCGGGGATGAAGTGGAGTTTGAGCCTAAGATCGTGTGGCTCAGCACGCCAGCGGGGCCCCCTCCCACCGCTCTGGCCGAGCCGCTTCCCCATTTAGTGCTGAGCGATCGGCACGGGGCTTTTGCCGATTTATGGTTTGATTATGGCCCCCTGGGGCGCGTGGCTGCGCACGATGAGCGGAAGCTGTCTTGGCGCAACAGCGCAGCAGAAATGGCGTGGGAGAAGGATCTGCTCGAGACCGACTTTAAAAGGAAGTGCGTAGGCAACTCCCATTATTACTGCCCTATGGATCGCGTCGCCAAGAGTTTGACATTTTTGCTCGAAATCGGCTGGAACATCTGCGATGCACAGGGTAAACGCGTCGTGCGCCAGAGAGGAGAGACATTTGAGCTCGTTCCAAGAGAAGGAAATCTGCTTGTCAAAGGGCAGATCCAATATGGGGAACATCAGGCTCAAATCCAAGATTGTCTAGGCGCCTTCATGCGTCGCGAGAAATTCATCGACTTAACCGATAAGGCGGTGGGGCTACTCGATATGGAGAGCATCGAAGAGCGGTTTGGTGATCTGACGGAAGGGGAGTTTGTCCAGGAAGGGATCCAGCTGCGCAAGCACCAGATTGGCAGCATCCCGTCCACAAGCGAGCGCTCTCTTGAGTTTCTATCCCAGCTGCCTGCAGGATGGCGGCTGCCCGAAGCTGCGCTGAGCGACGCCTTTCACGGTAAGCTGTTCCCATACCAGGAACAAGGTCTGCGCTGGCTGCAATTTTTAAGCCAGTCGCGCCTTGGCGGCCTTCTGGCCGATGAGATGGGTCTAGGCAAAACGGTACAAGTCGTGGCTCTTTTGTCCCAGCTTGAATTGCGTTTACCCGTCTTGATCGTCGTGTCCACCTCGCTGCTCTTCAATTGGCAGCGCGAAATCGGCAGATTCTGCCCTCAGCTGCAAGTTTACCTGCATCATGGGGCTTTGCGCAGCAAAAGTCCCGAGGAGCTCAAGCAGCCCCGGCTGATCCTCACCAGCTATGCCCTCTTGCGCCAAGATAGCGACCTACTGCAAACCCTCGATTATCAAGTGGTGATCCTTGATGAAGCGCAGAATATTAAAAACCCTGACAGTCAAATAGCCCAGCTCGCCTATGCCCTGAAGGGGGAGATGCGCCTGTGTATCACAGGCACACCTGTTGAGAATCGCCCTGAGGACCTTTGGTCGCTCTTTCATTTTCTCGAACCCCAGATTTTGGGGGCAAAAAGTGAATTTCAGGCTCAGCTCAGCGCCTCTGGCTTAGACAGCCGCTATTTGGAGCGGATCAAACGCAAGATCCGCCCCTTTTTGCTGCGGCGCACCAAAGAGGAGGTGGCTTTAGATCTTCCACCCAAGATGGAACAAACCGTCTGGGTCGAAATGACAGATGTAGAGCGCCGGCTCTACGACAATTGGGTCCTCAAAACACGCTCTGGACTGATGCAAAAAATCTCTCAAGATGGGGCATCCAAACATCGCATGGAGATCCTCGAGGCGCTTTTACGCCTGCGTCAATTCTGCGCGCACCCCGCTTTGATCGGCGAGCTCATAGAGGAAAGCCCCCTCACAGCCTGCGCTAAGTTCGAGCGCCTCTTTTTAGACCTCCAAGAGGCAATGGAAGACCGCCGCAAGGTGCTCGTCTACAGCCAATTCACCACGATGCTCCAACTCATCCAAAAAGAGGTCAAAGCGCGCGGTTGGAACTCCGTCTACCTCGACGGCTCCACTAAAAATCGGGAAGAGGTTGTTAACCGCTTTCAAGAGGATCCAGATACATTACTATTCTTAGTTAGCCTCAAGGCGGGAGGCGTTGGGCTCAATCTGACCGCAGCCGACTATGTGCTTCTTTATGACCCATGGTGGAATGACGCTGTCGAACGCCAAGCAATCGACCGCGCGCATCGCGTCGGCCGGCAAAATGCCGTGATCGCCAGACGCTACATCGCCCAGCTCTCGGTCGAGGAGAAAATCATGCAGCTCAAAGAGCATAAACGCGCCCTGACGCAAAGCCTTCTCGACGGGGGAGTCGAGCTTGACTCCTTATCAGCTGAGGATCTCGCTCATCTTCTTTTATCTTGATCCTCTTCTAGAATCTCATGAGCAGCCATCTTGAGGGTTTGGATCCCATTTTGAAAGCCGATCTTACGCATCAAGTCATCGATATAGCGCAGCTCTGTCAGTAACTGATCGTTGATTGCCTCCAGCTTCGATAGTTTTTTTCGTAGCTCCTCTTGACACATTCACTTTCCTTTTGTTGATGCTGTACTACGCTTAAGCCCAATCTGTGAATTTTTTCGACATCTTTTGGCCCTGACAGCAGCCTTCGCGCTCCAGACTGATATCAGTGCTCAAAATCTTGCCGCCAAAATTCACAACGTTAAGACCGGGCGCAGTATATGTATTAGATGCAAAAAGCGTGCCAATCGCGATTTTCTTACGCGAAAAAATCGATCCCTTTTAAAATATAGGTAACCAAGAGATTCACGATGAGTCCTTTCCGCACAATTGCCTCTTTTAGCCTGCTGTTTTTGTCTGGGTGCAACACCGGCGAGGCGCCATCCGCCTCTGAAACGGATGAGCTCTCTATAGCTGAGCGACTTGAAGAGCCATTTAACCCATTTGCTCCGCCGCCAGGTAAAGAGATCGCTGGGGAGTTTTTGCCTGAACCACAGGAACAAATGGTCGACGAGCCTTTCTAAAAAGCAAAATTCTATTCATTCTTAAAAGCTTATCTCAATAACAACTGAGGGTATTTTTTTCCCCTACTAACGATACTGTCAGGTAAAGCGTTGGGGGAATTGTTGACTGAACCGCAGGAACAAATGGTCGACGAGCCTTTCTAAAAAGCGAAATTCTATTCACTCTTAAAAGCTTATCTCAATAACAGCTGAGAGTATTTTTCTCTCTTCTAACGATATTGTTTTAAAAAAAATATTATATACGTATAAGGGGGTCAAAGCTGACGTTTTAGAGAAGGAGCTCTCGTGATTAAATCATTCGCCGACCCCAGAACTGAGGACGTTTTCCATGGGATTCACACCCATGCGATCCGCAAAGACTTTTCTAGCGCCCTATTAAAAGCTGCTGAGAGAAAGCTAGACCTGCTCAACTGTGCTGAGAGTTTAGACAACCTAAATGTACTTCCAGCTAACAAAGCTGAAGGCGTCGTACGCGATGGTAGAGGCAAGTACAGCATACCCATTCAAGATAACTGGCGTATCGCATTTCGCTGGAATGACGGTGCGGAAGATGTCGAACTTAAAAGCTAACTGAAGGAAACCTGTGAGCCTATCTCGCTATTTGAAAAGCATGCTTTTTGTGTCTTTTTCCACGTCTTCCAGAGCCCCTTCTTGGCCTACTTATTCAAGTATGTCCTGCGAAGCGACTCTGAAATCTGTGAAAAAATCCCTCAAAAATCAACATTTTAAAATAGTGAGATAGGCTCATGCTACCCAAAAGACGTAAACCGACCCATCCTGGCGAGATTCTGCAAGAGGAATTCTTAAAGCCTTTAGAAATGACGACGCGCCAATTTGCTACAGCGCTAGGCGGGCAGTGGAATGAGCACAAGATCGAAGCGATCATCCGCGGGTATGAAAACCTCTCCGACCGAGCAGCTGATGAGTTTGCCACAGCCTTAAACACAACTCCGCAGTTCTGGAAACACCTGCAAATGGTTTGTACCCAATGGGACATGAACCATAAGCGCAGCGAAAAAGCCGCTCAGAAGACCTGGAAGAAAGCTCAGTAGCTCTAGATCACAACATGTTCAAAGGCGAGCATCTCTTGCTTCATGCTTTTAGGGTATGCAAATCCACCCAACGTCCCTCCGGCTGCAATCACGCGGTGGCAAGGGATGAAGAGGGGATAAGGGTTTTTATTGCATACGCTGCCGACAGCTCTGGCTGCGCGTGGATGACCGGTGCGCGCCGCAAGCTCTCCATAGCTGAGCGTCTGCCCAAAGGGCAACCTGGCAAGTTCGCGCAATGCTTCTCGTTGAAAAGCCGTCAGGGTAGATAGATCTAGCTCAGGGAGCTGTCTTAGCGGCTTTCTGCGGGAATAAGCCTCTAGCCATTCGAGATGCGCATCGCAATCCCCCGTATATTCACACCCAAAGCGATCTGAAGGGGTCAGCTTGACCTTAACTAAGCGATCAGATGCCATGATCAGCTTCACGCGTACGCGTGGGCCTTGCTTGAAAGGGTGTATACTGCTCGCCGTTTGCTTTCGCGAATTTACACAGCTGCCTTTTTCCATTTGGTTAATGTGTTCGCTCTCGCTAGCTGCTAGAAGATTGCGTCGAGCTCCACACATTTCCAAATGAAAAAAATCAGGGTGCAAATTCACAAAATCATCCGCCTCGCGGTATAGAAGAAAAGAAGGCGAGGAGACGAGCTCCTCGCACAGACTATCTAACATTGCTAAAATTCACATCAGATGAGATGTGAGAGATCATCTCGTCCATGGAGCTAAGCTCGTTGAAACGGCGCTTGCTCACCTGCTCGCCAGCGTAGAACCACACTTGATCGGTGGCTTCATTGTCAGCGTAGAAGACGGAAGCTCCATGCTTTTTATCATTTTCCCAAGCGATCTCTTGGCTAACCACCTCGCCATCTAGAAAGTGGCGCTCGATGCCGTTCTTTTGGCCGTAGAGGTAGGAGACTTCCAGGTATCTGGAGCCGTTTTTAAAATAGGTGGATTTTCCATGTAGCTGGCCATTGACCCACTCTTCGATGGCAAGGGGTTCGCCTGTCATCGCAAACGTTCTCTTCTCTCCATGGAGATTGCCGTGATAGAGGTAGACTACCGACTCCAGAGTACAGCTTGAGTAGAACGTCTCTTTTTTGACAGGGGAGCCCTCTTCGATTTGCTCACGCACAAGCAGGGTGCCATTTTGGTCGCGCAGTAAACGCGTGCCGTGGCCTTTTTCGACGCGCGACTCCACATCGTTTGTTTTAGTGAAGTATTGCCCCTCGAGTAGTTCAGCGCCTACAAACTCCTCAACAAACATAGGAGAGCCTTCAGCATACCACGCTGTTTGCGAATGGCGTGTAGGGGAGAGTTGGATCGTTTCTTTAACTGGGAGCCCCATGTTGTTATAGAAGGTCTCTTTGACAACGGCGCCAGCATTATAGAGGGCGAGGTGCTCCACCATCTGGCTATGAGGGAAGGTGCGCGTTTCAGGTCCGTGTTTAACGCCATTCTCATAGGTTTCAGTGACCGTGACACCGTCATTGCGATGTGTGATCACCTGACCAGGGTATTGCCTTGCATCCCATTCTGCTTTGGAAACGGCGTAGCCATACTTGTGGATGTAGCGTTGAGAGACGACCTGATTGTTTTGATCATCGTGGCATCCAGTCAGGGAGAGTCCCAGGATTCCAAAAAGAAACAGGGCTTGTTTTTTCATAGTTGACCTCGTCAGGGAATAAGTTCTTTAATTTTTTCAGTCACAGATTGTGTGATACGACTATGTTCGCGTTCTACAGCTTCAAATTCTACGGTCTTATCTTTATCTCGATAGAAGAAGCGAAAAGTTGCATTTTTCCTATCTTTGCCGATTTGCGCACTTTTGTAAAGATCTAAAAGGCGTACACTCTCAAGAAGTTTGGAGGGCAGCGCGCCAATTGCTTCGAGCACATTCTCCATTGGCACGCTCTCTTTGAGCGTGATCGTCCAATCCCGCTCAGACCCAGGATAGAGGGGCAGTGTAGCAACTTTCCACTGCTTTGGCACAAGCGGACAGGTTTCGTGCAAGTTGAGCTCTGCAAATAAAACCCGCTCTTCGATGCCGAGCGCTTCTGTGTACTTAGGATGCACTTCGCCTAGCACTCCCAACACTTGATCGCCTAGACACATGCGCGCCTGGCGTCCAGGGTGGAAGTGGTGCAGATGGGAGACTTTGAACTGGATTCCCTCGATTTTTAGCTCTTGCAACAGATTCTCAAGCATCCCCTTCAAGTCGAAGAAATCGAAATTTTGTGGCTTGGGATCAAAGTGATAGGGTGCGCGCGCACCCACTAAAACCAGCGCAGCGGTCGATTCCTCTTTGATCTGCTCATTCTGTTTGAAGTGGATCCGTCCGATTTCAAATCCAGCCAGACCCCCACTTCCACGGTCGAGGTTGTATTTCACCACTTGGAGTAGTCCTGGAAGCAGAGATGGGCGCAGGACTGATTGATCAAGCGAGCGCGGCTGCATCACAGAGAGGAGAGAGTCCCGGTGAAAAGAGCTCTCAAGCAGCAATTCCGACTGCTGAGGGCTGATTAGATCGCATGTCATGAGCTCTTGCAGGCCAAACCCGATCAGTTTTTGCCGCACAGAGCGCTCAAAGACAAAGATCGGCGCGTGCGGGATCGACGAAGTGACATGCAGAGGCGCCTTGCGCGGAATATTGTTATATCCGTACAGGCGGGCGACCTCTTCGACCAGGTCTTCCTCGATAGAAATATCATTGCGATAAGTCGGCACAGCGACGAGGCTCTGATGCTCTCCCTCTTCTACCACGTTCATCCCTTCCCGCTTGAGCAATCCAGACATTTCACCCATGCTCAAAGTCAAACCCAATAAGCCATTCACCCGCGCCAGACGGCAAGCGATCCGCTTAGGCAAAAACTCATGCACCTTCACATCGACGCGTCCCTTGGCAACGACACCTCCTGCCACTTTTCGCAGAAGATACGCTGCGTAATCGAGCGCTTCAAGTACGCCATTGGGATCGATCCCTTTCTCAAAACGCTGAGCCGCGTCCGTCTTTAGCCCGAGCATCTTGCAACTCTTGCGGACCGCTTGTGGCGTGAAGTAAGCCGATTCGATCAGCACACTGCGCGTCTTTTCAGAGACAGCAGAATCGCTGCCCCCCATCACACCCGCGATCGCAAGCGGCCCCTTCGAATCAGTGATGAGCAGGACTTCAGGTGGAATTTCGCGCTCTACGCCGTCGAGCGTCGCAAACGATTTGTACTCAGACTGCGATACAACCCAAATCTTTTTCTCTTGCAGAGCATCGTAGTCGAACATGTGCAGAGGTTGACCCAGCTCCAGCATCACTAAATTGCCAACATCCACCACGTTATTGACGCTGCGCATGCCGCAGCTCTCCAAGCGGCGCTGCAGCCACTCGGGCGATGGCCCCACAGTGATCTCCTGCACAGCCCTACACGCGTAGCGCAAACACTGCGCGCGGTCACCCAGCTGCACCTGAATTAGTTTGTCAATCGACGCTCCCTCTTCCACAAGCTCAAAAGTAGGCTTCTTCAAGGCCAAATCCAAAAGACCAGCAACGTCGCGCGCCAGTCCCATGATACTCATACAGTGCCCAAGATTAGGTGTGAGCGACACTTCTAAAATCACATCGGAATAAAGTGTTCCCAGATCCATCCCCACCGCAAATTCGCCGGGGAGTTCCATAATGCCTTCTCCCGCACCCAAATCCAGCTCATCTGCCGCGCAGAGCATCCCATACGACTCGACATCGCGCAACTTTCCCTTTTTGATTTTGAAAGCTTTCCCTTCAGCGTCGTGGAGCGTCGCGCCGATCTTAGCAAAGGCCGTGCGCAGGCCAGCTAAGATCGGCG
>Ga0247727_10001857_pt1 | contig 49051 bp, 28 predicted proteins | sample WisWelCaveWW1625_FD_202498 | JGI IMG/M metagenome (GOLD analysis project Ga0247727, IMG submission 202498) | Biofilm microbial communities from Wishing Well Cave, Virginia, United States - WW16-25 | ecosystem: Environmental > Aquatic > Deep subsurface > Groundwater > Cave microbial mat | place...
GCGCCGAAAGTCAACGGCCCGCCGCCCAGTATCACGCGACCTTCGAACGGTCGTCCTGCGAAGTCAAAAGCAAAACGCCTTGGCTTTCGCTGCGGGGAAACTTTGTCTTGACCTCGCTTTTCATATGCGCCGACGTGAGGAGGCTCACTCTTTTCTTTTTTGGTCAGAGCTTCGCAACCTCGGCTGCTACGAGGTCTCCGTAAACAAAAACGCCCCGGACGGTCGGTCTGAGGCGTGGGCGTTCATCTCATCGGGAGATGAACGCTAGATCGTAGTTGTCGTGATGGCCAGAACCACGCTGGCGAGGCTAGGGCGCGGACCCGTCCTTGGCAGACGCAAACTGGTTTGAAACGGGATTGGCAGCCCGCCGTTCAGTTCGCCTCCAGCGTCAGGGTGATGGGGAAGTGGTCCGAAAAGCCGCTGGGATCGTGCCCGTTTTCCGACGGCCGGCCAAAGCGTTTCGGTGCGCCGTTGGTTTTGCGGATCTCCGCCGGGCGAAAGATGGCGACTGATCCGGGCTGCACCTTCACGCGCGCGTTGGATTTGAGCATCGTCTTGTTGATGAGAAACTGGTCGAGCAGATTCCACGCAGATTCGAAGCGCAGCGTGCCCGGGTCTTCACCGTTGAGCAGCGGCCACATGAGGTTCAGGAACTCCGGACTTTTCGCGTTCGACACCTGCTCCGCATCTCGCAGGCCCAGCAGGTATTCTTGAATGGAGCGGTTGAACGGCTCATCGTTGAAATCGCCCATCAGCAGAATCGCCAGGTTCGGGTCGCCGCCGTTCGGGGAGAGCAGTCCGTCCACAACATAGCTGGCGGTTTCGGCGGTCATGATGCGGAACGGCTCGCTCTCGTATTGCCCGGCGGAACGCGACGGCCAATGATTGACCATGGCGGCAAAGACGGCCCCGTTGGCCTTGACGGAAAACGCGGCCCAAAACAGGTCGCGCGTGGCCCGTCGCTTGTTGACCACATGGTGGCCGGGGTTGGAGGGGGTCAGTTTGTTCTCGTCCACGATGAACGACACATCAATGCCCCGTGCGTCCGGCGAGGCGTGGCCGAGCACGCGGTATTTGCGTCCCGGTTTGGCCAGCCGGTTGGCCAGCAATTTCAGGACGGCTTCGTTCTCGACCTCCCCCACGCCGAGCAGGTCCGGCCCGGCGTCGTTGAACATCTTGTTGATGATGAGTGCCAGTTGGTCGAGTTTCTTGTCCCGCACGGCGGTGGTCCAGCCTTTCAGTTCATTCTTAAGGGTGGCGGCGAGTTCGGGCGGCCGCACGGCGCCGACTTCGTCGAAGAGGTTTTCGAGATTCCACCAAGCAACATTGATGGCACTCATGGCGGCTCCTTTGGCTGAGGGTTTGGGTCGGTTGATTGGTCTCTGTCTGGACAGGGCGTAACAGGTCAGCCTGCAGAGGTCAACACAGAAGGCGCAAGTTTCAACGCCCGCGAGGCAGGGGTGCTTTAACCGGGACCGAAGAGGGACGGAGCGGCAATGACCAACTGATTCCCAGGTTCAGACACGGCCACGCCGGCAAAGAAAACGGCGGCCGGGGGTTTCCCGGCCGCCTCGATCCGCCTGTTCAAGGCGATTGGCCAAACGCTCAGAGCCTGTTCCGGTAGAACTTTTTCGCGGCGGTGGGTGACACCGTGAAGGGCGACCTCGCGCCGACAACATCGGTGTAAGGTCCAGTGACGACGTCTGCCTGCTGGAGCACACCCACCGTCCAACTCAATATCACGTCGCTGCCGTTACGCGTCACCGAGAGGCTGAATGGAGCACCGGTGAAGCTCAGGAGGTTGCTGACGCCAGCGATGTAGATGGAAGCCGCCTCCAGCGGCGTGAGGGCCTTTTTCCAGATGCCGAGGTCATCCATGTTGCCCGCCCCGGTCTCCCCATAGGAACCGGTTGGATCCTGGCCGATGGTGAGCCACCTTCCGGTATCAACGTTGCCCGCGGCCTTGGCCGAGGTGCCGGCCTGTTTGTTGAGTTTGACCGCCACACCGTCCAGGTAGTTGAAGTTGCCGGCGTTGCGGTCAAAGACATGCACCAAGTGATGCCAATTACCGTCGTTGACGGAGCCGATTTCGCCACGGCCACCAACGCCATTGCCTGCCGCATCGAAAATTGACATGGCCCAACCGCCCGGATAATCGTCGCTCGGATCGGTGGGGGTCCCCGCGTCTCCGAAGGTGTAGGCCATCACCAGACCCACCCCAAAGGTGGAACCCACCGCCGTGGTGATGAACGGCAGATCATTCCCGACATAGTTGGGTGGCACCGATTGGATCCAGAAGGCCACGGTAAAGTTGACGTTGGAACTGAAATGGAAGTCCGGCCGGTCGTTCAACGAGACGTAGGTACTGTCCACATTGGTACCCGAACCACTCGTCGCGAATGACACACCAGATCCCAGTTGACCGGGCACAAAACTGGCCGCGACGACGTTGCTGGATGGCACACCGAGAGCTAGAAATTTGTGAATCCCAACACCATTGTTGCCGCGCCCGGTGACGTCGGTCAGGTTGTTGTTGAACGGCAGGTGCAGCACCAGCCCGGGAATCGCCGGCGGGCTGGTCGGCGCCGTCAGGACGGTGAGATGAGCGGACGCACTGAGAACGCCAGGATTGACCCCATTGGAGATTCCGACGGAGTAATCGCCCGCGTCACTTACCGCCAGCGGATTGATCGTATGGGAAGAGAGGGTGGCGCCGGCAATGTTCACCCCGTCTTTTTTCCACTGGTAAGCCAGCGGCACCGTGCCATGGGCCGCCACTGAGAATTTGGCGGGCAGCCCGGCGTAATTGGTCAACGGCTTGGGCTGGATATCAATGACGGGGGCCAAGCTCGGGCCGTAGGCCGCGGCGTAATGGGCCTGAACCGTGGAAGCACTCAGGGTATGATCATAGACCACCACTTCGTCAATGGCACCGTCGAAGGTGTTATCGTAGGTAGGAGAATTGCCCGCGCGCTTCGAGCCGATATTGACGGGCTGAGCCGACACCCGCAGCCCTTCCGGGATGATCCCGCCGTTGCCCGACTCCTCGCCGTTGACATAAAGATACATTGTGGCGTTGGTCTGGTCATAAACCGCGACGATATGCTGCCAAGTGCCATTGGGACCAATCGCGGCGGTGGCTTCAAACGCCGTCCCCACACCGTCATTTCTGCGCGCGAAGAAATGATAATTTCCCCCCACGACGTCAACGCAGAACTGTTCGTTGGGGACGGTCCCGGTGCCACCGGTGCCTTTGGCAATCAGCGCGGCGCCATCCTGGATTTCTGAACCGTTGGCCCAACATTCGAGTGTGAAGCTGGTGTTGGTGCCCTCGAAGTTGATGGCCGTGCCACTGATGAAGCCGACGAAGCTGTCCGGGCCACTGAACGCAACCGCGGTGTCCGAATCAATCGCGGAATAGCCCGGCTCACCCAGCGTGGCGTTGAGGTAATCGCCGTTATTTCCCCCGAAATAATCGTAGGCGACACTGCCGCTGGATTCGCCGAGCCGCCAATAGGCGATCGGCGTGCTGCCAAGCACCGCGCCACCATATCCAGCCGGCGTCGGGATCAAGGTGAGCGTGGCGGGATCACTGGTGGCCATGCCGGTTTCATTGCTGGCGGTGCAGGTATAGCTGCCCGTCAACGCCGCGCTCACCACGCCGCCGTAGCTGGAGGAGGTCGCTCCCGGAATCGGCGTTCCATTGGTCTTCCATTGGTAGCTCAAGGGAACGGTGCCGCTGGCAGTGACCGAGAAGCTGAAGGGGCGGCCCGCGTAACGCGCCACGGACACGGGTTGACCCGGAAAGGCAGGCGCCGCGTCGGAGACGGCGACCGTCACGGAGCTGGTGACGGAGCCGTAGGGGTTGTTCACAATCACGCTGAAGGTCTGAGTCCCCACCTGCAGGTAATTGACAAACAAATTCGTTGCGGTAACTCCCAATGAAATACCGTTGCTGGTCCACTGGTAGCCCAGCGTCGGACTGCCTTCAGCCCAAACTGACAAGTCCAGTGAGGACCCTTTGAAAGCCGTGGCTGGCGCCGTCACCGGCCTGGACAGGGCCGGCGGGATCTGCGCCGCACCGTAAAGGCTGCTGATATTCGCGGCGGAGAGGGCCGTGTTGAAGATTGCCGGTTCATCAATGGAGCCGGCGAAATACATGCAGGAAATGGGGTTGGCATCGGTCCGGGACCCCACCGACCAGCGGATCGGGGGCAAGGGCGCGATCGCTCCGTGCGTGCTTGCCAAAGAGGCCACCAGGATTCCGTTGCGATAGAGGTTCCAATGCGAGCCGTCGTAGGTGCCGGCCAGGAAAACCTATTTGCCGATGTCGTCTGGCGGCATGGGAAACCTTGCCGCGTCGTAATAAGTAGCGCCCCCACCATCGGTGGCCCCGACTTCGTAGAAGGTCCCGCCCCCGTATTCGGGGGCGCGTGAGATGCGCAGGAAGGTTTCATTGAAGTCCGTAGGCCCGGTCCCCTGGCCGGCCACGGGGATGGGCCAGCCATGAGCGATGATGTCGCGGTAGTAGTTCTTGTCCGTCGGTTTGATCCAGGCCATCAGGGTGATGTTCCCGGAGATGTTGAGGCCGGCGTCATTTGGAAGCCCGAGATATCCGCCGCTGACGCCATCGTTCAGGATCGCCTTGTTACCGGCGCCAAATCCGGCACCCGGAGGCCCGGGTTGCGCTGTCAGGACGCCCCACATGTTGGTGCCATTGAGGGCCGGGCCCAGCGCGCCGCTGTTGACGGCGATGGGCAGGCTTTCCTGGCTGGGAGGAGTGGCCGCGTTTTCATTCAGTCCCCAGTAACCCACCGGATTGTCCGCGAGAATCTGGGCCGCATAGCCGGCGTTATTGGTTGAGGCGGCCGCGAAATGCGCGGCCACCGTATTGGAGTTCAGCGCATACCCATAGTAAGCCACTTCGTCCACCCACCCGTCAAAACCGCGATTTCCAGTTATGGATGTAAACGATGGCCATGGAATGTCCTCAATGCCCTGCGGATCCGTGGTCGTCCTGCCCCTAAAAGGCGTCCCACCAATGCGGAAAGGCATGGTGGTGTTCCGTCCCAGGCTCGCGAGTTCGCCGGCCTGGAACGGCAGGGTGGCGGCCAATTGACCGCTCACGTAAATCCGGCTCACGAGGCCGTCAAAGGTGCAGACCACATGCCGCCACTCGCCAACGACTGCAGCCCCACCGGCACTGCCGGTGTCCACCACGCCGACATAGCCGAGCGAATTGCCCTGGCGGAATTCGATACGGCCGGTGACATCCACATATATCAAATATCCATTGCGCGCGGTGTCAACGGGTTCGTTCATCATGGAAGAAAGAATACACATGCCAGCAGTATCGCCCAAGCTATTGGGCTTCATCCAAAGCTCGAAACTAAAGGCACCCGTTTTATTGAGGGCGGCATTGAACGGCACGTCAACCTTGCCATTACAGTAGCCAGCGTCAGCGGAGCCAGGGTTGGTGATCCGCACGCACTTGCCGACCCTGCCTGGCTCGCCCAACAGGGCATCGGCGACCGCGTAGCCGTCCAGGATGCTGCCCATGCTGCTTGCGTTGGTGGTTTTATTGAGAGGGGGCGAAGCGTTCGTCTCGTCAAACCGCCAATACGCAAGCGGGCCAAGGAGCGTGACGGTGGTGGCATAATCCGCTCGCACGGTGAGCGCGGCAAGGCCCACCAGAAGCGTCGCTCCGGCAAGCAGGGTTCGAGTTGGTCGTTTATTTGGGTTACACATAACGGAGGTTTCCTTTCGTTGCGCGGGTTTCTGGTCAGGGGACCAGGCTTTCAAAAGGCGGTGGTTTGCGTTCATTCCTGAAGGCCGACTGCTCTCACGCGCCGCGGCGCCGCGGTTTTCAAACAGATTCTTGGGTCGCTTTTGGTCTTGATCCTGGCCTTTCAGGCGGCGGTCTGTGGCAGCAGCTTCAAGCGCACGAACTGTTCGTCACCTGGCAGGTGTTAGTTTTGGTTTAGACTTCGCAAATGTTTGGTCCAAGTGTTGAGGCCAACATTAGCAGGATTGCCTGGGGGTGGCATGTCACCTAAGTACGCGACACGACCCATGCGCTCACCGGAACCGGGGTTTCCCCAACGGTGATCGCCTTGGCTGCAGGGCTGGTCCCCGTAAGGGCACCTCCTGAAACCAGGCAAAAAAGTTTGGGATCGCTGAGAAAATGAATGGAAGCGGAAGCGCATGATGTTGATGCCACGCGCCATGAAAACTTACCGACCAGCCCAATCACCCGGATTCTTTGACGTGGAACTGCGCGTGCAATGGCTGGAGGCCAAGGGTAATCCGTTAAGCCGGTTGGATGCGGTGATGGGATGGGAGGGTTTCCGCCCGCTGTTAGCGCAGACGGCGGCCACGCTGGTGAGCTTGAACGCGCCGATGTTGCCGGTGCGCAGCACGTGCGGCCCGGCGCAGAGGTCGAGAAAGTCGCCGTTCTGATGATACGAGATGGGTTCGCCCTGGGAATCTGGTTGAGCAGGTCGAGTTTGAATTTGGAGACTGCGTCTCTCTTAACAAGCCCTCCAAGCCTGCCACGCTTCGCATCTTCGATGGCCTGCTCGCGTGTGACGACGACTTTCTCGAACGGATTGTTCGCCTTGATCTCCTTCTTCATCTCCACCTCGATCTTCTCGAAATCCTCCGGCGAGATGCGATGGGAACATTCGAGGTCATGGTAAAAGCCATTCTCGACCGGCGGCCCATAGGCGAATTGGGCATCAGGCCACAGGCGCAGGATGGCGGTGGCCATGACGTGGGCGCACGAGTGCCGGAGGCGCTCCAGCGGCCGGATTTGTGACGGCTACGGCCCTTGGAGTGAAACCCTGGCACGGAAGAACTGCGGGGAAGTCGTCACCGGAGTCTGGTAAATGATCGTCAGGTTGTTTCCAAGCAGGTTCGTGTAACCCGGAACACCAAACCAGAGGCCGTCAGCAAGATTGGTCGAGGACTGGAGGTCGTAGTAACGGAATCTGCCCTCGTAGCCGGGGCCTTGGGCGCGCCGGCCGAAGAAGGAGACGATGATCTGGCCGTTGGATTGGGCGATGTCGAGAAAGAGGCCGGAGTCTGCGAGCGCTGGATTCGAGCCGGCGAGGTATTCGGCAAGATGGCTGCGACCGTCTCCGTCGGGATCGCCGTTGCCATTCTGACCGAGGTTGCCAAAGAAGGCGAGTTCCCAGGCATCGGGCAGACCATCGCCGTCCACATCGGTACTGACGGCCCCGAAGTCCAGGCGAAAGAACTGGCCGCGCGCGCCGACGGTGACGTTCGTCTGGGCCAGATCGCGCGTGTCGTTCTTCACGAAAATGAAGAGCGCCTCGCCGGTCTGCATCGCGTTGGTTTTGGTGACGGGCGGCACGGACTCCAACCCCACCCGCAGCGAGTAGAAGTTCCCGACGCGCGGGTCGTCGCCCATCCGATAGCTGGCGATGGGTGCGCCTGCCAGAGCGCGGCGGGCTTCGATGACGATGTCGGTGTTGCTGGCGGTGACGGGCGCGTTGGTGAAGGCGATGGTGCCGTAGAAGACGTTGTCAGGCTCGGGGATGACGGCGCGGGTCGCAGCCGTGGACAGGATCAGCGCGAGGAGAAGGAGAAAGTGGGAACGTGGGAAAGTGAGAAGGTGGGAGTTGGCAGGCGGGCGGCCTTTGGAGAAGGTGGCGGGTTTGGATTCTTCGGAGCTTTGCGCCGCTCGGCTCACCTGCAATTTCGTTTTCATAGTACGAGAAAGTTCAAGTTCGGTTTCACGCCTCACACCTCACGCTTTAACGATTCAACGCTCAATCTCCCGAATACGAGTAAGTCTGGAAATACACCTTGATGTCGCTCACGGTGTTGATGAACACGTCGAGGCCCTGGTCTGGGTCTGCCAGCAGCGTGCCGCCAGGGACGATGAGCAGCCACTCGGTGTTCCATGCGCTGCGGCCAATCAGGCGCGTATCGTTGGTCAGGTCGTCTTCGCTGTAGATGCCGGCATCATGCTTGGCGGCGAAGCTGCCGTAGCGGCGGATTTGCGCAAAGTTCCCGCCCAAGGTGTCGTTCATCGGAATCCAAGCCGGGTTATTCAGGTCGGTCGCGCCGATGGGGAACGGCTCGGGCAGGGCCTGGTCGAAGATGCGCCATTCGCGCGTGCCCAGCGTGTCGCCGGTGGGCGAGCGCTGCACGTCCATGCCCACGGGCACGAGGTAGAAGCGCGGCGTCTGCGAAATCGCGCCAGGGTCGTCGCCGCTGAACCAGATGCCGGCGCGGGCAATCTTCGTCGAGAACTGCGTCGGGTCGTAGGCGCTGTCACCGCCGGCCAGTGGCCAGCCGAAATAATTCAGTCCAAACGTAATCGTCGTCGGGAAGCGGATGACGATGGCCGGCTGCGGCCCGGCGCTCTCCGGCGCGAAGGGCCGGCAGTAGCGGCGGAACTCCGGCAAGTCCCAAACGTTGGGCACGCGGGCTTTTTTCAACTCCTCCTGCCAGCGCGCGTCGGAATCGGCGTCGCCGGAAACGCGGAACATTTCCTCGCGCAGGCTGAAGCGCGTGTCGGCAATTTGCGGCGTGAGCACGCCGAACCGCGGCTTGAGCACTTCCCAGTTCGCCGACAGGCGCGCCAGCGAGTCGCACAAGCCCGGCGTGCCGACGGCCGGTTCGCCGTCCACGAGCTGGCCGAGGTTGCGGTGGCGGATGATGTCGGTGAGGAAGCGCCGGCCCGCGCGATTGTCCGTGCCGAGGAAGTTGATTTCGTAATCGTAGGCCGTCGCGGCGAGATAGACGTAGCGGGCGGCCATGTCGAACTGCGCGCGATACTTTTGCAGGGCGTCGTTGCGGAAGATGCGGAAGGTCATGTCTTGGTAACGCTGCTCGGTCACATCGGCGGAAGTGTCCTTGCGGAACTGGATTCGCTCCTGGAGCAATCGTTCGCCCTCGGCCAGCGCCTTCTGATAGCGGCCAAGCGCCTGCTGGACGACTTCCTGTTGGTTGTAGGCTTCCAGTCGCGTGGCGGCTTCGTTGCGGACCTTTGACTCCAGTTCCTTCACGCGCTGCAAGACCTCGAAGCGCTGGTCAATCACCTCCAACTGGATGTCGGTGGAAAGCTCGACCTCGTCCTTGCGCTGTTCCAACTCGGTCTGCGCGGCCTCCGCGACATCGGCGACGATCGAGAGGATTTCCGTTGCGGCGATGCCGGTCAGCCGGACACCGTTGCGGATGGCAAAAGTACCATCGCCGCCGAAAGCCGTGCCAAAAATCTGGACCTTGGGGATGCCCTCGACCAAGGCCTCCGTGACCTTGTCCACCGTGTCCGCCATCCGCTTCATCGCCAGTTCCGCCCGCTTGGCGGTCAAGATGCGGGCGTGCAGGGATTGAGTGCGGTTCAACCTTCGGTTGCGCACCGCCAGCTTCTCCAGGCCCAGGCCGAACTGCGCTTGCAGCAACTCGCCGCCCGCCGCAATGTCCTGCACGAGGCCGTCGTAGTTCTGGAGGTTGATCTTCAACTGCGCCACGGCTTGCACGATGTCCGAGAGGGCCAACTGGAGTTCCCCCGGCGCGCGGCGCGCGCCCCACTCCGGCGGCGCGGTGAAAGCGAAGCCGGAGGCGCGTTGCGGGTAGATGACCGGCAGGATGCTTGTCTCCACTGTGCCGGTGTCGAAGCCCTGGCCAAACTCGTTCGCGTCGAAGAAACCAAAGAAGCCGTAGCCAGCCGCGCCAAACTTCATCGGCCGGTAGAAGCCGGTGAACTGGGCGGCCGGCGGCGAGTTCTGCCCGGTAATCTCCACGGTGTTCACATACATGTAGTGGTAAAGGTCCGGTCCGTCGTATCCGCTCGGATAAGTCTTCCCCGCGCCGATGTCCCCGGCGTAGGGGTAGCCGAAGATTTCGATGAGCCGGTTCTTGTAGTCGCGCTCCTGATCGCGCGCGTTCCGGGCGAAAGCGTCGCGGTCGTCCTGGTTGCGGCGGAGCAACTCCGTGGTGCGGTTCGCCTGGTCCCAGACGAGCGTGGCGTTCTTCATGGCCTTCACCGCGCGCTCCAGAATCTGGTCGAACTGCGTGAGGCCTTGCACCGCGCGCCGGCCAATCTGCGCCGTGGAGCCGACTTCGAGGAATGTCGGGTCAATGTCAAACGGCACCGCGCCTTTCACCAATCCCAGTGGGTTCAAGCCCTGGTCCGCTTTGTCGAGCGCGGTTTGCACTTCATTGAACTGGCTGCGGACGTCGTCCAGTTCGCTGACGGTCGTGCGGTCAATCTTCTGGATGCCCGTGTGGTTCGGGTTCGGATCGGCCGCAGGGAGAATCGCGTTGGCCACCAGCCAGTCGAAGTAAGCCCCCTGGCCCGCGCGCCGCGCCCATTCGTCCACGCCCCAGACGCGGTTGGTGTCGGCGTCCTTGTAACCCTGGAACTGGCCTTCGGGGTTTTCCACGTAATTGAGCCGGTAGGTGAGGTCCACGATTTCGCGGCCGGTCTTGGCCTTGGCGGCGGCGGTCCTGGCGAACTTGCGCTCGTCCGTGAAATCCACCTGCACCGGCGCGCCGGCCACGAGCACCGACTCGGCGCGCGGAATCCAAGTGAAGTTCGGATGCCGAAGCAGATCGTAGTGGGCCGTCATCGCCGTGAGGTAATGGCCCCAGGCGTCGCCGTGGCCCTGCGGGAACATGGCGCGCGCGTCGGTCTCGTTGATGAAGCCGTCGTTGTTCTGGTCGCTGACGTTGTAGGTTTGCTGGTAGGCCACCTCGCCTTCGCCCGTGGTGAAGTTCCAGAAGAGGCGGTTGTAAATCGGCGCGGCGGTCACGGTGGCGTTGCGGCTGTCGCGCCCGCGCAGCAGCGCCAACTCTTCTTCGAGCAGCGAGTCGAGCTGGTTCTGGAAGGCGAAGATGCTCGGCGCGAGCGTGCCGTATTCGCCGCTGGCGGTGCCGAAGCCGATGGTCGGGTCGGCGGCGTCGGCGAAGGCTTCGTTGCCCAGCAGCACGTAGAGGTCGGCGATGCGGCTGGCGGCGAGCAGTAGCGCGTTGTTCGCCGGGTCCACATCCACCGGCGGCACGCCGTCAACGCTCAGGTTGCGCCCGCGCCGCAGCACGGTGGTGTAAGCCTCGATGAGGCCGACGCTGTTGAGGTTCTCGGCGCTCGGATTCAGCGCGATGTCGCCCTCGTAGCGTTCGCCCGCCTGGATGAGCATCGAGGCAAACGTGTTCACCGCCGACGAATGGAAGTCGCGCGTGCGCGAGTCGAAGGCGTTCAGCCCGCTGATGACGCGCTTGATCCAGCCCGGCGCCAGCATCGCGCGCGGCTCGCCCGCGCCCGGCGCGCCGACCCAGCCGCTCCACGGTTTCGTCCCGTCCACTTCGTAGCCGCGATGGCGCGCGATGAACCAGTTGTCAATGAGCGTGAACAGGGACGATTGCCCGCCTTCGCCCAGCGTGATGAAGTTCTCGCCGAACGTGGACGGCTTGAACAAGCGCCAGCCGCGCAGGTCGGTGACGACGCCGTTCGCATTCACCGCCGGCAGTTCGGTGTCAACGAACAGCGCCTCGTCGGGATGGTAATACCACTCGAACTCCAGATTCTCCGGCTCGCCGCCGAAGTCGGGACTCAGCCGCAGCGTCTGTCGCTCGTCAATGAGGTTGTCACCCGCCAGCACCTTGAGGTCGCCGCGGAACGGCCCGCCGCCAACCTGGATGACGTGCAATTGCGTCGGCAACGCGCCGAGCGTCGGGTCATCGTTCTCCGCGAGCACGAGGTAGCGAATCGGCGTGCCGGCGGAAGAACCCGCGTCCACGCGGCCCACGCCGCCGATGAGCGTGATGTCGTTGCCGCGATAACTGCCGGTGAAGTCGTCCACGCTGCTGTCGCCCGCGACGTTGCCGGTCGTCTCGTCGCAACGCCAGTAGCCGACCAGTCCGCCCTCCGCGCCGGTGATACGCCGGTTGCGGTTGGCCTGAATGTCCTGCTGCGTGCGGACGAGGTTCCACACGCGAATCTCGTCGAGCAGACCGCCGAACTGCGACACGCCGCCAGTGCGCAGCCGGCCAATGACGGCGTCACCTGGCACATTCAGCGCACCGGTCACGCTGTTCGCCGAGCTGAAGAATGTGCCGTCCACGTAGATTTTGATTTGCCCGTTGCTGGCCGAGCGCGTCGCGGCGACGTGGTGCCATTGCCCATCCGCGCCGAACCGGCCGATCACCGACGCCCCTGGCGTAGTTCCAAAAACGATTGTTCCATTCACAAGCCCCACGCCAAACGCGCCGGCATCGAACAAGCCCTGGCCGTTGCGCCAGTCCGTGAAACTTCCGCCGCCGATGTGCGTCGAGTTCACCCAGAACTCCACCGTGAAATCGTTCGACACGGCCAGCGACATCGTGCCGGAGTCGTTCATGCCGTCGAAGAACAAAGCCTTGCCCGGCGCGGGCGAGGCCGAGTTCACCGGGATGCCCGCGGTGAGCGCCTTGGGAATATCACCGAGCGGCTCCGGCACGTTCGCAACGGCGAGCACGACGATGTTCGACCCGCCGGGTCGTTCGCCGTAGAAAAACTTCGTCACCGTGCTGACCGGCGCGAAGCTGTTCGTCACGCGCGCGAGGTAGCGCGTGGTGAAGCCGATGAGCAGGTCGTCCGTGGGCGGCGCCTGGCCGGGGCTGGCGAGGTTCACGCGGTTCGGGTTGCGCGTGAGCTTGTAAAGCTCGTCAATGATGCGGCGGAAGTTGGCCTCCTCGCTCAACGCCTTGATGCGGTCGCGCTCCCGCTCACTCATCACGTTCGGCATGAGCAGCGGCTCGCCCACGCCCGACTCATCGAGGTAGCCGGCGAAGCTCAGCCACTTGTTCAGCGGATCGTAGCTCAGGCATACGCGCAAATGCCACGGCAGGCCCGGGAAGATTTCGCGCCCGCCGACGTTCTGGCGCGCGATGTTCGCCGGGAGTTGGTAGCTCGCCGGAATGCCGGTGACGTTCGTGACGCGCACCGTGCGCGCGCTCAACGGGTCGTAGAGCCGCGCCAAGGTTTGTTGAGGGTTGAGGGTTGAGGGTTGAGAGAGCTCGGGGTTGAGCGAATCGTAAATCACCTGCCCGCGGGCGAAGCGCCGCACTTCCGGCAGGCCCTGGCTGGCGTTGAAGAGCGTGCGGCCCGCTTCGAGCACCGGCGCGTCCTCCGGCCAATGCACGCGGAAGCGCACGGGCTGCGGTGTGTTGTTCAGATTCGCCGCGGTCTGGTTCAACCACGGAATGCACGTGCCGGCCGCCAGCGCATTCGCCGCGCCGCCAGCAGGGTTGAAATAGAAGTCCGGCTGCAGCGGATAGAAGTAGCGGATTGTCACCGTCGCATTCGGGTCGTTTGGCGTGTCGCCGCTCCGGGCGAAGATCCTTTTCAGGTGGTTCGTGTACCACGGCCCGCCGGCGTCCGGCCGCGTGTTGTCCGGGCAAAGCGTCAGCAGGCCGAGCGGATACGGCGGCAGGATTTCTTTTCCGGCCTCGGCGGCGTATTGGAACTGGTAGGTCGCATCCTCGGCCACGACGGCGAACACCTTGAACTTCCATTCGCTGTCGCCCGGCGTGTGATACTTCAACAGCGCGAACGGCGGCGAGAGGTTGCCGAACGCCGCGTTCAAGTCGTCGCGCAGCGCGAAGATCGCGTCGCCCGGCCCGCCGTTCGCCGGGAAGATCACCGCGTGCTCCTCGTTCGGGTTGTAGCCAGCGAGGTTCGCGTCCGGCTGCTGATAAACCTTCACGTCCGTGTAAAGCGCCGGATGCAACGGTCCGCTGCCCTGCTGGCTCGCGGTGACAATCTTCTCCGGATTGACCGGCCACTGCGGGAAGTACCGCACCGGCTTGTCCGCCCAGAGCACGCCGAGGCGGTTCGTGTGGTAATAGGCGACGACGAGCTGCGTGTCCGGGTCGGTGCCGGACAAGTTCACCGGGATGATGGGACCGGTTTGCGTCGCGCGGTCATGAGCGCGGTCGTCGCCGACGCCGTCGTGGCGCGCCCGCTCGTTCACCACCCAGCCGGACTTCAACGGCAAAGCGGTCACCCCGAACGGGTCGGTCACCTTCGTGCCGATGATCGCGGGCTGATTGTCGAGCAAGTAATTCGGGTCGTTCCACGCGATCGTGCGCACGATCTGGAAGAAGTTCGATTGCGTGAGTGGATTGGGCGTCGCGCCCTCGGTGCGCAGATATTGAATCACGCTGAAGGCGGGAAAGTTGGGCTGAAAGACGTTTTCATTCGGCGTGGCGGTCAGGCCGTCAATCGTCGAGAACGCCACGCGCGAGAACGCCCAGGGCGACTGCGGGTCGAGCGGGTCAAGGTCCACCGGCGCCGTGGCGACGTGCGCCTGGTAACTTGGCGGCCAGGCGGTCGTGATGATTTGAGTGAAGCCGTTCGTGTCCGCGGGATTCGCGCTCTCACGCCAGATCACGCTCGCGGTGACCGGCCCCAGCGGGTAGAGCGCGCCCTCGGCCGGGCTCCAGAAGAAGTAACGGGCGGAATTGCCGTCCGGCACGGTCACGTAGGGCTGCACGGACAGGTAGTTGAGCGGCGGGGAAATGGGCCGGCCGATGTACCACACGGCGGGCTTCATCAGGAAGGCGCTGTAGGCGGTCGGCCCGTTCGTGCGCACGGCATTGCCGACGATGGTGCCGATGTTGTTGATGCTGCTCGGGAAGATGCTACTGACCCAGCCACGCTGGCTGGCCGGCACCAGATTCAGCAACGCCGCCGGGGTGTAATACTCGCCGCCGATTATCGCAAAGTTCGGACCAGTACCGCCGGTCAGGAAGACAGGCCCGCCCAGCATGTCGCCGGCATCATTTATCCGCCGGGCTTCGGACCCGGCCGCGTTCATCGGCCCCCAGGCGGGATTGGCATCCAGGTAACTCGTCGTGCGGGTGGTGGTCGAGTAAGTGAAGAATCTTCCCGCCCGCGTGGTGCCGAAGATGAGGCCGCCATCGTTGATGTCGCCAGGGCCTTGGTAGCCTTCAAAGGCAAACGCCGCTCCCGCGAACCCGATGGGCGTGTTCACGGCGGGGCCGATGTCATAGAAACTGTCTCCGCCCGCTGCGGTTCCTCCGATGGCAATCCGGTTCTGGTCGTTGATGCTCACCTTGGGGCGGAACGAGCGCGCGTAGAAGGTGCCCGGCACCGCCTGGGGAATGGAAACCATCGCGCTGGCGGCGTTGCGCCAGTAGCCCGCGGTGACCCCGCCGCAGTTGAGCATGCCTGCGATGAAGCCGGCTTCGTTGATGTCCGTCGCCAGTGCGTTGCCGCCGCACGGTGAGTTCAACAGGCTGAAGACGCCGTTTTCGAACTGAAACGCGCGGTAGTTGGGGCTGATGCCCGATCCACTCCACCAAGGCAAGCCGCCACCCACTCCGCCCACCACCACGCCGTTGTTGTTGATGCCGAAGGGCCGCACGATGATGTCATTGCCCAGCGCGGCGATGACCGATGGCGGCGGTGTGATGACCGTCACGTGGCCCGTTTCCCACAGCCAGCCGTTGAAGAGCGTGTTGTAGGTCAGGAACGTGCCGATGACCTGGTCGCGGTCGTTGACGTGCTCGACGAGCGAATCGCCGACGTTGAGTTCGACCAACTCATAGACCGGGCCGGACGCGCGATACGTTATGGTGAACTGCGCGTTCGTCTGGTAAATCCCGTCGCTGAGGGTGAGCGTGACGGTTTCGAGACCGCTGATGAGGCCCGCCGGCCTGACCACCACGCGGCGCTCATTCGGCGCCGCGCCGACGCTGATGACGATGTTGGCTGCCGGCACGAGGTCTTCATCCGAGGTGGCGGCAGAGAGAGCGAGCGTGGCGAGATTCGGCGTGTCCACGTCGTCCACCGTCACCACGTTCGTCACGCTGTCGCCGGGGAAGGCAATCAAGTTAGTGAACGATAGCGCGGCGAAGGACGGTGGATTGTTCACGGTGATCACGAATGACGCGCTCGCGTTCGTCTGGCCGTCGTTGACGCGCAAGGTGATGGCGGTCTGGCCGGAGGCGAACTGAGAGGGCGTGACCGACACCGTGCGGTTCGCGCCGCTGCCGGAGAAGGTGATGTTCGCCGGCGAAACGAGAATCGGGTCCGACGTCACGGCGGTGACCGTGAGACTGGCCGGGTCGTTGTCCACGTCGCCCACGGTGAAAGCTTGCATGGCCGTAACGCCGCGGCGCGTGAGCTGGTTGGTGAGCGCGGTGATGGTCGGCGCGTCGTTTACGTTCGTGACGGTGAGCACAAAAGTGTTCGAGGCGGTGAGCCGTCCGTCGCTCACGACCAGCGTGATGAACGCAGTGCCGAACTGGTTCGTCGCCGGGGCGATGGTCAGCGTGCGCGTCGCGCCCGTGCCGCCGAGCGCCAGGTTCTCCAGCGCGTTCGGCACGAGGATGGGATTGCTCGACGTGGCCGTGACCGTGAGGTTGCTGGCCGCCGTTTCCAGGTCCGCAATGTCAAACTCAATCGGCCCCAGCACCGTGTCCTCGGTCATCAACTGGTCCGGCACGCTGCTGATGCTCGGCGCGTTTGTGTCCGGCTGGAGGAAGATGTTGATGACGCGCAGCGACGAGTCGGCGAAGCCATCGTTCACCCGGAAGGCGAACGAGTCCGGCCCGGTCGCATCGCGGTTCGGGATGTAGAGGAGCGAGCCGTCCGCGTTGAGCGTGAGCGTGCCTTTGGCGGGCGGGCCATTCAGTTCGTAGGTCAGCGGGTCGCCGTCCGGGTCAAAGCCGGTCAGCGTGTCGGCGATGGCGTTGTCCTCCGGCACGACGTAGCGGTCGAAGATCACGTCGGCCTGCACCCACCCGACGCCGTTGGAGAGCGCGCCGTGATGGGCATTGGTGGTGCGATCGAGCGCGAGCAGGCCGGCACCTTCGTCGAAGCGCCACAGGTCGGTTAACCCCGGTTCGGTGCCGAGCACGCGGGCGTTCATCGTCTCGACAATCTGCGCTGGCGTACGCGCCACGCGCCACACGCGCAACTCGTCCAGCATGCCACGCCAGAACTGGTTCGTGCCGCCGTACTGGCTGCCCATGTAAAAGCGCCCCGGCTGCGGCGGATACGCTAGGGTGGAGCCGCGCGTCGCGGCCAGCGCGCCATCGAGATAGAGGAAGGCGTTGCTCCCCGCTTTCACGACCGCGAAGTGATGCCAGGCATCGAACGGGAACGGCACGCCCGGATTCGCCCACACGGTGCCGATGGCGACGCGGTTCTGGCTGTCGTAGCCGATGGAGAACGAGCCATTGGTGTTTCCCTGCGCCAGCGCGCGGCGCGTCTGGTTCGTCGTGGCCGGCGCGAACAGCCAGCACTCGACAGTGAAGTCGCCCTTCGACGGCACCACATTGGTGTTCACTTGCGCGAAGTCGTTCACGCCATCGAACGAAAGCGCCGTGCCCACGCCGGCCAGCGGCTCAGTGTTCACCCGCACGAGGAAACTGCGCGTGGTGGTGGCCACGCCGTCGCTCACCGCCACGGTCACGCTGCCGGTGCCGGTGAGATTCGTGGAATAGACCGTGACGAGACGCTCGCTGCCGACACCGCCGAGTTCGACGCGCGGGAGCAGGTTGGTGTCGCTCACGCTCGCGGTCACTTGCAACAGCCCCGCGCGCGTCTCGCGGTCGCCGACGGTGAAGCGCACCGGGCCGGTGCTGCTGTTGCGGAGAATGACGCGGTTCGAAATGGCCGAGACGGTCGGCGGCGATTGCAGCACGGCGAAGTTCACGTTGCTCGCCGCCGGGCCGACCGAAGCGAGGCGCGTCGCCGGGCTGAAGGCAAAGCCCGACGCGAACGGCGTGACAACGTAGTTGCTGCCCGAGGTCACATTGGGGATGGCGTAGTTGCCGTTCGCGTCGGAGTGACCGGCCATGAAGACGCCTCCATCCACGAAGACATCCGGCACCGGATCGCCGTTGAGGTCGGTGATGCGGCCGGCGATGGGATAGGCGACGACGCTGAAGTTGATGTTGCTGACCCCGGCGATGATGCCATTCGTCCAGGACGGGTGGAAGCTGTAGCCGTAGAGGAACGGGATGACGGAGTAGGTGTCCGGCGGCAGCCCGAGCGCGAGGTACCGGCCCGTGCTGTCGGTGACCGCGGAACCGGCGGGGCCGTGCGGACCTTCCACGAGAATGGTCACGCCTGCCAGCCCGAAAGCGCCGTCCGTCACACGCCCGGCGATGAACGTCGTGCCCATCGTGAAGTCCACATTCGTCGCCGCCGTCGGCACTTCGCGGAACGGCGGGGTGAACGACGAGTTCGGCCGCGTCGGCGTGACGGTGTAAGCCGACACCTCGATGTTGGTGAAACCGTAAGTGCCATTTGTGGCCGTGGTCACTGGCGGCAGGCCGAGCGTGAGCGTCCACGAGTTGAGCGTGCCGGAATCCTCGGCGAACTGATCTCGCACGATGAGCCGCCACGCGCCGTTCATCGGCTTGCCGTCAAGCTCGGTCAGATTGCCCACGGCGGGCGTGAGGTCGGGGTAACTGGTGAGCACATCCTCGGTGTCGTCGTTCCCGTCGGAATCGCGGAGCCGCACTTGCGTCCCGTCGGGATGTACCAGCGTCAACTCCAGATCGCCCGCGAACGTGTGGACGATGTCCACGCCCACCCGCACCAGCCCGACCGTCGAAGTGGCGGTGACACTGATGGCCTGGGTGATCGAGCCGAGGTCGGGAATGAACGTCGGCGTGCCATTGGCCAGGGTGGGCCGCACGGCGTCGAGTTTCACGCCGCCCACGCCGCTCGCGCCTGCGGTGACGCGCCCCGCGATGGTCTGGTTGGCGACCGCGAAATTCAAGTTCGCGGAGCCGGCGTTGGCCGAGACCGACGGGGGCGTCGTGGTGTAGCCCGGCAACGTGATGGTGTAACTGCCCAGCGCCACGCCGACGAAGCTGAAGTTGCCGTTGGCGTCCGCCGTGGTCGTGAACACCAGCGCGCTGTTCGTGGTGGACACAGCCCTGACCGTGACGCCCGCGAGCGCGTTGCTGCCGAGCGTCACGCGCCCGGCCAGCGTGCCGCTCGTGGCCGTAAAGTTCACGTTTGAGCCGCCCGCGTGGGCGGTGAGCGAGGCCGGCGTGGTGTTGAAGTAGCGCACCGACACCGTGTAGTCGTCGAGCAGCGGCGGGACGTTGGTGCCGAGTTGCGTCAGGTTGATGGCGAAGTTGCCGCTCGCATCCGTCACGTTCGTGGCCACACGCGAGGCGTCCAGGAGCGACACCGCCTGAACCGTCGCGCCGGCCAGGCCGCCCGCGCCCGCGGTGACGCGCCCGCGAATGACGGTGTTCATCACGAAGTTCACGTTGGTCGCGCCGCTGTTTGTTGTCACCATGCTGGGCGAGAAGAACCAGCCCGGTTGCACCGGTTGCACGACGTAGTTGCTCCCGTAAGGCAGCGAATCGAGGCGATAGTTGCCCGCCACGTCCGTCGCGTTGGTCTGCGGCATGGCGAACACCTGGATGCGGAGGTCGTCAATCCAGTGATTATCCCTGGAGCCGCCGGTGCGCGCGCCGAAGACCCATTTGCCGCCCGCGATGGGCACGTAAGGCGTGGCGAGATTCGTGAAGAGGATGTTCGTGCCGTAGCTCACGTCCATCGTTCCATCGGCGTCGAGGTTAATGACCACGTCGCGCGCCGCCACGACCGGGTCGGTGACGCCGGGGCCCTGGGACGCCATGAAAGCAACGTGCCCGATGTTCGTTCCGCGCCAGCGCACGTCCACAGCCGGGGCCTCACCGCCGCCGCTGTCGAACGTGTCGAAGGAGACGGCCAGGCCGTCGGGCAAACCTTCCTCGCCCCCAAGCAGATTTGTCGCGGTTGCCGGAACGAAACTGAAGCTGAACCCGTCCGCTGGCGGGGAACTGCCGCCGAAAACGGAGGCCTTGAACGTCGCGCGAAAACGCTGAATCGGCGCGCCGAGGCTGAAGTCGTTGAAGGCCGCCGCGCTGTTTTGGGCAATCACGGCGGGTGTCAGCTTGAGATAGCCGCCATTGACTATCGCGCTGCCCACGAGCGTCATCCCCGCCGGTGTCGCGCTGAAGTCGCTGAAGAACTCGCTCGCCACGACATCTCCCGCCGGCGTGGCGGCAATGGCGAAGTTGGGCAGACCGGCAGAGCCTGCAGTCAGCCAGCCGGAGATGGCGCCGACCCACGGGATGGACGATGGCACCGAGGCGGTATTGGTGAGGGAGCCGATGTAGCCGTGGCCGGTGGCGTCGGCCGCGATGGCCCCAGGGCCATCGTCCAAGCGGTAGTAGGCCGCCAGGCCCGGCTCGTTGCCGGCCAGCGGACGGTTGAAGTTTGCCTGAATCTGCTGCGCCGTGCGCGCGACGTTCCAGAGGCGCAGTTCGTCCAGGCGTCCGGCGAAATATCTTTCGTTCGCGCCCCCACCGCCGGCGGGGTTCCCCCGGCCAAGCGTGAGCGGAATGCCTTGGAGGTTGAACGCGCCGGCGGGCGAGGCCACGAGCACGCCGTTGAGGTAAATGTGCAGGGTCGCGCCATCGAACGCCGCCGCGACGTGATTCCAGGCGCCGGGCGTCAGCCGCACGCTGCTGCCCACGCCGGCCCACATGCCGACCGTACAGGTGCCGTCCCCGTTCCAAAGCCAAAGATGCGCTGCGAGGTCGTTGCCCAGTTGCAGCGCCCACTGCCGCGTGCCGGCCGCCGGCAAGCCGGCGGGCCGGATCCAGCCTTCGACCGTGTGCGGCGCGCTGCCCGTGGCGAGGTTTGGACTGCCGAGGGGCACTTGGGAGACGAGGTAGGCGTTGGTGCCGTTGAAGTCGAGGGCGAGGCCGGGGCCTTGGGCGCGAACCGAAGGAGCGAGCAGCGAAGCGATGAGCAAGAGAGCAAAACTCGAAATCCGAAATCCGAAATCCGAAAGAAGGCCGCAATCCGTAGCCCGAAGCAAATTCGCCACAGCGCGACGCCCGGCAGTTCGGACTTCGGCCCTCGGATTTCTTTCGGATTTCGGATTTCGGATTTCGGATTTCATCTCTCGCCTCCGTCCTACTGATTCAACACCCCCGTGTTCACCGTCAGGTTCAGCCGGAAATAACCGCTCGCCACGATGGGCCGCTTGTGCAGGCCGGTGATGGTTTCCTTGTAAATCCCGCCGATGAAAACGTAGCCGTAGTTCAACGCCGAGGACGCTCTGTTTGTGCCGAACACCGCCGGGTCGTAGCCGGTGAATTGCAACTCAATCTGCCGGTCAATCGGGTAGCTCTCGAAATGGTTCGGGTCGCTGATGGGTGCGTAGTGCGCGTCGAGATTGTCGTGGTCGGGATGGTAGCGGTGCCGGAACGGATTGGTGCGGAAGTTCGGGTCGAGATGGATGGCGAGCGAGTTCGTCTGTCCGATGCCGAACCCGCCGCTCATGGCGAGGAAATTGTTCGCGCCGCCGTCGAAGTCGAACGCCGCCGAACTGAGCCGCCGCCCGGCCAGCACGCCGTCGCGCAGCGTCACGCCCTTGAATTCACCGAGCCGTGACGAGTCCGTGAGCAGCACGAAACGCCCGGGCGTGTCGGCCTCCACCAACCCCTGCGCGTTCGTGCGGAAGGTGCCGTCGCGCCACATCTGGACGACCTCCTTGAGAAACCGCGCCTGGCCGTTGGTGTCGAGATGGACGAGCAGGCGGAGGTCGAACTCGGACTTCGTTGGCGTCGGCATGAGCGCGTTCGTGCCGTGGACTTCGTTGACGCTGGTGAGGGTTGCGCTGCCGGCCCATAGCCCCGCGTTCACGCCCGTGCTGGCCACCACCCCGAGCCGTTCCGCATTCACCGGTAGGAACCAGCGCGTCCCCACGTCGTCGGCCACTTCGAGCAGCGAGGAGTATTGCATCGAGACGAAATCCTTGCGCCGGATGCCGAGCCGGAGGAGCAATTCGGCCCCGGTGTCCGCGTTGGACGCGAGCATCGAGGGCAACACCCGCCACGAGAAATCCCCGTTCGTTCCCTCCACTCGATACGACAGCGGCGTGGCGGCGGTGAGATCGCGGACGGTGACGTTCAACCCGCGCGAGTAGTCGTTCTGCACCTTGAGGTCCGACTCGAGCAGCGACCGGCCGAAGTCGAGGCCGTCGCCGGATTCCAAATGGACGCGGCTCGGCCCCTGGTAGCTCGACCCGCCGCGACTGAAGACCCAGTAGGCGATGCCGTGCTCCATCAAGTCCGACGCCAGCACGCGCTGCCACGCGCCGCCGCCGTCGAGCCGGTAGATGGGCTGGTTCGAGTGCGCGGTGGAGGCATTGAAAAACGCACCGAAGGTCGGCAGGCGCGCCGGGTTTACCGGAAAGCCGCGCAAGTTGTAGGCATCCGGCACCCAGCCCAGATCGCGCAACACCGGCCGGCCCGTCACGTTCAGGACGGCGTTGTTCGTGAGCTTGACGAGATACGCGCGCTGGCCGAAGACGCTGAACAAATTGTTGTTGAGTGACTCGAACCGGTTCGTCGGCACATGCACCAGCCAGCGGTCGCGGTTCCACACCGGCTCATTGGGATCCTGAATGAAATCCACCGCCGTGAGCCGGTTGGCAAACGTCCACACGCTCTCGATCGGCAGCCCGCTGAACACCACGCTGACGTCCGTGTTCGTCGGCGTGACTTCGAGCCAGATGGAATTCCAGCCGGAGTGGAGCGGGAGAGTTTGGGTGAGGAGCTGGGCGGGGGCGCGCGCTGCAAAGAACGCTGCGGTAAGCAGCAGGAGCGCAAATCCGAAATCCGAAATCCGAAATCCGAAAACAGCCCGAAGCCCGAAGCCCGAAGAAAACAAGCGAGGCGCTCGTCGGAATTCGGAATTCGGATTTCTTTCGGACTTCGGATTTCGGATTTCGGATTTCATCCTCACGGCTGCCTCACAAGTTGCGCGGTATGTCCTCCGGGCGTCTGTGGCGGCGCGTCGTTTCGCGCCGGCGGGGAAATGGATTCGAGCAACACGCGGTTGATGCGAATGTCGAGTCCCTCCTTCATCGTCGCGTAGAAATCGCGTTGCCGCTGTTCCTCCTTTTGCCGCGTGATCTGGTAGCGGATCGCTTCGCTCACTGCTGCGAGCGGACGCACGGTGGCCGGTTGGCGGCCGAGCAGCTTCACCACGTGAAACCCTTCCGCCGTCTCGACCAGTGGCGTGATGTCGTTCGAGTTCCTCAGCGTGAACAGCGCTTCCACCACCGCCGGATGGAGCCCCGACGCCTCCGGATCGCGCGTCAACCAGCCGGTTTCGCCACCGCGGAAGCGTGTGGCTTGGTCGTCGGAATGTTGTTGCGCGAGCCGGGCGAAATCGACCGGGCGCTTCGCGACTTCCTCCCGCAAGGCTGCCGCCTTTGCCCGCAGCTCGGCGCGCTTCTCCGCCGTGGCCTTGGTCGAAGCGCGCACGAAAATCAACGCGCCGTTGACACGAGCCGGCGTGGTATAACGCGCTTGATTCGCCTCGTAGAACGCCAGAATATCCGAGTCGGTCACGGCGGCGGCGGGCGACTGCGCGAGTTGTTCCTCCTGAAACTTCGCCACGACCAGCCGCTGCACGGCCACGGCAATGTCAGGACGCCGGTCAAAGCCGGCTGCCCTGGCCTTCGCATAGACGGCCTCCGGACGAATCAGTTCCTCGAGCAACGCTTCCTTCGGCTCCAAGGCGGCGAACTTGTCCGGCTCCAGCCGTGCGCGCCTGGTGAGCAGTTCCCGAAAAGCCGCCTCACTAATGGGCACGCCATTCACCGAGGCGACGGCGTCCTCGGAGATTTGGGCGATCGGCGCGGTCGGTTCGCGGCTGCAAGAGGTCACCACCGCCGCGAGCGCCAGCACTGGAAACAAGGGAAGGCCGGCAACTCTGGGAAGCCGCAAACAGTCGCACGTTGTTTGTGCCTGATTCATGCAACCGGGTGTTCACGGGGTACAACTGGAATGACTGCCGAACCTCACAAAAAAAGTTCACCACCGCTTCCCTGGCCGTCGGCTGCTTCGGATCACCCGCGGCGAGGCTGGTTCGTCGGCTTCCTGGAAAGTCCTGCCCCCAACTCAAACAAGCAGCGCGGACACAGCCCTTGGGCAAGTTGCCCGGACAGCGCTGCTCCGCACGCGGGGCAACGCTTCGGCAGCCTGGGAGTCCGCGATTTCTTTCCGCGCTTGGCCATGAAATTCTTCAACTGGGTACAACGAGAATTGCGGTCGAAGCTCACGGCGCGACGTCACGCGCGACGGTTCGTAGCGCAGGTTTTCAAACCTGCTGACTTGAGCCGCTTGGGAAGCGGCGAAAGGGATTGCCTGAGCGAAGCGAAGGCAAGGGCCGGAGGGCCGAGCGAGCGGGGGCGAGCGAGCCAATCGCCGATTTCCAAATCGGCAAGGTGTCCAAACGCAAGGGCCGCTCGCAGGTTTGGAAACCTGCGACACAGCAGACTTGGAAGTCATCGCTACCAGAGCGGCCTCACGACGTCGCAGGGGAATCAAGGGCGTAGCCCTATTCACCGCAACCGGACTTCGGTCGCAACTCGTGCGGGATTCTTGGAGCCAGCCTATCTGGCCTTCCCAAAGAGCAAGTCCGCTTCGCGCAACAGCCGCTCCAGGTTTGCATCGGGTCGGTTCCCTGCCAGCCGGCTGGCCAGCGCTTTCTCGTAATGCTGCCGGGCCTCCTCCACGCGGCCGAGTTGATGATGACTCATGGCCAGCGTCAGAAGCGTCAAGAGGCTGGGCTGACCCGCGACGCCCGATGTCGCCAGATCTTCCAACTCCTGCGCAGCTTTGGACCACTCGCCCGATCGGTAGTACGCCAGGCCCAGCGCCTCGCGCGCCTCAGCGAGGTCAGGAAGGATTTGCAAGGCACGCCGCGCCAGGGCGAGCGCTTGCTCCGAATTCCGAACCGAGGCAGATCCCAACAAGAAGGTCTTCGCCAGCGCCACGCGCAAAAAGGCGTCACCGGGTTTGAACGCCAGGTGCCGCTCGGCGTAATGGACATACTCCTCCTGATCGGGCTGTTCCGACAGCAGGCGCAAAAGCTCACCCATCAGGCCGTCGTCGCCGGGAATCAACTCCGCGGCCCGGCGGAAATCTGCCAGCGCGTGCTCCGTCAATTCAGCGCGGGCGGTCTGCCGGCTGGCTTCGCTCCAATGCTGATACGCTCGCGCCCGCCGCCCGTGGTATTTCCCCTGGTCGGGAGCCGCTTGAATGAGGCGCGACAAATGCCGGATGGCTGCGGACCATTCGCCTCGCCGTTCGGTTTCGTCGGCCAGTCCCGGAAGTTGCACGTGCAGGTCAATCACCGGCTGCCGGTTCCAGGCGGAGACGTCCGCCGCCGTGACGGCAAAAGCCGCGGGCTGACGCTCCTTCAACTCAGCCCATTCCTGTAGAAACGCGGCCCGACGACCCTGCGCGCGCGCCGCGACCTCGCCGGCCCCGGTGAAGAGTCGCGCAAACCGCTGCAAATCGGAAAGCGGCGCCGTCAGGGTGGGCAGCGGCCACAACCGGGCTGTCCGATCTTCGCTGGCCGTGAGCACCCACTGGCTGTCGGGACTGAAGCTCGCCTGGTACACCCGGTTGGCGTGGCGCAGCGGCGGTGTGATCGGTTCTCCGGTCACCGCATCCCACACGCGGGCCGTGCCATCGTCGCTGGCGGTGACGACCAGGCGGCCTTCGCGATTGAAGGCCACGTCCCGCAGTCGCAGCCCGTGCCGCAGCCAGGGCGTGACCGGCTCCCCGCTCGCTGCATCCCACACTCGGGCCGTGCCATCCTCGCTTCCAGTGAGCACGCGGCGGCTATCGAAACTGAAGTCCGCTTTTGCGATGCGCCCTCGATGCGTCAGCGGTGGCGTGATTCGGCGCCACGTCGTCGCGTCCCACACTGCGGCCGTGTGGTCGGCGCTGCCTGTAACGACCAAGCGACCGTCCGGACTGTAGCGGATGAACAAGACCGTTTCGCGATGCAGCGGCAACTCCTGCCGCAGCGCACCCCCGAGCGCCTCCCGCACTTGCACGGTGCCGGCCGGACCGGAAAGCACGATGCACTGTCCGTCCGGAGTAAACGTCACGGTGCCCTGTCCTTTGGCCTCGTCGTCCAGGGATGCCACTGCTTGGCTGGTGTTGACATCCCACACCTGGACGGACTTGCCGAGGACCACCACGCGGCGGCCGTCCCGGCTCACCTCCGCAAAGCGAAAGTTCTCGGCCTCAAAACGGCCGCACTGCTCGCGCGTCGTCACTTGCCACAACTGCGCGCAATAAGCCGAGGTCAGGAAGTATCGTGCGTCGGCGCTGAAAAGAATTTCGGCGGCCGGGCCTCCAGTCTTCAGCAGTGCCGGCGGCTCGGCGCGGGTCTGGACGTCAACAACGAAAAGATGATCCTCCAGCGCTCCCACCAACGCCTGTTGCCCCGTCGGGCTAAAGCGGGCACACCACACTGCATTCGAATGAACCAACGTCCACTCCGCACCACCTGGAACGCGCAGATCCCAGACGTACACCAATCCATCCTGGGAAGCCGTGATCAATTGCCCGCCGTCGGCGCTGAATTGCGCGGTGACCAACGGTGCGCCGTGCGGCAAGTTCGGCGTCACCGGCTCGCCCGTTTCCGCGTCCCAGACCCGCGCCGTCAGGTCGAGGCTGGCAGTGGCCAGCCGCCGGTCGTCGGGAGAAAAGGCCACGCTCACGACTTCGTTGCGATGCGCCAGCGCGGGAGTGAGCGGCTCGCCTGACGAGGCCAGCCACACGCGCGCAGTGTGGTCTTTGCTCGCCGTGGTCACACGGCTGTTGTCCGCACTGAAGGCGCCGGCGACCGCCTCGCTCAGACCCACACCCTGCGCATGCCGCAAAATCGGCGACACCCCCAGGCCGTCGCGCGCCCGCACCACGCGCGCGCCACGTTCTTCGGCGTGTCGCCCAAACGCGCCAAGCACCAGCACCAGCGTCCCGTCCGAGCTGAACTGCGAGTCAATCATTCTCCAACACTTCGGAGAGTCCGCCGGCAAGGGCGCGAGCAAAAGACCCGTCTTCGCGTCCAGCAGATGTCCCAAGTAACCGTCGCTTCCTTCCACGAGAGACTGGCCATCCGGCGAGAAGCGGACGTGATGAACCGGCAAGTTTGTGTCGCCAGCCTGCCAGATCACGCGACCGGTCATGGCGTCCCAGACGGTGGTGACCCCAAGATCCGAACGGCTCCGCCCAGAGGCACACGTCACCACGCGCTGGCCGTCTGGACTGAAGCGCGCCTGCCAGACCGGGCGCGGATGCGACAGGGGCGGGGTGATCGGTTGACCGGTCGTCGCGTCCCACAGCCGCGCGGTCGTGTCCATGCTGGCGGTGATGACGCGCGAGCCATCCGGACTGAACTCAACCATGTTCACCGTACCGGTGTGTTCCAGCGGCGGCGTAACTGCCCGACCGGTTTCCGCGTCCCAGACCTGGGCAAAGGCGTGTCCGCCCTCGATCTCGGCACGGCACGCCGTCGCCAACCGCGTCCGGTCGGGACTCAATGCCACATGCGTGATCGGCCCACCGGCCGACCAGACCAAGGCCAGCTTTGGGCACTGTCGCAGGACCGCCGCCAGCCGAAGCCGGTGCATCGGTTCCCGCTGCGGGTCGTCTTGTTCGAGTCGCATTGCCTCGGTGAAGTCCGCCAGCCCGCCGAAAAAATCGCCTTCCTCGACGCGACGCCAGCCTTCGGATACGCGTGCCCGGGCCAAGGTCTGCTTCAACTCACCGGAGGCTTGCTCCGCGGTGCCCTGCGCGAGCCGGGCCGAGTTCCGCGCGACGACCGCCTGCCGCCATTGCCAGAGAATGCCCGCCAAACCGACGAGCGCGACGAAGTGCAGCGCGAGCACCGCCGCGGCTAGGGCGGGTTTGCGCCGCGCCCACTTGAGGACGCGTTGGGCGGTCGTGGAGGGCCGGGCCAGGATCGGCTCGTGGCGCAGCCAGCGTTCGAGGTCTTGCGCCAGGGCCTCGGCGGAGGCGTAGCGGCGTTGCGGGTCTTTTTCGAGACACTTGAGGAAAACGGTTTCCAGATCGCGATCAATGCGCAGCCCCATCGCGCTGGGCCGCTTGGGAGGTTCGTCCACCGCGCGGCGCATGACTTCCAACGGTGTGGCACCGGTGAAGGGGGGACGACCGGTCATCACCTCGTAAAGCATCGCACCCAGGCTGTAGATGTCCGCCGCCGTGGTGAGTCGCTTGGTGCCGCCCCGAGCCTGCTCCGGCGCCATGTACGCCGGCGTTCCGAGCACGGCGCCACTCAACGTGAGGTCGCTGCCGCCTTCGACGCGCTTGGCCAGGCCGAAGTCTGTTACGTGCGGCGCGCCCGCCGCGTCGAGGAGGATGTTCCCGGGCTTGAGATCGCGATGGAGAATGCCATGCTGATGGGCGTAGTGGACGGCGCGGGCGACCTTGGCCAGCAGCGCCGCGGCTTCGCAACTTGAGATTTGAAATTTGAGAGTTGAAATCCGCTCCGCCAGCGAACGTCCTTCGATCAGCTTCATGCTGAAGTAGTGCTGCCCCTCCCATTCACCGATTTCGTAAATGGGAACTATGTTCGGATGATCAAGGCTGGCGGCGGCTTCCGCCTCCGCCCGGAACCGCTGCACCGCTTCGGCCGACGCCAGTTCTCCCGCTGCAATCAGCTTGAGCGCCACCGTCCGGTTTAGGCTCGCCTGCCGCGCGCGCCAGACGACCCCCATGCCGCCGCGGGCCACCTCCCCGACCAGTTCGTAATCCCCAAGACGGCGACCGGCCGGAGCGACGTTTGGACTGGCGACAGTCGCTCCCCCGCGCGCTCCGTCGAACGGCAGATCCGACCCGAGCTGGAACAGACAGAGCGGACAGAGCCCTTGCGGCGCGTTGGGTGGCAAGGGTCCGCCGCACGCTGAACACGAACGCGCCATGGTTTTCTCATCCGCCATTTGTCATCAGTCATTTTCCGCGCCCACCCAACACCGCGAAGAGGTGCCGCAATTCGCCCTCGAACTCCTCGGGACCGGCGACGGTGTTGGCAATTTCCTTGCGGAACAGTTCCCGATACCGCTGCCGCATCCGATACACCATGTTCGTCACCGCGCCTTCACTCAGGCCGAAACGCACCCCGATCTCCGCATAAGTCTTCTCCGCCGGCTCCCCCAGCAAGCGCGGTTTCAGATAGGCGAACAACTCCGGTTTCCCGGTGACGGCCAGCTCCTCGCCCAACCGCGTTACCACCCGGTCCAGCAAAGCCAACGTCCAGCTCAACTCGTAAAGCTTCTCCGGATCCATCGCCTCCACGGGTTCCAGCCGATACCGGTCCTCCGGCCGCGCCGCATCCAGCGAAATGATCCCCCGCCCGCCCCCGCGCTTCTGGTAACTCTCTCGTGCGCGTTGGCTGGCCCGGAAGTTCTTAAAGCACACCAGCAAGTAGGAGCGAAACTTTCCGCGCTCCGGACCGACCCGCCCCGCCAGGTTGTGTTCCAGGAAGTGCGCGAAGAATCCCTGCGTCAAATCCTCCGCATCCGGCGGCGCCTCTCCCGAGCGCCGCGCGAACGCGTAGATTGGATACCAGTAGGTCTGACACAACTGGGCCAGCGCTGGCGCAGCCAGGGCGGTATCACTGCGCCCCGCCGCCAGCACCACGCTCCAGTGGGTCGTGGCGAAGATTTCAGCCTGCCCGCTTCCTGCCGGTGTCTCACGCTCTGCCACGTGCATGAGCCTGCCACATTCCGGGTTCGGAGACGAGTCGTAACCCCGGGTGTTCGGTCGGTCCGCCGCGGCATTCGCTCTGCGCGTCGAAAATCTCACCCCCAGCCCCGCTCCCGTCCCATGGGCGAGAGTAGCCGCGCCTGCTCGCGCGCGACGGCGATTCTCTGGAAGCAGTTGTCAGCCTTGATCTCCTGATTCATCTCTGCCTCGATCTTCTCGAGGTCTTCGGGCGAGATGCGATGCGAACATTTGGGATCGTATTAAAAGCCGTTCTCGAGCGGCGGCCCGTAGGCGAACTGGGCGTCGGGCCACAGGCGCAGGATGGCGGTGGCTGTGACGTGGGCGCACGAGTGGCGGATGCGCTCCAGCTCGGTCATCTTCGCGCGCTCGTCGAGAGTTTCGCCTTCGGCGGCTGGCTGCGCGGGTGGTTGATTGGATTGCTGATTCTTGTCGGGCATAAACTCTGGCGTGGGCGATCGGAACCGGCTACGAGGTTGTAGGCAACGGGCTGAACGCCGCCACCGTCTTCGGCGGTGCGGAACCGGCCATGACGGCTTCTTCCATCAACTCGAATGCTTCGGATTTCGTGATGGCAGATATCGCAATCAAAAAACCGTCGCACGGCGCGCAAAGGAACTTCATATTTTCAACGTGGACGCCTTCAGCAGCGTGGGCGCACCGGGTTTTCCCAATCCACGTTGCCCAGGGTAATCACGGCGGGTGTTGACCCGCTTTGGGAATGCGGCATCGTGTCCGGCGCCGCGCATGACCTACGCCGAAGCCATCCAGTTCCTCTACCGCCTGCGCTGGATCGGCGCGAAGTTCGGGCTGGAGAATACGCGCCGGCTCGCCGTGCTGACGGGCAATCCGCAGGACCGGCTCCGCTTCATCCACGTGGCCGGCACGAATGGCAAAGGTTCGACGTGCGCGATGCTCGAAAGCATTTATCGCACGGCGGGATTGCGCGTGGGGCTGTTCACCTCGCCGCACCTGGTGTCGTTTCGCGAGCGGATGCAGGTGAATCGTCAACTCATCAGCGAGGCGGACGTGGTGCGGTTGGTGGAGAAGTTGCGCGAGGCGGAGCGCCGATCTCCCGATCAGCACAATGCCAGTCTTCATCCGCGAGCCGATCAGGAGATCGGCGCTCCGGCTCCCGCACGCGACGCCTGTCCTACGTTCTTCGAATTCGTCGCCGTGATGGCCTTGAAGTATTTCGCGGAGCAGAAATGTGATCTCGTGGTCTGGGAAACCGGCCTCGGCGGGCGGCTCGACGCCACTAATATCGTCACGCCTCTGGCAAGCGTCATCACCAATATCGGCCTCGACCATCAGCAGTGGCTCGGCGACACGCTGGCGCAAATCGCCGCGGAGAAGGCCGGGATCATCAAGCCCTGCGTGCCCGTGATCACCGGCGCCGAGGGGCCGGAGGCGCTTGCCGTCATCCAGGCGACGGCGCTCCGGCAACGCGCCCCGATGACTCTCGTCACGTACGCGGACACACTGCTTCCGCCGCTTGACACCCGCCAACTGCCGCTGCTGGGCGGGTATCAACGCATGAACGCCGCTGTCGCGCTGGCCACGGTGCGGGTGCTGCAAGCGTCCCTCCCCGCGAGTGGGAACGCGATTCTCAAAGGCCTGATGAACCTCCGCTGGCCGGGGCGGTTTCAAATCGCCGAACGCGCGCCCGGAATCCGCCTGCTGCTGGACGGCGCGCACAATCCCGACGGCGCCCTGGCTCTCCGCGCGGCGCTCGGGGAACATTTTCCCGGCACACGACCGGCTTTGATTCTCGGCGTCATGCAGGACAAGGATCGAGCTTCGATGTGTGAAATTCTTTCGCCCCTGGCCACGCGCGTACTTTGCGTGCCGGTCAGCAGCGAGCGAAGCGCCAGCCCGGAGCAACTCCGCGCGGCCTGCCAAAGGGCCAACCCCGGCGTGGTGCCGGAAACGCGCGCCTCGCTCGCCGATGCGCTGGCCGCCACGGAAACCGAGCCTTTCACGGTGGTGGCCGGTTCGCTCCATCTCGTCGGCGAAGCGATGGAGTTGCTGCGGCTGACAACAATTCCCTCTTGCGACGAAAAGCCCTTGAACGAGTGGACACTCAAGGCCGGAGCGCTGGTTTCCAGTCCGGCGCGTTGATACCGGTTCGTAACACGCCGGGGTTGAGGCGGAACGATGCAGTTGCTTTGGGAGCGCGGGCGTCGCGCCCGTCGTTTTCGGCCACTGGCCGAAACATTTCGACGCAAGGATTCAAGACCATTCGGAGGGATCGCGACGCGCCGGAAGCAGTCGGCGAGGCGCCGACTGCTGCGACCGGGACGGTCGCGCTCCCCATTCTGATATGAATCGTTCCGGCTGAAACCGGCGCTCCCATCGGCATGGCATGCCCATCCGCGAAATTCTTTGACGGCTTTCCGGGGAATCCGCATCGTGCGGCCATGTTCAAACCCAACCCGCTTTTGCCCTGCGTTGCCGTCGCCGCATTGCTCGCGGCCTGCGCCACGACCCCGCGGTTGCCTTACCCCGCCACGCGAACGATGAATCAACTCGATGATTACCACGGCGTGAAGGTCGCCGATCCCTACCGCTGGCTCGAGGACGACAATTCCGCGGAAACCAAGGCATGGGTCGAGGCGCAGAACAAAGTCACGTTCGCCTATCTCGAACAGATCCCCGGGCGCGCCGCGATCAAGGCCCGGTTGACCGCCCTTTGGAATTTTGAGCGCTACGGGACGCCGTTCAAACAGGGCGGGCGCTATTTCTACTCGAAGAACGACGGCCTCCAGAATCAAAGTGTGCTCTACACGTTGACCTCGCTCGACGCCGCGCCCAGCGTGTTGCTCGATCCGAACAAGCTCTCGACCGACGGCACGGTGGCGTTGACCGGCTACACGATCACCGATGACGGCGGCCTCATGGCCTACGGCCTGGCGACGGCTGGATCGGACTGGCAGGAGTGGAAGGTCCGCGACGTGCAAACCGGGCAGGACCGTCCGGATCACATCAAGTGGGTGAAGTTCTCCGGCGCGTCCTGGACCAAGGACGGCTCGGGATTCTTTTATTCGCGTTACGACGAGCCGACCGAGGCGACGAAACTGACCAAGGCGAATTACTTCCACAAACTTTACTTCCACCGCCTTGGCGCGCCGCAATCGGAGGACACACTGGTTTATCACCGGCCCGATCACAAGGACTGGAACTTCAGCGGCAACGTCACGGACGACGGGCGCTACCTCGTGATCAGCGCGTCGCAGGGCACTGATCCCAAGAACCGCGTGCTCTACCAGGACCGGCAACAACCCAATTCGCCAGTCGCCGAGTTGCTGATGGACTTCGACGCGGATTACACATTCCTCGACAACGACGGCCCGGTATTCTGGTTCAAAACCGACCTCAACGCGTCCCGTCACCGCGTGATTGCCATTGATGTCACCAAGCCCGAACGAGCCAACTGGAAGGAACTCATCCCCGAGGCCGCAGAAACGCTCGCCGGCGTGTCGGTGGTGAACGACCAGTTCATCTGCTCCTACATGAAGGACGCCCACAGCCAGGTGAAAATCTTCACGCCGGCTGGCGCGTTCGTGCGCGACGTTCCGTTGCCGGGCGTCGGATCGTCCGGCGGCTTTGGCGGAAAGCGCACGGACAACGAGACGTTCTACTCCTTTACGAGCTTCACTTCACCAGGAACGATCTACCGCTACGACCCGGTCACGGGCGCCAGCAGCGTGTTCCGCGCGCCGAAGGTGAAGTTCGATCCCGCCGACTACGAGACGCGCCAGGTCTTCTTCCCGAGCAAGGACGGCACCCGCGTGCCGATGTTCATCACCAGCAAACGAGGGTTGAAGCTCGACGGAAGGAATCCGACGCTGCTCTACGGCTACGGCGGGTTCAACATCAGCCTCACGCCGAGTTTTTCAGTGGCGAACCTCGCGTGGATGGAAATGGGCGGCGTCTATGCGATGCCGAACCTCCGCGGCGGTGGCGAATACGGCGAGCAATGGCACCAGGCCGGAACGAAGTTGAACAAGCAAAACGTCTTCGACGACTTCATCGCCGCAGCGGAATGGCTCATCGCGAACAAATACACCTCGCCGAAGCGGCTCGCGATTTCCGGCGGCAGCAACGGTGGCCTGCTGGTGGGCGCCTGCCTGACGCAGCGGCCCGATCTTTATGGCGCCACACTGCCCGCAGTGGGCGTCATGGACATGCTGCGCTTTCACAAATTCACCATCGGCTGGGCGTGGGCCTCGGATTACGGCTCGTCCGACGATGCTGGCCAGTTCAAAGCCCTGCACGCCTATTCCCCGTTGCACAACCTCAAGCCGGGCGCGAAGTATCCTCCCACGCTGGTCACGACCGCCGATCACGACGACCGGGTCGTGCCCGCACACAGTTTCAAGTTCGCGGCGACGCTTCAGGAAGCGCAGGCGGGCCGCGCGCCCGCGCTCATCCGCATCGAAACCAAGGCCGGCCACGGCGCGGGCAAACCGACGGCCAAACTGATCGAGGAAGCCGCGGACAAAGTCGCGTTCCTGGTCCACGAGCTGAAGGTGGATGTGCCAGCCGCTGGGAAGAATTGACCGCGGGCGGCTGCAAACAAAAGACCCGCCGGCTAGGAAGCCTGCGGGTCTGGTAGAAGGAGAACTCCCGAAGCGCTACGCGCCGTTGTCACCGATGGCTTCGACCGGGCAGCCTTCCATGGCTTCCTTGCAGCGCGCCTCTTCCTCGGGCGACTCGGGCTGCTTATAGACAAACGAGTAGCCGCCGTCCTCGTTGCGCTTGAAATTGTCGGGGGCGGTTTCGCGGCACAGATCGCAGTCAATGCACTGGTTGTCCACGTAATACTTGCCTGTGATGTTCTCCGCGTATCGGTTTGCTACGTCGGCCATAAATAATCTCTTTCGTTCGCGGGCAATATGCGTTGGCGGGTGTTTTGATGGCAAGCCTCATTTGCCACTTGGCGAAGCGCCGGGCCGTGGTTGCATTGCCAGCCGTCGTTCCTCGAGCGCGTCCAATTGTTTGAGCAGCTCGCGCACGAGGCCCTTCACACCAGGCGGCGCCGCACGCGAATCGGTGGCCGCCTGACCGGCCTCGGCGCGTTTATCCAGGTAGGCCGTCAACAGCCGGCGGTATTCTTCGACCAGCGCGATGAACTCCGGCGCGACTCTCATCCGGGCCTGTTCCAGTTGCCGTGCGCGGTCCCGTAACACCTGGGATTGCCGGGGAAAATCCCATTCGCGCACGACCACGGCCAGCGGCGCTTCCAGCCACGCGGGCAGATCGTTGGTCGCCCGCCGGACCTCGACCGTCGCCCGCACAATCTGGTCGAGCCGCAGCCAGCTTTCCTCCGGAGTCCATCGCTGCCCGGCGGCGTGCCCGGTGAAATGCGATCGCTGGAGTTCCCACCATTTCTCCAGGTCCAGCGGCCGGGGAAATTGCGTTTTGAACGCGTGGAAGAACGCGGTCTGCCAGTTGAAGCATTGCGCCAACTCTCCCAGCGTGGCGCGCAACGCGGCCCGCCCGGTTTCGAGAGACTGCAACTCGGTGAGAAAAAGCTGCGCGCTGTGGCGAAACGTGTCGGCGCCGGGGCCGGCCAGCAGTTCTGCGGACGGCCAGCTCAATTCGTCGAGCGTAAGCGGCGCGTGGCCGCGCAGCGTGCGGCGCGCGGCCTCGAGCGGATCGGACCGGCGCGCCTCAAAGGCCGTGGGGTTGATGGTGACGCGATTGACCGCCCACTGCGGAGACTGGAGGACAAGTTCGAGGTCGCGCGAGGCAAGCAGTTGCGCGGTCAATCCCTCGCGCAACCAGAGCGGAAGCTCCGCGCAGCGGTCGCCGGCGTTGCGATTCGCCTGCTCCAGCAGCGTCACCTGGATGATCCCGCGCACCAGCCGCTCGCGCTCGACGGGATTCGGCACGTCGAGCCGGTAGTTCCAGCCGTCGCGGAACCGCTCGGCCACCACGGTGATTTCATCGTCCGCCGTTCGCGCGGCACGCAGCGTCAGGAGGATTTTTCCGCGCCACGGCCCGCCCGGGCCGAGTTCGTTTGCCAGGGCTTGCTTGATGCGTTCGCAGGAAACGGCCAGCAACGAGGGTTCGAGTCGGCGATGCCCGGGCAACCCGGTAAAATCGAGTGCAGAGCGGCCTGACAATTCCGCGCGGTCGGCAAACACCGCGAACTGCCCGGAGGCACTCCGCGCCGAAACGGCGTCCCGCGGCGCTAATGGCGTGCCGGTGACCGTGGCCAGGGTGAAAAGGAGCGTGATCGTGGCGAGGCTGGACGCGCGTCGGCTCCGCGTGGTGACGCGGGGCGCTCCGGAAGCCAACCGCTGATCGAAACCCTGAACTGTAGCAGCCGACGTGAGGAGGCTCTGAGCAAAAAGGCGAGAGTGAGTTTGAGCCTCCTCACGTCGGCTGCTACGTGGTTCATGGTGAGGACACGTGTTCATCCGGGCATCGGCCAATCAGTCTTTCTTTGACGCCGCGGCTTTGGCCGGTTTCGAATCAGATTTGCCGGCGGCTTTGCTGTCGCCCGGCGCCGCGGGTTTGGCGGCTTCCGAATCCTTTTTGGCGGCCTGCTTGTAGCCTTCGCTCCGGTAGTCGGTGATGTAAAAGCCGCTGCCCTTGAAAATCAAACCGGCCCCGGCGCTGATCTTGCGTATGACCTTGCCGCGTCCCCACTTCTTCTCCGCGCAAAGAGCTTGTGGGCACCGGGCCAATGGTTTGGCGGCGATGGATTGGAGCGCCTCAAACTCGTGCCCGCATTTGGCGCAAATGTATTCGTAGGTCGGCATGGCTCAATTTTGGATTTCCGATTTGCAATTTGGGATTTTACCCCAAGTCTCGCCAAGCACAAGGGCGTTGCTGCCGACCTTCGCGGCCAACACTCACTGCTTTCTTAACCGATAAAACTGGCTGTCACCGGTGGCTGTGTTGGTGAGGAAATTCTGGAACCCAACGACGGTGACCGCGTTGGTAAGGAGTGACCAGCCATTCGTCGCAGCCAGACTGTTCGCGCACTCGAGCACGAAGCCCGGCTGGTTGGTCGGCCAGGAGAGGACAATCGAGTCGCCCGCCCGGGTGAGATTGAGCGGCGGTGGGTCGGCATCAAAGCGCGCGACAAAGACATCTTCATCGCTGCTCACCGGCGAGAGGGTGAATGTGTCGAACGGCGAGTTCGTGATCACGAAAAAGCCCGTGACGCTGCCATTGCCCGCGGCATCCACGGCAATCCCGCTCTTTTCAAAGTAGTTATGTTCGCCATCCCCGCCACCGAATTGTTTCGCCCAGGCCACCTGGCCGTCTGCATCGAACTTGGCGAGGAAGCTGGATGGGTAGTCGCCCGGATTGTCTCCAGTGCCGCCACGGTTGGTGAGCGAGATGTTGTCAAAGGTCGCGGTGCTCTGAAACAGACCGTGGAGATAGCTGTTGCCGGCCGCGTCCACGGCGGATCGAAGAATCAGTCCAACGGTGAGAATCGGGTCGCCAGAGATTTGCAGACCCCGTCTGCACCAGCGCACGTTTCCGGCCCGGTCGTATTTCACGAGGAAAGCGATCGTGTTCGTGAGCGTGCAGCCGTCAAACGAGACGGAGGCATTCCCACTCGAACCCGTGATCCGGCCGGCGAGGTAGCAGTCGCCGGTCGCATCCACACCGATCCCGGCAAAATCGTCCGGACCGGCACCACCGCCCTGCCTCGCCCAAAGTAGATTGCCCGCTGAATCGTAGCGCAAGAGAAACAAGTCAAACGAGCCGGCGTTCGTGAACGTAAAGCTGCCAAAAGTCACGGTGTTGCCGCTGAAGTGCCCGGCCAGGTAATAATCGCCCGACGCGCCCGGCGCGATCATCCTTGGCAAAGCGGCAGAACCTCCAAGCAGCCGACGCGCCCAGGCGACATCGCCGGTCGTGTCGAATTTGGTGATGAACAAATCTACGCCAGTCAGGACGGTGCCGCCGAAAGAGGCCGGACCGAGATAGTAACCGGCGAGGTAACAATTTCCCGCCGCGTCGCCATTCGAGGCAGACACGTAAACACGGTTCGTGGCACCACTTTGGGCGCCCTTTCGCGCCCACGCCAGATTGCCGGCTGTGTCGTATTTCGCGAGAAACATGTCCGGAGCATTCGGGTCCCCATTGACCAATGTCGCTTCACCGAAATCCATCTGCCCGTAAAACATCCCTGCGACATACGTGTTACCCAAAGCATCAGCCGTGATGCGAGGAATGTAATAATCCGTCAGAGGGGCGTTCGCGAGCGAGGGCGGCGCAACCTGCCTCACCCAGAGCGGGTTGCCGTTGGGGTTGTACCTGGCGACGAACAATCCGCCATTGGTCAGCGTCATACTGCCAAAGTGAGCAGTTGGGCCGTTGAATTTGCCGAGCACGGAACTGTTGTCCGCGGAATCAACCGCCACACCCGTTCCGTAGTCCCGGTCGAGGCCGCCCGCCCGCTGCGCCCAGCGAAAGGTCGGGGCGCCCGCTTGTGCGTCGGCGGCCAGCAAATGCGAAATGACGAAGACAGCGGCAGCCATTTCCACCGGGATGGAAGAACGCAAACATTTCATAGGCAATCCTCTGCTTTTCCAGCGTGGTAAATGGCAGATTATCCCGCGTTCAGCAAGCGCATTTGAAGGCCGCATACGGCAGACGCTCACACCCCACCGCCGGAGCGCAACGCAGCGATCATCGGAATGTTTCGCCCCTCAGGCGGGAGGCATCACCGCCACGCGCGGTTCCAATTCCAGCAGCGTGGTGAATTTGAGCACGAGCCGGATGCCAACAAACACCCCGAAAGCCACCACCCAGGCCACCAGCCACGGCGCCTCCCAGCGCAGAAATCCTTCCGCCGCCCAGTCCGCGGCCCCTTCGAAGAGCAGGAAGACACTCATCAGCGCGAAGGCGCCGAGATACTCCTGGCGGATGACTTTGCGCAGGGCGAACGGCAAGGCCGGTTTCACCCACAACGCGGGCTTGGGGACAAATGTCGGCACGCGCGCGGCCCACCGGCGGAAGTCGTCGCCGAACTTCTGCTCCAGAAACGCCTCCTCGGCGCAGATGATCCGCTCGTGGTAGATCCAAAACACCAGCGCCACGACGCAGGCCAGGCTCAGGGAATGTGGCACCATCGCCACGCCCAGCCAGGCGAGGAAGTTACCAACGTAGAGCGGATGACGGACGATGGAATAAAGCCCGGTGGTATTCAACACGGAGGCAGCTTGCGCCCGGCGGTTGCGGCCGGACGTGCCGCGCGGCGCGTGACCCACCGCATGCGCGCGGATCAACAAGCCCGACACCGAAACGCCCAGGCAGAACACCTCCCACAACTCCTGCAAGTCGTGCCGGCCCCATGGAAACGAAAACTGCCGGAACGCCAGCACCGCCCCGGCCAGCACCATCAGCGGCAGATGGCTGCGATGACGAAAAAGCCATCGCCCGTTTGATTCCATTTGTTCGGTCAGTTTCATCGGCGATTGCGGTGCGGGCAGATTGCCCCTGCGTCAAGCGGGCTTCGATTCGATCCCGGTGGCGTCATTTCGTTCATTCGTTCATCCCCCGATGCAACTCATCGAGCGCGGCGGGGCGACAAATTCCGGTTCGCCGATGTGATGGCGGGCCTCTTTTTGCCACGCCACGCCGCGCAGCCAATCTACCAAGTCACCGTCAGTCGCGCCGTTGCGCAGCAGTGGGCGCAGGTCGTGTTCGGTGACGCTGAAGAGGCAGGTGCGGATTTTGCCGTCGGCGGTAAGGCGGATGCGGTTGCAGTGGCCGCAAAACGGTTCGCTCACCGGCGCGATGATGCCGATCTCGCCGCGGCCATCGGGGAACGCCCAGCGTTGGGACGTGGAAGACGGATTGTCCGGCGCAACGGGACGCAAATCAAAGCGCTCCTGGAGGCGCTGGAGAATCTCCCGGCCCGTCACGACCATTTCCTTCTGCCACGCGCGGGCGGAGTCCAGCGGCATGAATTCGATGAAGCGGAAACGCAAGTCGCGCTCATGGGCGAATTCGGCCAGCGCCTCGATTCCGTGATCGTTGATGCCGCGAATGACAACCGCGTTGACCTTCACGGGATGAAAGCCCAGTTCCTGGGCGAGGCGGATGCTTTCCAACACTTCACTCAACCCGTCGCGGCCCGTGATTTTTTTGAAGTTGTCGCGGTCGAGCGAGTCGAGACTGAAACTCACGCGTCGCAAGCCGGCTTCGCGGAGCGCGCGAGCCTTTTGCGGGAAGAGAAAACCGTTCGTCGTCATCGCGAGGTCTTCGATGCCGGGAATCCCCGCAATTTGTGCGACAAGTTGTTCGACGTTCTGGCGCAGGAGCGGTTCGCCGCCGGTGAGCCGGATTTTCTTTATGCCGAGGCCTGCGGCGATGCGCACGACGCGCTCAATTTCCTCGAAGGAGAGGATGAGCGACTTGTGAACCCATTGTTGCACGATGGGCGCGGGATTCGGCAGGTGCGCCCAGTGGCCGCGATAGAAATTCTGTGCCGCCTCGGTTTCCGGGAGGCAATACAGGCAGCGGAAATTGCAGCGGTCGGTGAGGCTTACCCGCAGGTCGCGCAGCATCCGGCCGTGCGAATCAACGAGCGTGCCGGCCTGGGTCATTTGGACGGCGGATTGGTCGCCGCGGGCCGGTTGGTGAGCGGCGGGATGACGCTGACGGAGCCGTCCGCGTTGACCTCCACGTTCAGATCGTAGTGGGCCGGTTTGGTGCCGGCCGGGGCCGCTCCGGGGCCGGACTGGATCAATTGCTGCGCGCCCTTCTGATCGGACGACGCGAAGAGCCCCTTGCGTATCCATTCCAGGCGGCGCGAAATGTTGAGCTCCTCGCGGAGCTTGGCGACCTGGGCGCGCAACACCACGATGTCGTTGAACTGCCGCTCGAGTTCGGCCTTCTCGGACATCATCCGCTTGAGTTCCGTTTCGAGAAACGCGCGGTCGCCCTCGGAGGCGGCCAGCCGTTTCTTGGTGTCGGTGATCTGCGCGTTGAGGTTCGTGATGGCGGTGCTCAGATCGAGTGCGCGCTGCTCGTAATCCTGGTTTTGCTTTTCGAGGTCCTTGATCTGGGCCTCGCGCCTGGCCGATTCTTCCATGGAAACCTTGAGCGCCTCCTCGGTCTTGACGAGGGCGGCGGCCACTTCGGTGATCTTGTTGGTGAGCTTGACCGTCTCGGCGCGGCTGGTGGTGAGGTCATTGGTGAGGAGCACGTTGACCTGGCGCTGCTCACTGAGACTGGCGTCGGCGACCATCAACTGGTTGGAGATGGTGACGATCTTCTCCGTGTCGATTTTGTGCAGCTCGGCGGCCTGTTTCTTCGAGGAGAACAAGGCCAGGCCAAGAGCGAGGCAGACGACCGCGAGAACAACGACTCCAATGGTTGTTTTCATATCGCACCCAAGATGCCGGGAGGGACGGCCTTTGGCAAGCGCACATATGCGTGCAGCCTCGTCTTGCGCCGGGAGCGGCCATTCGTACACTGAACGCGTGACGCTGCCGCCCGAAGTGCCGGTGATGACCCTGCCCAACGCCACGCTGTTTCCGCAGGCGTTGCTGCCGCTTTACATCTTCGAGCCGCGTTACCGCCAGATGCTGGCCGACGCGTTGCAATCCGACCGGATGTTCTCGGTGGCGATGCGCCGGCCCGGCAGCGCGCGCGAGACGCCCGCGCCCGTGGCCGGGTTGGGATTGATCCGTGTCTGCGTCGGACACAAGGACGGCACGTCGCACCTGATCCTCCAGGGCATCACGCGGGTGCATCTGGCCGAGACCGTCCGCTACAAGCCTTATCGCGTGCAGCGCATCCAGCCGTTGGCGACGCCGCCCTGCGACAGCGTAGCCGCGGACGCGTTGCTGGCCAAGGTGCGCGAACTGTTGCGCGAACGGCTCGAACTGGGCCTCCCGTTTCCGCCGCCGTTCCTGCCGCAGGCCGAGCCTGGGGCGGCCGCGCTACCGGCGACCTTTCCCGCCCGGGAGGTCCTTGGCTACCTCGATTCCATCCACGATCCAGAGCAGGCGGCGGATCTCGTGTCCTGCGCCGTGCTGTCCGGCGCCAATGAGCGGCAAACGATCCTCGAAACCGTGGATGTCGAATCGCGGCTGCGGCGATTGATCAAGTATCTGCTGCACGAGCTGCGCACCCACCGCCAAGGAGGCCCGTGAGCGCGCCGGAAACCACGGACAACCTTGCGGAATTGAGTTCCGAGGAAATGCAATCGGCGTTGTTCGCGCAGTTGGTGATGCAACAGTCGAACATGGCGCTGATGCTACTGGGCCGGAGGCCGCACCCCGAAACCGGCCAGACCCTGCGCGACCTCGATGCGGCGCGGCTGTTCATTGACCCGGTGGAAATGCTCGAGGCCAAAACCACGGGCAATCTCAACCCGCAGGAGTCGGCCTTGCTGAAGCAATCACTAATGACCTTGCGCATGGCCTTTGTGGACGCAGTCAACGAACCGGCGCCAGCGCCCGCTCCAACCGCACCCGCGGCATCTCAAACCGATCAACCGGTTCCTCCCGCCGCGGAATCCGCGCCCGCGCCCGCCGCCGAATCCTCCTCCGCTGCTGAAACGGAATCCACGAAGCGCTTCTCGAAAAAGATTTCGATCTGAGGCTGGCGAAGCTGGCGCAGGTCGGAACACCCTTCAGCGTATTCCTGCTTGAATGGATGGGGCGCGCGGCAGGAGAGTGCGCGACGGCGGCTTACTTCTTCACCTCCGGCTTTTTCTCATCGGTCTTTTGCGGCAAGGAAAACGCCGGCGCAGGCGATGCGGCCGGCGCCTTCGGTTTCAGTTTCTCATCGAGGATCTCGACACCGGCTTCCTTGCGCTGTTTCTCGATGTACTCGGGGAGGAGCTTCTCCACCTGCTGCTGTTTGAGGAACTGTTTCACGTCGTCGGAGACCTTGGCCAGCTCGACCTTTTGCGAGGGGATTTTTTGGCTGAGTTTGATGATGTGGTAGCCGAACTGGGTGGTGACGATGTCGCTGACCTGGTTCGTGTTGAGGGAGAAGGCGGCGGTCTCGAATTCGGTGACCATCTTGCCGCGCGGGAACGTGTACTCGCCGCCGTTTTCCTTGGACCCGTTGTCATCGGAATAGGTCCGGGCGAGCTGCGCGAAGTCCTCGCCGGCGCGGGCGCGCTTCAAGAGGTCCTCCGCCAATTTGCGCTTGGCGAGTTTTTGCTCGGCGCTCAGTTCCTGGCCTTTGGCCGGGTCGGAAATGGCGAGCAGAATGTGGCTGGCACGGACCATCTCCGACTGTTCGAAGCGCGCGGGGAAGTCTTCGTAATACTTCTTCGCGTCCGCGTCGGTGATGTTGACGTTCAATTCACGTTCGATGACCGCCTCGGCGACAGCTTCCTCGGTCATTTTGCTCAACAGCTCCTCGCGGCCCAAGCCGACGGACTTGAGCTGGCGGTTGAGCGCCTCGTCGGATCCGGCCCGCTTGAGGACGACGTCAAAACGTTTCTCCGCGGTTTCCTTCCCCTTGGCCTTGTCGGCGTCGGTGGCCTTGCGCACCAGGAGGTTGATCTGGATGATGCGCTCGAGGATTTGCTGTTCCAAGAGGCGCATCTGCTCGGGCGCCAAGGGCTGGTTGCGCGCCGCCGCCGAGCCTTTGAGGCTGATCATGGCCGAGTCCAACTGGCTGCGTTTGATCTCGATGCCTTTGCCCCGCGCGACGACATCGTCCCCAAACAACTCGGCGATCTTGTCGGTGGCTTTGGCGGTGGCGGGCGGGTTGGTTTGGGCCGCGGCCTCACCGGCGAAGCCGGGAGCGGGCGGCAGCAGCGCCGCGGCGAGCGCGACGGCGGAAAGGGTTGCAGGAGTTCGGATCATGTTTGGTAGTGGTTGATTTACAATGTGACGACGCGGACGTTGCGGATGTCGGGATCTTTCTCGAGTTCGGCCAGCACGGGCGCCGGAGGTTCGCTGTCCAGGCTTAGCACCGTGAGCGCGTGGCCGCCGGCCACGTCACGGTTGAGGCTCATGTTGGCGATGTTGACCTGGTGCCGGCTCAACAAAGTGCCGAGGTAGCCCACGATGCCGGGCCGGTCCTTGTTCGTGAGCAGCAGCAGAATGCCGCTGATGGGAATCTCCACCGGCGTGCTGTAAAGCCGGACGATGCGTGGGTTGTTCGGCGAGCCGAAGAACGTGCCGCCGGCCGAGATCACCTTCTCGCTGCCGTTGAACGCCTGCACGTGCAGCCATTCGTTGAAGGTGACCGGCTCACTCGAACGTTTTTCCTCCACCGTGATGCCGAGTGTCGAGGCGATGCTTCGCACGTTGACGTGGTTGAGGTCCTTGACCGCCGCGCGCGACAGGAAGCCCTGCAAAATAGCCCGGGTGACCGGATCAATGTTCGGCAACTCCTGCGCCTTGCCGCCATAGGTGACGTGCAGCCGGTCCACCCGCGGCGGCGCCAGTTGCGCGAGCAGGCGGCCCAGCTTTTCGCCCAGCGTCAGGTACGGCTTCACCTCCTCGTAGGTCTTCGCGTCCAGGTAGGGCAGGTTGACCGCGTTGCGCACCTCGCCGGTCAGCAGGTAGGCGGTGAGGACTTCGGCGACTTCGATGCCGCACTTTTCCTGGGCCTCGTGCGTGCTCGCGCCCAGATGCGGCGTGAGCGTGATCGCGGGGTGTTTCCGCAACGGGTGATCCGCCGGCAACGGCTCGGTGGCATAAACGTCCAGCGCCGCCGCCGCCACTTTCCCTGAATCGAGTGCCGCCAGCAGGTCGTTTTCCGAGACGATCTCGCCCCGCGCGCAATTCACGATGCGCACGCCGGGTTTCATCTTCGCAAATGCCGCCGCGTTGAGCATTCCGCGCGTCAATTCCGTCACCGGCAGATGCACCGTGATGAAGTCCGCGTCGCGATAAACCTCGTCCAGATCGGCGGCCAACTCGATGCCCAGATCGCGCGCGCGGGCCTCGGTGAGGAATGGGTCGTAACCGATCACTTTCATGCCGAAGCTCAGGGCGCGCCGGGCCACTTCGCTGCCGATGCGGCCCGTGCCGAGCACGCCGAGGGTTTTGCCGGCCAGTTCGGCGCCCTGAAATTGTTTGCGGTCCCATTTGCCCTGGACCATCGAGGCGTGCGCCTGTGGCAGCTTGCGCGCGAGCGCGAGGATCATCGCGAACGACAATTCGGCGGTGGAAACCGTGTTGCCGCCAGGAGTGTTCATCACCACCACCCCGCGCTGGGTGGCAGCCTCAACGTCCACGTTGTCCACGCCCACCCCGGCGCGCCCGACCACCCGCAATTGCGCCGCGGCTTCGATGACCGCGCTTGTCACCTTGGTTTCGGACCGAACCACCATCGCGGTCGCATCCGTCACCACCGGCAGCAGTTCGGCCTCGGCCAGGCGCTTGGGAAGCACCACGACCTGGAACTCAGGCCGCGCTTGCAGGAGGGCGATCCCCTTTGGCGAAACCGGATCACAAACCAAAATTTTCATAAAACGGAACGCGGAGTTTAACAGGGCGCTGGGGCGGGTCAAACAATGAAAAACGGTGCGTCACAACGATGTCGCCGCTGCCTGCTTTTCACCCGCACTGTCAACTCCCGGGACTCCGCCGCGCGGCTCGCGGCTCTGTGCGCAATCCAAAGCAGGCCACTCATCACAAAACCCGACGGAGGGCGCGATGGCCTGCCGTCTGCTTGAAGGAGTGGCATGAGTGCAATCACGTTCAGAGTCCACCGCAAGAGTGGCGACTACGTCAAGGCGGCCGTCGTGCCGTCGAACCACAGCGAACAGCCGCATTTCGGTTTGCTGGACGTTGCGATCATCGTGTTCTTTCTGTTGAGCGCTGGCGGGCTGATTTGGCTGCTGGCGCGCTGACCCGGCGGCAACCTGGGAGCGCCTCCAAGCACCCGACGCACATCGGCGCCGCGAATCTTCGCCAACACGAAGCTGTTCGTCCTCGTTCTCGTTCTCGTCCTCGTTTTCGATTTTTCGAGAGTTTTCAAGGACAAGAACGAGGGCGAAGAGAAAAGTGCGTTTGGTGGTTTTCCTCAGAGGTTCTGACTGCCGCGCTCCGTAGGCCGACTCACCTTCCGCGATCGAGACTTCGCGTTTGCGCTTAATCCGCTTCCCGCCCAGCGCAGTTGAGTCTAAGCTCGCGCGCACCATTACGAGCCGAGTCCATGGCCAAGAACATTGTCTATTTTGACCTCGAGACGCAGAAGTCAGCCGACGAAGTGGGCGGTTGGGACAAAATCAGCCGCATGGGGATGAGCGTAGGCGTGACCTTCAGCACGGGGCGCGGCGACTATCGGGTTTATGGCGAGAAGCAGATCAACGACCTGCTCGCGGACTTGCAACGCGCCGATCTCGTGGTCGGCTTCAACGTGCTGCGTTTCGATTACGAAGTGCTGCACGGCTACACGCCTTTCGACCTGCGCCAATTGCCGACGCTCGACATGATGGTGGACCTCGCCGGGAAGTTGCAGCACCGCCTCTCGCTGGATTCCATCGCGACCGCGACGTTCGGGCTGGAAAAAACGGCCGAGGGCATGCAGGCCATCCGCTGGTTCAAGGCGGGCAGGCTGATGGAGATCGCCGAATACTGCTGTTACGACGTGAAGCTCACGAAGCTGGTCCACGAATACGGCCAGCGCCACCGGCAGTTGCATTACCACAACCGGTTCGGCAAGAAGCTGACCGTGCCGGTGAATTGGAAGGCGTAGTTTTCGCCAATCACCGGCACGCCACTCGCGACGGTGTTTTCAGGCACGCACTCAATTACCTGATCTTGCCGCTTCCGCCAGCGTCACACTCCGGAGTTGGGTAAGGTCGCGCGTCCGGTGGCGCCAGACGCACAACAGGATGATGCCCACCGACGCCAGGCCAGACGCCAGCCCCACCCACATCCCGGTGACGCCGCGCTGCATCACGAAGCACAGCACGATGCCCAGCGCCAGGCCGATCGGGTAATGCCCGATGAGATTCGCGACGAACGCCGCGCGGGTGTTCCCCAAGCCGCGCAACGCGCCGGTCGTGCTGACCTGGACGCCGTCCGCGATCTGGAACAGCGCGACGAGGAACAGAATTCCAAGGCCCGCTTCGATTACGGCAGGGTCGTGCGTGAACCATCCCAGCAGCAACCTCGGCATAAGCAGATAACCAATCGCGAAACACGCCATCACTCCGATCGAAAGGCCGATGCAGATCCAACCCGCCGTCCGCGCGTGCGCCGGTTCGCCCGCGCCGATGAACCGGCCCACGCGGACCGCGGCCGCCGAGGACAGCCCGAGCGGAAACATGAACGTGAACGCCGCCATCATCAGGCAGACGTGATGCGCCGCCAGCGGCACCGCGCCCAACACGGCCACCAGCAGCGTGGCCAGACCGAACGCGCCCACTTCCAGCGCCACGTGGCCCGCCGCCGGCAGGCCGAGCTTGAGGAATTGCCGTTGTGTCGTGCCATCGAATCGTTCGAATCGCGGCGCCGTGCGGTTGAATCGCCTCCAGGTGTAAACCGCCGCGGCCAGCAACATCAGGCTGCGGCTGATCACGGTGCTCCAGGCCAGCCCCTTGACTTCCAATCGCGGGCAACCCCACCAGCCGAGACCCAGCGCCAGGTTGCCCGCCAGATGCAGCACGTTCGCGCCGACGATGATCAGGGCAAACGAAAGGACGTGATGGCGCGCCTGCCAGTAGCGTTGCAGCAGGAAGAACAAAAAGATCCCCGGCAAACTCCACGCAACGGTGAACACGTAGCTCCCAAAGGCCGCTTTCGTGGCGTCGGGGGTCGTCAGGCGCAGATAGAGGCCCGCCCCGCCGAGCGTCAACACCGCTACCGCCACCGTCACGAATCCGCAAAGCCAGAAGGATTGCGCGAAATAGCGCGCCAGCCCGCGCTCGTCCCGGGCGCCGACAGATTGGGCGAAAAACGTGTCCAGCGCCAGGAGACATCCGATGCCGACGCTGGTGAACGTCCAAAAGACATTGGCCGCCAGCCCGAGTCCCGCCAATGCCGTCGTGCTGATGCGACCGGCGACGAGCGTGTCCACCAATCCCATGGACATGTTGCCGACCTGGCTCAGGACGATCGGCCCGGCCAGCTTCAACGTGTCGCGAAGCTCGGCGCGGAGGGAAATGTGACGGGCCGTCATGGCTGCGGAGGGAGGCTATGCTACGCCGGAAACGCGGGCGGGAAATCCAGGCTCGCACCCGAATCGCCCCGCGCCGACGCAAGGGCGGCGATCATTCGATTCCGCTGGCTTTGCGCGCGCGCTTGAGGACCTCGACGGCTTTCGCGCGTGCCTTCGCGGCGCCGTCGGCGAGGACCTGGTTGACGAAACCCAGGTTCGCCACGAGTTCCGCGCGCCTGGCCCGCGCGCCGGCGAAGCAATCCCAATACGCCTCGAAGAGCTTCTTCTTCAAATCGCCGTAACCCAGGCCGCCGGCGCGGAGCTTTTGCTCGTATTCCCGGCCCGCGCCGGCATCAATGACCTTCAACAACTGGATGGCGAGATTCTGTTCCGCGTCCGGCTTCGGCTCGGCGGGCGTGCGGCTGTCCATCTTGATGGCCATGACTTTCTTCCGCAGCGCCTTTTCGTCGCCGAAAATCTCGATGGTGTTGCCGTAGCTCTTGCTCATCTTCTCGCCGTCAATGCCCGGCACTCTGGCGACCGCCGCGCGGATTTGCGGTTCGGGAATCACAAAGGTTTCGCCGTATTGCTCGTTGAACTTGATGGCGATGTCACGCGTCATCTCGACGTGCTGCTTCTGGTCCTGGCCGACGGGCACGATGTTCGAGTCGTAGATCAGGATGTCGGCGGCCATCAGCACCGGATAGGCGAACAGACCGTGGCTGGCCGCGATGCCTTTGGTGGTTTTGTCCTTGTAGCTGTGGGCGCGCTCGAGCAAACCCATGGGCGTGACCGTCGAGAGAATCCAGGTCAACTCGGTCACCTCCGGCACATCGGACTGCCTGAAGAACACGGCGCGCTTCGGATCCAGCCCGCACGCGAGGAAATCGAGCGCCACGCCGAGCGAGTTCCGCCGCCGCTCCGCCGGATCGAACAGCGAGGTCATCGAGTGATAATCCGCGATGAAATAGAACGCCTCGCCCTTCTCCTGAAGCTCGATGGCGGGCCGCATCATCCCGAAATAATTTCCGAGATGCAACGCGCCCGAAGGCTGGATGCCGGAGAGAATTCGCACGCGCGGGATTAAATAAGGAAACCACAAAAGCAGGAAGCAAAGAATGTCCGAAGCCCGCGACTCGGCTTGCAGGTTTCCAGGCCGCGGCATCCGAAATGGCCTGCCATCCGCAGCTCGGAAGGTCAGGTCGCGAAAGTCCTCCTTCGCCAAGGCTGCGGAGGACACCCTCCTTCGCTCGGCGATTCCTTGCGTCAGGTCCGAGCGGAGGATGGTGGTGTCTTTTATCGTCTGCTCGAACTTTTTTCGATGAAAATCCGTCGGCGTAAGGTATCCCCACACCCTTCCCCG
>Ga0247727_10001858_pt1 | contig 49050 bp, 44 predicted proteins | sample WisWelCaveWW1625_FD_202498 | JGI IMG/M metagenome (GOLD analysis project Ga0247727, IMG submission 202498) | Biofilm microbial communities from Wishing Well Cave, Virginia, United States - WW16-25 | ecosystem: Environmental > Aquatic > Deep subsurface > Groundwater > Cave microbial mat | place...
TTTCGCCGGGATGATAGCGTGTTTCGTGGCCGGGCCGCAACGGGTCGGCAATCACGATGTGCAAATCCGGCTTGAAGAACGGCGTGTCGTTGTTGCCGCCATCCCACAACACAATGTCGGCCTCGGCCTGCGCGCGCTCGAGAATCGCGGCGTAATCAATGCCCGCATAAACCACCGTGCCCATGCGCAAATGCGGCTCGTATTCTTCGCGCTCTTCAATGGTGCATTCATGCGCATCCAAATCCTCGAAGCTGCCGAAACGCTGCACGACTTGCTTCGTGAGATCACCGTATGGCATGGGATGGCGCACGGCGACCAGTTTTTTGCCCATGCCTTTCAAAATTTGCGCGACACGTCGAGTTGTCTGGCTCTTGCCCGAGCCGGTGCGTACCGCGCAAATGGCCACCACCGGTTTATTGCTCGTCAGCATCGTCTGCGCGGTACCGATAAACTTGAACGAAGCGCCGGCCGCCAACACGACGCTGGCTTTATGCATGACATACTCATGTGAAACATCGCTGTAAGCGAAAATCACCTCGTCGATCTTTTCATCGTGAATGAGGCGAGTCAATTCGCGCTCGTGATGGATCGGGATGCCGCCCGGATACAAGCGGCCGGCAAGCAGCGCCGGATAACGCCGGTCCGCAATGTCCGGAATTTGAGTCGCCGTGAAACAGGCGGCTTCGTATTTATCGTTATCGCGATAAACCGTGTTGAAGTTGTGAAAATCGCGCCCGGCGGCGCCCATGATCAGTATGCGCACGCGGCTCATATTCCTCCTCGCGGCAATGACGGTGAACAACCTGCGGAAGATTGATATTGTTGTTATTAACGCAACCGATTACAATAAAATATAACAGAATTTCACATGAGTTGCAAGTCTTCTTCCATAATTTTAAAATACACAACTTCAGTTCGCAATTTAAAAATTTAAAGGCCGGCGCCTGAGCTTTTGCTTGCATTTAACCGGGATTTTTCGTATAATACAGACTGTTTTGACGGAAAGACGCATATTAAAAAAAACGTTCCTTAGTTTAACATACAACACCTAATGGAGTAAAAGATGGCCAAAGTTTGTGATATTTGCGGCAAACACGCGCACGTGGGCAATCAGATTAGCCACGCGCACAATACGACTTTGCGCAAGTGGTTGCCCAATCTCCGCGAAGTTCGCGCGCTGGTGGATGGTCACGTGAAGCGCATGAAGGTTTGCGCCAAATGCTTGAAAGCCGGCAAGATCATGAAAGCGCCGCACAAAGCGCACGTTAAATCCGTGAAGGAAAAAGAGATGATACCGCTGATGGAAACGCCGGCGGTCACGGCAGCCGTCGAGCCGGCGGCGGTTTGAAAAATCGGCATTAAAAATAAAAGCACCCACAGGGGTGCTTTTTTATTTTGAAGCAATTTGCTATTGAGTTTTTGCAAACTGAAGTTTGCACTCCAAATCAAAACGTCATTGAGAAGCTCAAGCGATTCAGGCTGCCGACTTCACCGAATGACGACAGGCTGTAATCCAGCGTGTAATCATGAATCGTCATCCCCAGCCCGAACGAGAGTCCGGCAAAACGATCGGCATCGGTGCCAACTTTTTGATCGTTGCGAACCGTGTCATAGCCCAGCCGCATCATCAGGCCCTTCGATAAGATAAACTCGCCGCCGGCGCGAAAGCGCAAATCTTCCTCCTGATATTTGAGCAGCGTCAAACTGTACAGCAGCGGCAGGTGCGCCAGTTTTTTGGAAACCCCGAATTGAAAATTCAGCGGCAAACTTTCTTTGGTTTTAATGAAAGCCGCGCGTTCTTTGCCGAGATTAAAAATACCGCCGGCGAAAGTCAAATTTTCCATAATAGTGGATTGATAAATAAACCCGAAATCCACCGCCACCCCGTCGGCCGCAAATTCTTCAAGCTGAGCGCGAATAAATTTGAGATTCACGCCGAGCATCAGTCTCTCGGCGCGCATTTGCGAGTAGGACAAATAGGCGACCATCGTGCTGGCGCCAAAACTGCCCTTCTCTTCCCCGAATTCGTTGGTGCGCGTAAACTCGCCATAATCCGCATAATTAATGGCGACGCCGAAGCTGCCGCGCGCATGCGGATGGACATACGCTCCGAAAAAGCTTTGAATATCAAGAATGTGATTGAGGTAACCGAACGCGCCGATGCGCGTCGGCACATTGGCGAGGCCCGCCGGATTATAATAAATCGCATGGGCGTCGCGCGAGACCGCCAGAAAACTCGCGCCCATTGCTGCCGGTCGCGCGCCCACCGGCGTGCGCAAAAATGCGAAACCAATCGGATCGGCGGCAAAAACGGCCGTGGCGAACAGAGATAATAAAAGAATGGAAATTTTTTTCATGAGCCACCTGTCGGAATCGAACCGACGACCTGCTCATTACGAGTGAGCTGCTCTACCAACTGAGCCAAGGTGGCGGCGGAACAAACAGCAAGAAGCAAACGGCAAAAAGCAAAATAAAAGCTTCATTGCTGTTTGCTTTTTGTTGTTTGCCTTTTGCTGTTACCTCGTGGCCAGGCGCAGAATCGAACTGCGGACACACGGATTTTCAGTCCGTTGCTCTACCGACTGAGCTACCTGGCCGAAGTTGGTCGCAAAGATCAAGCTTAAAAATACAACACTTCGGCAAAAAAGTCAAGGTTTTTGTCAGGCCCAATGAATCTTTTTGGATTTAGCCGGCGCAACTTTATAACCTATGCTTCTTTTGTGTGACACATGTCCGATTCATCCAGAAACTATGTACCAGCTATTCACTCGATCTCCGTAATTGAGTGAACGCCCTGCGAACTTAAAAGTTTCCGTAACAGTTTGGGCGGGGTCACACTTTGTTGCGAAATCGTAAAACAGTTTCGCACGGTTTGGGTGAAATTCTCTTCCGGCAACTGACCCGAGTTTTGCAGGATCAGCAGCACCTCACCTTTTTCCACACGGCTACCAACTTTTTTGTGAATAACCATACCAGCCGTATAATCGACAATATCATCAACGGTTTTGCGACCAGCGCCGAGCAGCATGCTGAGTCGTCCAATTTCGCGTGCGTTGATGGCCGTGATAAAACCGTCCCGTTCAGCTGTCACCTCCAAACGATGTTTCGGCGCGGGGTATTTATCGGGATTTTCCAAAAACGTGATGTCGCCTTCCTGCGCGCGAACAATTTCCAAAAACTTTTTCCATGCGGCGCCATTATCCAACAACGCGCGCAGTAGCGTCATTCCACTCTGCAAGTCTTTGATTTTGCCCGCCAACTGCAACATAATCGCGCCGAGCGCCAGCGTGACCTGGCGCGTGTCAGCCGGACCGCGGCCTTGCAGCACGTCAATCGCCTCGACCATTTCCACCCAATTGCCAGCGGCGACACCGAGCGGTTGCGACATATCCGTGAGCAACGCCACGGTGTTCAAATTAAAAGCCGTCGCGGTGCGAATGAGATGCGTTGCCAGCTCCTCCGCGGTTTCGGCGTCTTTAAAGATTGCGCCATTGCCCACCTTCACATCCAGCACCAACGCGTTGATGCCTTCGGCGAGTTTCTTGCTGAGAATGCTGCTGCAAATTAACGGCAGCGATTGCACGGTCGCGGTCGCGTCGCGCATGGCATAAATGCGGCGATCAGCCGGGCAAATCTCCTCGGTCTGGCCGATCAGACACGTGCCGATTTCTTCAACCTGTTTTTTGAAACGGCTCAGCGGCAGCAGCGTTTTGAAACCGGGAATCGATTCGAGTTTATCAAGCGTGCCGCCGGTGTGTCCGAGGCCGCGTCCGGAAATCATCGGCACATAAACGCCGGCCGCCGCGATGAGCGGCGCGAGAATCAACGAAACTTTATCCCCCACGCCGCCGGTGCTGTGCTTGTCCACTTTGCCGCCCGGCAAATGCGAAAAATCGACGACCTTGCCGGAATCGCGCATGATGCGCGTGAGCGCGACGGTTTCATCGAAGCTCAGGCTCTGGAAATAAATCGCCATGAGCAGCGCCGACATTTGATAGTCGGCGATCTCGCCGCGCAGGTAAGCGTGAATAAAAAAATTGATTTCGCTTGCCGTCAGGCTTTGGCCGTTTCTTTTTTTGAGAATGATTTCACGAGCCGTCATGGCTGCTCCAATGAGAGGTGATCAAACGCCGAGCCGAGCAATCACTTTCTCAGCTAATAATGGCTCACGGGTCTGGAAACGCCATTTTTTAACCAGGCTTGCAAATCCTTCTCGCTCGTGATCTGTTGCAGCTTGACGGTCAGGCGATCCAATTTTTTATCATCGAGCTTTTGGAGTTGGCTTCGCAGCCGCGGCGAAAGCGCGCCGAGCTTTTGCTTCAGGATAATTTCAATAACCGAAAGCTTGCCTTCCAGCTTGCCTTCTCGCTTGCCTTCTCGCTCGCCTTTTTGCAGGCTCTCAGTCAGCCAGTCTTGAACGAAACTCGTTTCTTTCAGCATACTCAACTCCTTTTTGGTAAATTCAGAGAACACGACCTTCGCGCCAAAGGCGCGTATATCAACCAGAATAGTCGCTGCCGTCAAATCTTCGCGCAATTCCGGATCAGACAGTTGCGCCAGCAGTTTTTTCTGCACCTTGATGATGCGAGGATCGCGGCGCCTGTGCAACAGCGGCAGAAAGGGAGCGAACTCTTTTAATTCTCCGTTCAAAATTCTGGCTTCGTGCTCCCACAATAAAATCGTGCTACAAGTAAATTGCGTTGCAAGATCGCCCAGCCGATTTTCAAAGCCATTGGGGAAAGAAGTATATTTGCCTTGCTCAAGATAGAGAATAACGAGCAAAGATGGCTTCTTGAGCAAATACTGATTGCCCAGCGTTTTCAGCGCAAAACTGAGCAGCTTATTGCGCTTCGGCTGCAGCATCGCCTCGCAAATGAGGTAACTGATCTTGCCCCGGTCTTCCACAATCAGCGCTTTGTCGGCGCGCAGCTCCGGTATGTTGATCTGCGAATCAGCTAGCCCTTTTAACGTGATTGTGCGCCGGCTGCCAAAGGCCAGATCCAAAATAATGTTCGCTTTCCGGGTCAACAGCGTTTTGATGGCATGATCGATTTCTTGCATGCGTGCCATGTTCGTTAAAACGGCCTTGGCCGAATCATCCGGGTTTCATCATCAAAATAAAGAATGCCGGCGGCAAAGTCAAGCGGCGTCTGCGAAGTCCGGTCTGCTTAAACCGGACTCATCGCAACAACAAGATTTTTCTGGTCGCCTGAAATTCTCCAGCGCGCATTTTGACAAAATACATTCCCGAAGCAGCGCCGCGGGCATCCCAGACGGTTTTGTGCGTGCCCGCGCCTTGCGTCTCGCGAATCAGCGTGGCGAGTAGCTTCCCGGCAAGATCATAAATCGCCACCTCGACGTCGGTTAATTTCGGCAAACTGTAGCTGATTGTCGTGCTCGGGTTGCCGAAGGTTCCGCTCACGGAAAATGGATTCGGATAATTTTGCTCGAGTGCGAAAGCTTGAGGAATCGTCGCGGCTTCATCAGTCGCAACCGCGGTCGTGGACATATTGTAATAATACCCAAACAAAATCATCATTTCATCCTGGCTGAGCAAACCAAAACGAATCGTGCGCGTCGTCCAATTGTTGTATGTTGCGCTCACCTTCAAACCTTGCCCGGCTTCGAGAATAAGCGGCGGATCGATTTTCAAAATCGGCGGATGTTCCCAATCGTAGGCGATGTAAACCACTTCGCCGTTGCGCGGGCCGCCCACGACCTCTGCTTTAAATTCCGTCATGTGCTCGTGCGCATGGGAAAACAGTTGAAAAATCGCCAGCCGCTCGCCAAAGGTAAAGGTTCGTGTCAACGTGGTGACTTTTTGCGCGGGTAAATTGATATTGTTATTGTTCAAATTCAAAATTTCTGCAATGTGTTTCACTTTCGCCGGATCAGCGTAATGCAAATTCGCATAGGCCTCGCCCGGAATCACCGCCGTTGAGCGATTGGCATAATGCGAATTTAAATCGATGCCGGTTCCGGCGGGAATGCGGAGCGCCACGCCCGGCGGGAAATGATAATTCAACAACGGCCATTGCGTGCCCGCGAGAAAATCATGATATTGCATAGTCAAAAGCGTGCTGAGATTATAACCGCCGCTGGCATCCCGAACATCGCGCAGCACATTCGGCGGCGGAATCATATTGGCCGGCGTGCTTTTCTGAAAGGTATTGAGCAAAAAATGATGGCTGCCCGGCCGCATCGCCATCTCGACGCGTTTGATCAGCAGATCCTGCGCATTGTCCAGCGGCACATACGAAAAAACCTCGCGCTCAAAATTGGGCGCGACGTCAAAAGGGCCAATGCGCAGTTGCAGACCATTGGCCGGTTTGGGCAACGACGCAAACGCTGGCGTTTGGTAGCGCGTCGTGTCTTGCAACACCGCGCGATCCGCCACAATGCTGTCTGGCGGCGCGCCCGCCATAATCCAGCGCCGAATCAATTCCAGTTCGCCGTTCGTGGGCGGCGGCGCGCCCAGCGGCATCAACGAGCCGTATTGCGGATGATCACGATAAAAATGTTCCTGATCCGGCGCATTGATTTTTTCCCACAAAAAGCTTTTATATAAACTCTCAAGGCCTTTCGTGCCCAGGCGCAGCAGCCCATCGCCCTTCGCCGCGGCGTTGGTGGGCGCAGCGTTGACGAGTTGGTTATAAGCCACGTCGTTCGTCAACACCAAACCCGACTGCCGGGCGAAATACGTTCCAGCGGTGTGGCAACTCACACATTGGCGATCGAGAATTTGTTTCTGGATGGTTTGCCAGGTGGACGCTTCCTGGGCGATGGCGGTGGCAGCGAAGACGATAAAAAAAACAAAATACCGAGATGATTTGGCCTGCATAAATTTTCTCCTGTGATAATGTCACAGAAGATAGGCAAATCTCTTTCAAAAAGCAAGCCCGGACTCATTCTTAAAACTTTTCCATTCCCCGGTCTTGACTTTGCTTCGCAAGTTTTGTATGTTTGGAGTAAGAATAAAACTTTCCTTGGCGTCAGGCAAAGTAACCGCCGGCCTTCACGCTTAAAACGCTTAGAGCTTCCAGGCATGAAAGACGGGATTTTCGGCTGCAGAGCATTGGTCGCGCGTTAGTCGAAGCCGCCGAAAACCGGGCGCGCCATCCTGGCTGCCAGGAAATGGCGAGTGATTGCGAACTCCATAATGAAGTGAGCTTCAAAGCCCATCTTGCCATTGGATATGACGAGACGGGAAGATCGATTCATTTTCGGAAAATTTTATAATATCGTTATCATCAGCATGTTTTTGGACGTTTCCAATTCACCGTTTAACTATACTTAAAAAGAGGGGCATCTGAGATGGCTGCAAACACAAAATTTATTTACACTGAAAAACGCGGAATCGATTCGTCATAAAATCTTCCACTACCCGCTCAATTAACTATCAACCGCAAAAAACAGAGGGTCGCATCATGATGTCAAAATTTATTAAAGGTGTTGCCATTGTTCTTGGCATTGTCCTGCTCGTGATCATCGTTTTCTACTTGACCGGCCGCAGCGAAGAGCTTAAGCTACTGTTTGGGGATATATCTGCAAAATTGACGGAGCTCCCCCGCAACCTCCTCGCCTGGGTGATCGGCTTATTCGGAGTGGTCGCGGGAATTTTAAAGAAAGTTTTCGGCTCCTTTGGTCTCGGCGAAACGGGAAAAAATATCGCCGCCGTAAACGAAAGAATCAAAGCCGATCAAGAAAAAATTCTTGGCGAGATCAAGGAGACCGAAGAGCGGCTTAAAAGAGAACGAGCGTTGCACGAGCGTGAGATAAAGCTTTATGAACAGCAACTGGCAGGCAATGCCGCCGAACGTGCGGCATTGAAAAAGCAAATCGACCTGATCGAAACCATGGGTTTTGAAAAATGGTTTGAAGCGCAACCGGCAGCAGGTAAACAACAGATCAAACAAAAAATTTGGGAGAACGTCCAATGGTAAAATTTTATCAAAATCTCGTTATGGCAGCCGCCACTACACTTTTGCTCAGTGCGCTCAATTCTAATTTGTTGGCGCAAACCCCATGTCAGGGCGATTATCAAAAAGGCCTCCGAAAAGGCGAGACTTATGTTCCGCCCTGCGATAGCATGGTCGTGTTGAACAAGCCAACCTTTGAGAAACTATACATCCAAATACAATGGTCGGAAGAGTTAATCACCATGAAATCACGTTATCTTAAGCTTTCCGACGAAAGCATTCAATTGAGCGACAGCCTGAATAAACGCTTGAAATCGCTCATCCAGGCGCAGGATAAAGCGCTGGCTGCCTATAAAAGCAATGTGACTCGGTTAGATACGCTGGTGAACGACGCAACCACGAATACCAGGAAGGCGCTCAATGAGCTGAGGAGAACGCGTTTGAAGAGTTTTCTATATTCTGGTGCTGCGACAATTGTTGGTTTTCTCGTTGGCTCGGCGCTGAAATGAGTCGGTGTTGATCACAATTAACCTTGAGGCTTTCATTATGAAACCAGACTGGCTGTCCAATACTGCCAAGAACTATTTTCCATTTCTTATGGCTTTGGTTGGCAGTTTTATTTTATTAATCGTATTCTATTTACTGCTCGATCATTTAGTTTTTCCTCAAACCGCAACAACGCCAACCCCTGGAGTCTCCGCAACCCCCTATATCAAGGTCGCCTTAACCATAATGGCTCTTTGGATAATAATCCTGATTTCCTATTTTACCTGGGCCATTCACTTCTACAATGTCAATGCCGGGTATACCAATCAAGATTGGGAGACGATATATGAAGGGATTCGCAAGCGCAAAGCCGAGGGTTTGGAAATTTCCGCTGACGATTTAAAACAACCGGAAAACCCTTACAAAGATGAAGCCCTTGGCATCCCCAGCGGCGCGGTTCGCGGCACCATTGCGCTGTCCATGATGGTTATCGGCCTGGTTATGTTGATTCTCTTTATTGGGGATGCCAGTAACGTTATGGCTACAAAATACGAATTTTTCTCAAACGCCTTTCTGATGATGATGGCTTTTTATTTCGGCAGCCGCGCGCTGGAAATATTAACGAACAAAGCCGGGAAGAATGGAACGGCGGCCGAGCCAGGCGGCCAGGAAAAAGCGACGTCATTGCCCAGATCGACAGAGGAAACACGAGTTTCGACATTGCCGGCGCTCTCCTATGAGAGACCTGTTGGGCCATTTCTGCGAACGATGGGAGAACCCACCGGCGATTTATTGATCGAATATCCTCAACTTCAATTTGAAGAAAACAAACGTAAATTGTCTCGCCTGGAGATCGTTGCGAAAGCAAAAGAATTAAAACTTGAACCTGCCGTCGTTGCCGCAGTCACCAAAGTAGAATCCGCCGGTCGAGGCTTTTTAAATGATGGCAGACCCAAAATCCTATTTGAAGGGCACATATTTTGGAAAGAACTTGAAAAACGCAATATCGAACCCAGGTTATATGCTTTGGAGTATCCTGATATTGTGTATCAACACTGGTCTAGACGTTATTACCTGGGCGGTGAGCGAGAATATGAAAGGCTGCGAAAAGCGCTGAATATTAACTCAAAGGCTGCCCTGTGTTCAGCCTCGTGGGGACTTTTTCAAATTATGGGCTTTAATCATCAAATTGTCGGATTCAACGCAATTGAAGATTTCGTTGCAAACCAACATGAGTCAGAGTATGAACACCTGAAAGCTTTTTGTAAGTACATTGAAAAAGAAGGCTTGCTCAAGAACTTGCAAGAGAAAAAGTGGAAAGCCTTTGCCGAAGGTTACAATGGCCCACGGTATGCAGAAAATCGCTATGATGAAAAACTCGCGATTGCATACAGGAAATATGTGCAGGCGGGATGGAATAAAGATATTGAAGATCTATCTGAAGTTATTGTTTAGAGACAACAATCAAAAACTGTGAGAGCACTGACAATGAAAACGCCGCCATCCAAACCATTCTCAACCACCGCGCCTCCAATTTACGACTATAAAATTGGCCAGGTTATCGTCGCCTCGTCGGCGGGGACGATGATCGAATGGTATGATTTTTATCTTTATGGCACATTGGCCGTATTTTTCTCGACGCTGTTTTATCCGCCGGGAAATCCGACGGTGTCGGTTCTCGCGAGCCTCGCCACGTTTGGCGCGGGTTTCGCCGTGCGGCCATTCGGCGCGATTGTGTTTGGCCGGGTCGGGGATCTGGTCGGGCGCAAGTACGCCTTTCTCGTCACGCTGACGATCATGGGCGGCGCGACCACCGCTGTTGGGTTATTGCCGACCTACGAACAAATCGGCATTGCGGCGCCGATTATTCTCGTGTTGCTGCGGCTCTTGCAAGGGTTGGCGCTTGGCGGTGAATACGGCGGCGCGGCCACATATGTCGCGGAACATGCGCCCGACAACAAGCGCGGTTATTACACGAGCTACATTCAAACCACCGCCACGCTCGGATTTTTTCTCGCGCTCGCGGTGGTGTTGGCGACGCGACTCTCGGTCGGCGATGACGCTTTCAAAATCTGGGGCTGGCGTGCGCCGTTTCTCATCTCGGCGTTGCTTTTAGCGGTTTCCTTTTATATACGTTTGAAATTGCGCGAGTCGCCGCTGTTCAGCAAACTCAAAGACGCCGGCAAAACTTCGAAAGCGCCGATCAAAGAAAGCCTCGGCAACAAACGCAATTGGAAACTCATTTTGCTGGCGCTCTTCGGAGCCACCGCCGGGCAGGCCGTGGTTTGGTACACCGGCCAATTTTATGCCCTTTATTTTTTGCAAATCACGTTGAAAATCGATTATGTGACTTCTTATCTTATCATCGCGGCGGCGCTGTTTATCGGCACGCCGTTCTTCATTGTTTTCGGCAAACTTTCCGATACGCATGGCCGCAAAAAAATCATGATGGCCGGCTGCCTGCTCGCGGCGCTCACGTATGTTCCAATTTATATGGGCATGAGCAAATTTGCCAACCCATTGAATCCCGTCATGCTCACGGTGCTGGTTTTGATTCAAGTCCTTTACGTCACCATGGTCTACGGTCCGATTGCGGCGTTTCTCGTCGAGCTGTTTCCGGCGAAGATTCGCTACACGTCGATGTCGCTGCCCTATCATCTGGGCAATGGTGAATTCGGCGGCTTCACACCGCTCATCGCCGCCGCTATCGTCGCCGGCACCGGCAACATTTACGCCGGACTCGCGTATCCCATTGCCATCGCATTGCTCACATTTATCATCGGCTCGCTTTACCTGCCGGAGACCAGTCATGTGCGCATCTGGGATGAAGTGGAATGAAAGCGTTTTGTCTTTTAACTTGACTGCAACTCAATTAGTTTTTCGCATAATCCAGGAGAACGGCGCTTCGATAAATAAAAGATTTTCTCCACGGATGAAAAGCCTACGGCCGCAGGCGGCCAACGGATAAGAGCGTTTGGGTAAAAATCCGTGGGGGGATTAAAAATTTTCAGAGTTTAGCTTTATTTTGAATTCTTTCAAGGAGAAGACGATGCTTCGCAATTTACTGATGGTTATCCTGTTTTTTTCAACGACATTATTCAGCCAAACTTCTTCCTGGCAAACGTTGAACAGCGTCCCCGTCGTGTCGCGCTACAATGACATTTATTTTGTGACCCCGACGCTAGGCTGGATTGCCAACGGCTCGGGACAAATTTATCGCACGCTGGACGGCGGCGTTTCCTGGGTGAAACAATTTGAAAAAAGCGCCGCGCATTTCCGCTCGATTGGTTTTGTGGATTCGCTCAACGGCTGGGCCGGCAATGTCGGCCCCGGCGAATTTGACGCGACGGATACGAGCACGATTTATCAAACCACCGACGGCGGCACGACGTGGGCGGCGGTGCGCAGTTATATCGGCCCGAAGCCGCGTGGTTTGTGCGGCATGCACGTGGTGAATGATTCGGTGGTCTGCGCCGTCGGTCGCGTGCGCGGGCCCGCATTTTTTGCGCGCACCACCAATCGCGGCAAAACCTGGACATCGAAAGATATGAGTCAATATGCCGCGGGTTTGATCGACGTCTACTTTTTTCATCCCGATACCGGCGTGGCTGTCGGTTTGACGAATGTTGATCACAACAGTTCAAGTGGCGTCGTGCTGTTCACGGTCGACGGCGGCCAAACGTGGGAAAAGCGCTTCACCACGACGCGCGTCGGCGAATGGTGTTGGAAAATTTCTTTTCCATCGAAAAAAGTCGGCTACGCTTCAATCCAACGTAACAGTCGAATTGCAAATCAATTTTTAAAAACGACGGATGGCGGCAAAACCTGGCAGGAGAAACCGTTCCCGATCAATCAATATTTTATTCAGGGAATTGGTTTTATCAACGACAGCCTTGGCTGGATCGGCGGCAACAGCACGGCTTCGTCAGGCTATCAAACGATGGACGGCGGCGAGACCTGGCAACCGGCGGGTTTCGGCACGAGCTTAAATCGTTTTCGTTTTTTAAATGACACGCTCGGTTATGCTTCGGGACAGCGCGCTTACAAATACGTCGCCAAAACCACCGGCGTCGCTGAGCGCGCGCAAACGATTCCCAAAAGTTTTTCGTTGGAGCAGAATTTTCCCAACCCGTTTTGGAGCGCCGCGACATCCCCCGCCTTTGGCGGGGGAAATCTGAGCACGACGATTCAATTCAGTTTGCCGAAAGCCTCAAACGTGCGGATCACCGTCTTTGACGTCAATGGCCGGCAACTCGACGACATTCTGAATCAAACGCGCGCAGCCGGAACGCACACGGTGATCTGGGACGCCGCGGATAAGGAAGGCCGCCCGTTGAGCGCCGGCGTTTATTTTTACAAACTCACCGCAGCCGATTTCACCGCTACGCGCAAGCTGATTCTTTTGCGATAAGAGTGAAGTCGGACTTGCGCCCGCAGCGTTGACGGTTAGGAAAATCTTCGCGCGCAAGTCCGGCTTCGCCCCGGCCTTGCAATGCCAGCGCGAGGCTCAAAAGGTTAAATATCAAAACGGAATGAAAGGAATTTTCATGAATTTCAGCAACTCCGCCAGCCAGGCCAAAGAAAACGCCGCCGCGTATGTCAAATTATTGATGGATTTGCTGGGAGACCGCGATCCGTTTGAGGTGCAAGCGCAACAATTCGCAACGCTGCAAGCCGAGATTGCCGGAATCGACGACGCCACGTTACGCCGCCCTGAAAAACCGGGCAAGTGGTCAATCATGCAGGTGATTCAGCATCTCGCCGATTCGGAGGTGGTGTATCGCTATCGCATGCGGAAGATTCTGGCGCAGCCGACGCCGGAGATCCAGGGCTACGATCAGGATCTGTGGGCCGCCAATCTCAAATATAATGAAATGGATTTGAGCGAGGCGCTGGAGATCATTCGCGTGCTCCGCGTGGCCAATTTAAAAATGTTGCGCGGTTTGAATGACACGCAACTGGAACGTTACGGTATGCACAACGAACGCGGGCCGGAAAGCATTCGCAGGATTTTGCAAATGATCGCGGCGCACGATATTTTACATTTGAATCAGATTCGGAGAATAAAGAAAACGCATGGAATCGGATAACTGACAATAAAATTTTCCCAACGGATTAAAAACGACCAACGGATAGAAAAATTGTAACTATTCAGTCATTCTCTCACATGTCATTCTGGAAGAATCCCTTTTCAAACTAGCATAGTGCTCGAAATGAAAAAAGATTCCTACGGAATGACAGCCTCTTTTTTATACCTGAATAGTTGCGAAAAATTTAATTCAAAATCGGTTGGCCGCTTTTAAGCCGTTGGTCAATTAAACCGATTACAGAGGCTCGTATTCAAACGCTCGAAATCAGCGCCGCCGAAGCACGCTTTGAGATATGGCGCGGGCGCGCCGGATTCATTTTAGCGCCTTTTATCTTTTTCGCTCTTTTGCTCTGGCCGATGCCGAATCTCAGCCCCGCCGCGCATAAACTCGCGGCGGTGATGGGACTGGTGATGTGTTTGTGGATCACCGAAGCGTTGCCATTGGCCGTGACGGGATTGCTCGGGCCGACGCTGGTTATTCTGCTCGGCATCGCGCCGGCAGCAAAGGCGTTCGCGCCGTTTGCCGATCCGATTATGTTTTTGTTTATCGGCGCGTTTGTGCTGGCCCGCGCGATCAATCTGCACGGGCTGGATCGGCGCCTTGCCTACGCCGTGCTCTCGCATCGTTGGGTCAGCGAAAGTCCGAGCCGCATTCTTTTTGCTTATGGCGCGGTCACGTGCGCGATCTCAATGTGGATTTCCAACACAGCCACAGTGGCGATGATGTTTCCGATCGGGCTGGCCATCATCAACACGATGCGGCGGCTCCATCCCGAAGCCGTGAGCGGCAAATACGCCAGCGCGATGATGCTGATTTGCGCTTTTGCCGGCTCGATTGGCGGACTGGCAACGCCGGTGGGAACGCCGACGAATTTGATCGGGTTGGGCTTTATTGAAAAACAGCTTGGCCGGCAGATTAATTTTTTTGAGTGGATGCGTTTTGGCGTGCCGATTACCGTTTTGCTTTATTTCATCTTATTTTCATATTTAAACTTTTTATGTCCAGCCGGTGTTAAAAAGTTATCGGGTGTGCGCGCGTCGCTTGATGACGAGAGAAAAAAGCTCGGCAAACTCACTGCCGGCGAACGCAATACGCTCATCGCGTGGAGCGTTACGGTCGCTTTGTGGATTGCGCCGGGCATTTTAGCGCTGCTTTATGGCGAGAATAACCCGTTGACCAGAGATTTCTCCAAATACATTCCCGAAAGCGTTGCCGCGCTGCTCGGCACGTTTCTGCTCTTTCTGCTGCCGGTAAATTTTAAAAATCGTGAATTCACCATCACGCTCAAGTCCGCGCTGGAAATCGACTGGGCGGTGCTGGCGCTTTACGGCGGCGGCATCGCGCTCGGCCAAATGGTTTTTGAAACCAAACTTGCCGATGCGCTCGGCCAAAGCGCGGCGAGTTGGATTCCTGCCGCCGATTGGGGAATGGTCGCCGTTGCCGCCATGATCGCCACCTTAACCTCCGAGCTGACCTCGAATGTCGCTTCCGTCAATATGATCACACCGCTGGTGATCGCAATGGCCGGCGCCAATGCGTTGCAACCCGCGCTGGCCGCAACTATGGCCGCCACGCTCGGCTTTATGTTGCCGATTTCGACGCCGACCAACGCCATCGTTTATAGCTCCGGCCTAATTCCCTTGCCGCGCATGATGAAATTTGGTATCTTATTGGATGTCATCGGGTTTGTCGTTATTCTGGTTGGGACATTGCTGTTAGTTCCGACGAAATAGTTGAAACAAGGAGAAATAGAGTATGCCTAAATTAATTACCGAAATGGTTGGTGGAGAGCTTTATCAATATTATCCACTCGGAAAACACGTGGTGCGTGCCATCGATGTTTGTGGAGGGCGTCCTACTTTCAAGTATACACGTATCGAAATAACGGGAACTCTCGAGCGTTTAGCTGCTGGTGAGGACATTGGCGAAATTGTCAAAGGCTATCGAGGCCGCGTCTCGCGCGACGCGATTATCGAAGCGGTCAATTTGGTTAATAATCCGTTAAGACTCAAATCTGTGCGAAAAAACAAAAATTTTTTAATAGATTCGATTTAAGTCAATATTCATAAGAATTTCATGCAATTTTCAAAAGCCACCAACTTTTTATTGCCACCGGATGAAAAGCAGCCAATGGATTAAGAAAAAAATTTTCATGATTAATTTCCCGCGGATTGAAGAATCCCGCCGATGATTTTTATCAGTGAATTTCTTCAATCCGCGGGAGAATTGTAGAAGCCATCGGTTGGTCGCTGTTAATCCGTTGGGCAATTTTTTGACCCTAACATGAACTATCGGAGAATTTTACCATGCCCCATGCAATTTTATCTCGCCCCGACGCCACGGAATACGCGCCGTACTACGGAAAATATATTTCTCTCATTCCGGAGGGCGATCTCATTAAAATAATGAATGAGCAATTTGATCACACGCTCGCCACACTGGGCAATGTTTCCGAAACGCAATCGCTCGCGCGCTACGAGCCGGGAAAGTGGAGCATTAAAGAAGTCATCGGCCATCTCGTCGACACGGAGCGGATCATGAGCTACCGGGCGTTGCGCATTGCGCGCGGCGATGAAACGCCCATTCCGGGTTTCGAGCAGGATGATTATGTGCGCGCCGCCAATTTCGACGCGCGGCCTTTCGCTGAAATCATGAATGAATTTCAAGCGGTACGACAGGCGACGCTGACCCTTTTCCGCAGCTTTGATGAAGCCGCATTGAGTCGACGCGGCACCGCCAGCGATCTGGCGGTTTCCGCACGCGCGCTGACGCATATCGTTGCGGGCCACGAACGGCATCATATAAATGTGCTGCAGATGAAATATCTGCCGCTGCTGAAATAAAGTCCATGGAATTTTTAAAAAACTCCAATTTTTGTCACCAACGGATAAAAAACTGCCAACGGATTCCATTTTTTTCATACGTCAGCTCAATTGTATGACAAAGAAATTTTTAAGCAAAATAATTGCGGCAAGATTTTTTACTATGGTTTCAAGAACCCGACGGGCGTAGCCAATAATTTTGCCCTGATCATTTTGCGATCAATTGCTTTTATCCGTTGGTCGTTTTTCCATCCGTTGGAGTAATTTTTTTAAACCCTGCGGGCGTAGCCTGTTTGGTTCTGGGTTGTCCGGATTGTGTTTCAGAAACCCACAATGACTCATCTGCAAATTGAAACCGCGCGCTTGCGCATGCGGCCGTTTACATTCGACGACGTTGAAGCACTGCACCGGCACTGGACGCATCCGGAGGTGCGAAAATATTTGTGGGACGATATCATCATTCCGCGCGAGCAGGTTGTCGAAGCGGTCGAAAGCAGCCTCAATAGTTTTGCGACGAACGATTTTGGGTTTTGGGCCGCTTTTCCCAAAGAGAAAACCGGGCTGATCGGCTTCTGCGGTTTTCGGTTTTTCGGCGAACCGCCGGAGATCGAAATTCTCTACAGCATCGCGCCGGAATATTCCGGGCAGGGACTGGCGACGGAAGCGGCGCGCGCTATGTTGCGTTACGGTTTTGAAGAGAATAAATTCGCGCGCATTTATGCCGGCGCCGATCCGCCGAATGCAGCTTCGTTTCGCGTAATGGAAAAGTGCGGGATGGAATTTGCAAAACGCATTTGGATTAATCATCTCGAAGCCGTTTACTACGCCATCACGCGCGCCGCATTTCAACCGAGCGATGAATTTTACCGCCTGTCAAAATAATTCTGGAGAAATCCATGCAACGAATGTTATCGCCGTTTCTATTGCTTGCTGTCTTTATCAGTGCCTTCGTTTATTTTGAACCCACGGACAGCCCCGCAATTCAGGAAAGAAACGTTCGCGCGCATATGGAGTTTCTCGCGAGCGACGCCCTGCAAGGCCGCGGCAGCGGCACCGAATACGAGCTGATCGCCGCGCTGTACATTGCGTCGCAGTTACGGCACTTCGGCATCGAACCGGCAGGCGACGCTGACGTCAATGGGCAAAAAAGTTTTTTGCAAACCGTGACGTTGAAAAGGCAGGCTTTCGCGGAGGCGCCAAAACTGATTGGCCATTTGAATGGGAAAACCATCGAATGGACGCACGGCAAAGAAATGGTGTTGATGCGGGCGTCCGCCGCCGAAATCAGCGGGCCGTTACAGAAAATCGCCGCCGGCGCGCGGCCCGAACGCGGCGCGATCGTGTTTTGGCAATTTTCTGAGAAACTTACAATGCAGGAAATCAGGCAACAAATGGAATCGTTCTTTAACAACGGCGCTGCCGCCGTGCTGTTCATGGAAACACCGGAATGGCAGGAACGCTGGGCGCGACTGGCGGCGCGATTGCCGGAGCTGCCGATGAGGCTCGATAGTTTGAGCACAACCGGCAGTGTGATTGTTTTGCGAACCGAGGCGGCGAAAGAATTGCAACAATTTCCGGACGGGACTCGCATTCAGATCAAAGGCCGGCTCGGCGCGGCAACGATAAAACATACTTGTAATGTGATCGGCGAATTGCGCGGCAGTGATCCAAAACTGGCGCTGCAGGCGATTTCGCTTTCCGCGCATCTGGATCACCTCGGCGTGCGGCGCGCCGTTGCCGGCGATAGCATTTATAACGGCGCGGATGATGATGCTTCGGGTGTGACCGCAGTGCTGGAACTGGCACGAGTTTTTGGCACGGGACCAAAACCTCGACGCACGGTTTATTTTGTTTTATTTGGCAGCGAAGAAAGCGGCGGCTACGGCGCGCAATATTTTATCAGGCATCCGCCGTTGCCATTAAATAATTTCATTGCCGATTTGCAGTTCGAGATGATTGGACGCCCCGATCCGAAAGTTGCTGCGAACACTTTATGGCTCACCGGTTTCGAGCGTTCGAATTTAGGGCCCGAGCTGGCGAAACAGGGCGCGCGTCTGGTCGCCGATCCGCATCCGGAGCAAAATTTTTTCCAGCGCTCGGATAATTACGTGCTCGCGAAAGAGGGCGTCATTGCCCACACCGTTTCCAGCTATGGGTTGCACGAGGAATATCATGAGCCGAACGATGACGTTGACCACATTGATTTTTCGCACATGACGCGCGCAATTAATTCCATGGTCAAGCCGGTGCAATGGCTGGCGAACGCAAATTTTATTCCCACGTGGGTTGAGGGGAAAAAGCCGTGAGCGAATGGCCGTGCAGATGAAAGCAGAAACTCGCCTTGCCATTCATTGCGGCTGATTGGCGATTTGCTCCAGCAATGCTTCCCCCTCCGGCGTGGTGACATATCGTTGTTTGGAGCTATTGGGTTTGTCGGGGTGAGTCATCGCGAGCAAACCGGTATCTAACAAGGGTTTGAGAATGGTTTGTCTGAGCTTCGTGCGATCGGAACGTTTGAGAATCTCTGATAACTGCAATAAAGAAAGAGGCGCTTGACAATTTGCTAAGACCTCTCTTTGCTCAGAACTTAGTGCCGACTTGGTGCCGACTTGGTGCCGACTTGGTGCCGACTTGGTGCCGACTTGGTGCCGACTTGCTCCCGACTTGGTATTGGCCGGTGCGTTTTTTTTGAACTGCACTTGAAACGCCAAACCCGCTTCCTGAAAAACCGTTTCAATTTCAGGATATTTAAGGCCGGCCTGCCGAATCTTTTGCATGCCGGTGCCCCAGGCTTCGATCAACCCGAGGTCTTTAAAGATCGGCGCCAAAACACGATTGCGAATATCGGAACGCCCTGTTCCCAAATCATCCAACGACATCGTATCGGGCAACGGACCGGGGCTGGTAATTTCCAACATATCGTCAAAGATGGCGACCTTGATGTCTTTGCCGGTAAAGGAATAATCCCGATGAATGATGGCATTGACGACGGCCTCACGAATCGCCTCTAACGGATATTCCCACCGATCCTTGCGATAAACTTCGCCAATGGTAGAGCCGAGGGCAATATTTTTCCTGATAAACGCGATGCACTCATCCGCCGCCAAATAGATGGGCAGCGCAATAGTTGTTTGATCGAGAAAGACGCTGGTCGTAGTTCCTTTGAAGCGAGCGCATTCGATCTTTGCGAATGGGAACGACTTCGTGCGATACGCTGAATCGGACAGGAGAACGGCGGCGTTGGAGGGGAACGCCTGCTCGCGGTCTCGGCTCAACAGATTGAGATTTTCAAACTTTTTTTCGGTAAGTTTTCTTCCGGTAGCTTTGAAATAATCCGACCGGAAGCGAGTCAAATCCAGATTCCGCCAGATCACATCGTACACGGGCAAAGCATCAAAAGAGACCTTGCGCCGCTGTCTTTCCAACTCTTCGAGAATCTCCTGTGAAGCCGGCTTGTTGGTTGATCCAATCCGAATGCAAGTTCCCTGATGTTTACCCTTTGCCTTCAAATAGTAGGGTTTATGGGAACCGGGAAATATTTCAACCACGAGCAGATTTTTTCCTTCCACCGACTGAATATAAACTTCCGGAACAACGGTCGGGGCGCATGAATCGGCGATGTAATTCGATATTTGCTCTTCGAGAGCAAAAAGCTGGTCATCCGGAATGCCGGTAATTTGCCGGGGGTCGTCGCGCACGCCTAAAACGATTTTCCCACCGGCGCCGTTGGCAAACGCCACTACGGTTTTAGCGATTTGATCGCCCTGAGGAAATTCTTCTTTGAACTCAAGGCGGCGCGATTCGGGTTGTTCCCAAAAAGGTTGAGCAGCGTTTTTAAGTTGATCCATGATTGTTGAATCGGTTTCATGATTCTTCGGAGCAGGATTGGCTAATTCTAAAAGGGATTCAATTAAATTTCACCGGCGAAAGCCAGTTTCGCAACGGAGCCAATTGGCGAATTCCGGGAAGACGTTTAGCGTAAAGATAATAGATGCCGACGAGCAGTAAAGCCGCAAACAAAAGAGCCCCGCTGAGCAAAGCGATTTTTGCCGTCGTGGATAAGCCGCGATTTATTCCGGGGTCGCCATACATGACAAAAGTTGCCCAGAAAAATGGGTGCTGATAATGAATGCCGTCAGGTTTCGTTTTATCTTCCAACTTGCCGTCCAGGAGCGCGCGCCTGGCCCGGGCCAGAGCATCGGCTTTAGCGTATTGATCATTGAGAAACTGCTCATAAAATTCCGGCATCAACACGGCGGGAAATTGATCGTAAACCTGCCATAACGTCATCAACACGGATTTGGTGCCGGTGCCGAGGAACAGCCGGGGAAGACCGAGAACGCCCTCGCCGGCGACCAGCTTGCCAGAGCCCGTTTTGCAGGCGCTCAAAACAATAAGGTCACACGTTAACTGGAGGTCGGCTATTTCGTAACCCATCAACATGCCATCATCGGTGGAATCCTTTCCGGCCGCCAGCACCAGTCCGGTAAAGGCATCAAAAGTTGTGTCCACATAGGCATGTGAGGCGATATGAAAAACTTTGCGGCGCAGCGCGTTTTGCGCTTCATCGTGAAATTTACTTTCCGTGGCGACCGCACGAAGATGCTGGACCGTGGCAGGATAAACGCCGGCGATTCTCCTGGCTTCTTCTTCGCTAAAGGGCAGAGGATCAAATCGCAAACCGGAGCGAAGCCGGCTCGTATCTACGATCGCCGCGACTTCTGTAAAGGGATTTGCAAAAACGACGACGCACGACGGCAAAAATTCGACCGGCGCAGGCTTTTGCAAAAGTGAAATGGTCGGGCTATAGAAAATCGTGTGTTGCTGCGCCCAAAAATCATCCGCGTATGCCGGTTCATGGGTTGGCAAATATTCCTGCTGGCTCGGGGCCGCAGTTAATAACATCTCAAATGGCAGGTTCAACAGCGCCAGATCCGGCACGATCAGCAGGCGTTCCGGCAAGTGCAATTTCTTTTCAACCGGTTCGATCAATAACCGATAGAGACGATGCGCCAGCCCTGCACGGAATGGCGTCTGCGAAATCGTCTCTTCTCCGGCCTCGTGAAACGGCGTGACCAAAGAATCAACCAAAGCAGACAGCGAATCCGGACGAACTTTTAAAGACACAACCCTCGCCCGCTCACCGACGACGGCAACAACATAAGAAGTTTCATCGGCAATCTGATAAAGCAACAGGCCGAGATCATGCCGTTTTAATAGATCCTGCACAACCGCTAACGAACGCGCGCCGATATGTGGCGTCTCTTCCGTTGCACCATATTCTTCTACCAGACGCAGACGTTGCGCCACCAGAGAATAACGCGCCAGCTCCCATTGCTCTCGTAAAAACTCGAATTTGCCAGGGTCGAGCCGAATGGCGCGTTGAATTGATTCCAATTGTGCACGGGCGTGGCGATACTCCTGCTCCATCGCTTTATTAGCCGCCTTCCCAGCCTGCGGCGGCTGGCGCAGATAACGCAAATCATATAAGGCACGGCCCTGGGTCATCTGGGCATAATAAAACAGACTGTCAAGATCAGGGCGAGTGGCGCGGAGCTCATGACGTTTGAAAAAAGTTTCGGCCAGCCGGCGATAGACGCGGGATTTCTCGCTGAAATAACCGATGCGCAGCGCATCGACTCTGATATCAGTTATGGTCGATTCGATCAGGTTCGCGGCACGTGAATAGGCGACGACGGCTTTATTGAAATCTCTCGTCTTCTGCCAGGCGTCGCCAAGCTCGAGATAAACCCGCGATAACATCTCGGGAAACTCATCATCAACTTTTTTCGCGATCGCCAGCACTTCGTTAAGCTGTTGTATGGCTTCGGATACCTTCCCCCGATTCATATCGCCGATCGCCAGCTCGAGACCATACCATGCCACATACGCTTCGGCATTGCTGGCTCTGGCATTTTCTTGCGCCTGTCGATAATACTCCATCGCCTGCTTCTCGTCCTTTTCGCCTCTGTAGGTATCGGCAAGCTTCGCAAGGATATCATGATGTTCAAGCGGAAAGCTATTAGTTTGTTCCAAAAACTCATTGAATCTTTTATAATGCGCCCTTGCCGCGATATAGTTTCCTTCCGCAAGAAGAATTTCAGCGAGCTTGACCTGCGCCCGGAGTGAGAGCTCCACAAGCTGTTTTTGTTCCGACAGTTTGTAAGCTTCCTGCAAAATTCTTCTGGCAATATCATTCAGGTCCAGATAACTATAAAGCTCGGCCTTTTTAAGCTTAACCCGAATGAGCAGGTCCTGATTGTTGACCCGCCGCGCATACTGTTCACTTTTTTCATAAGCCTGCAGGGCGTCATTAAAACGTCCCAGCTCGTAAAACGCCTGGCCGGCATTCAGAAACCACGTGGCGGCAAAATTCCAGGCGCCGATGAGGATCGCCACCTGGCCGGCTTCTTCGGCCAGCGCCGCATATTCATTATACCGGCTGCGCGCATAGCTTATGATGCTATGAAAACCCAAAACGCGCTGACGATTAAAGAGATCATCCGTGCGCCCAGCCAGGGCATAAGCCGAATCATAGTAACTCAGGGCCAGGCTGGATTTCCGCCCTGCATTTGCCACCATACCAAGATTCGTTAAAAACAGGGCCTGCGATTCCAGATCATTATTGCCGCGGGCAAGCTCCAGACCGAGGCGCCACAGCGAGTCCGCGAATGGATAAAGCTTCTGGCGGTAAAAGTTATCGCCCCAGGCATGCAGCAAAACGGGATCATGAGAAGTTTTCGCCGGAATTTCACGAAACGCCTGATGCACCCGGGCAAAATCCAGTTTTTGCCGGGCAAAGTGCAATCTTTGATAATTATATAATGCGGCAACAATTTTCTGATTTTCCGGATTTAACTTGAGCGCCTTCAGGATCGCAAAGCCATTAAAAGCTTCGGCCTGTTGCATGTCAAATTCGATGAAATCGCGCAGGAGAGCGGGAGAGGGCGTTCCCAGACGCAGAGCTCTGGAAAAAAGATCCAAAGCGGTTGGCGCATCATCTTCCATGATTGCAATCCTGGCCAGGGCCCACAGGCTGTTGCGCTGATAAGTGGGGTTTGTCGCGAGCGCCTGAAAATAGGCTTGCGCTTCGCGAACGCGCGCGCGCGCCTGATAACGCTCCAGCAGTTTAAAATAGATCCGCTCAAATTGTGGCTGGGAAAGAAGAAAAAATTGCAGGGCGGATATTTGTGAGTCGGGAGACGCCGTTACAATTGACTCCGTCAGGCGGAAATATTTTTGGCGCACGCTTTCATCCCGCGGCAACGAACGAGGGTTCGCGCTTAAGCAGAAAAGGCCCGACCATCCCAGCGTCAGGAGGATAATCGCGTGAACCGTTATCAGCGCAGGATTGTTTTGCGCGCGCGCCATGTTGGTTTCCTGAATACGGGTGAATTTAATAACGTTAGCCCAGCGCCACGCTGAAGGTTAAAACGCATTCCTGCCGCCTTTTCACCATGTCCGGTGGTTTAATATTAACATCGACCACTTTGCACTTGGAATCAAGATCAAGTTCCAGCGGTAGGTGTGCGCTGGCTAAAGCGGCAATGTTTCCGAAGGCTGATTCGCCAATCTCCGCGACCGGAAACAAAAGCAGGGCTTCGCCATTGCCAATTTGGACCAACATGGGTTCGACGGGAGTCGAAGTCGATGGCCGTTTGCCAAGCGCACATAGTTTCATCGCATAAACCGTTTTCATAACAAAACTCCCTGAATAAAATTTGGGTTAATCCTTCGCCCACGCTTTGAGCAGCGGGGCACTTTTTTGATAAAACGAGCTGTTTGAATCAATTCGCTTGAGCCACACGCGCGCGGAATCCAGCTTGCCGCCGAAGCCGTAAGCCAGACCCAGAAAGTAGGTTTCGCGATCATTTTCTTCCGCCGCCGGGTGTGATCGTGCCAGCGAATCCGCGCGCGCCAGATACTGCGTCGCCGCCTGCAAATGCCGCGTTTTTTCTGCGGGGTTCGGCGGTTTAATTCGCGTCCGGGCAACAGCCAGATGCGAGAGGCCAAGATAGAAATAATAATCGCGTAATTCCCGCAACAATTTTTCATCCGCCTGCCGATTGGTTTGAAGCTCCTGCATCAGCCTTTGCGCCGCCGGCTCGATCTTTTTAAACGTTTGAATCACCTGGCGATAGTCATGCCCCACATAGTCGCTCATGCCCAATTTAAAATTGCTGATAAAGGGATAATAATGCGATTTTTCTTCGGGAAGTTGCGAGCCGGAACGCAAACCGCCGATATAGGGGTAAGGCATTTCCTGATCATAAACATAAAGCGCATCAATATTTTTATTTTTGGCTACCTGCATATAGAGCATCAGGACCCCGACAATCACCAGGGGCACAGCAAAGGCATATTTCGGCGCGCGCGTAATCGCCTCACCCCACTTCCGCAACTTCTCCCACACCGGTGACGTTGAATGCGATCGCCGCTCGGGCACGGGTTCGCGATCAATCGTCGCGCCGGTTTTGATTTGCTCAAATAATTCGTCTTCCGTTCGAATATGAATTCGCGCCATGGCGGGAACGTCGTCCAGCGCCTGCGGCGGCGCAATCAGCGTGAGCTTGGCAAGCAGGCGCTGATAAAAATGCGGCGACGCGATCAGGCCGTCAAACAATTGCTGCGCTTCTTCATCGCGGGCTTCGCCGGAGAAAAAACGCAACAACATTTCCTCGACCGCCGCGAAACTTTCCGGCAGCGGCGTCGCCGGCGGGCGCTCGCGAACACGGATGCGGCGCCGAAAGCGGTCAATGAGATCAAAGAGCAGCACGTAAGCGGTGTTGTTGCCGTTGCGCTCCAGCATCCGGGTGCGTATTTCCTGGGTGTTTTCGCCACGCACATAGGCGGCAACCTGCTCATGCGGCAAGGCGTTAAAATTCCCCATGACGGCGGCTCCTTTCATTTAATAAAATTCAGTCCTAATTGGTTTGGAATAATTCCTGCGATTTATTATAGTAGTCCCGCATGACCTGACAGAACTCGTCGAAGCACCAGTAACAATCATTCAGATGCTTGAAGAGTCGCGTGTCATAGCCGTCATCCGCTTTAATCTGAGCCGGAAAAAAAATTCCCCGCAGAAAAAAATCATAATTATCGACCAGAAATGGGGTGGTCGCTTCGCAACACCGTTGCGGCAATGCCTGCCAGGCCCCGCCGGTGGAATTGGCCCCTCGCATCGTTTGCAGGCGTATTCGCAACGTATTGAGATGGGCGTCATCAACAGGCGCAGGCTGCGCCCCATTTTCTGAAAAATTGATGCGACGCTCGGCGGTCGCCAGCGTCGCCAGCGCCTGCCCGAGTGTTAGCGGTGGTAATTCCATAAACCAATATTCCTTTAAATTTCTTTTGCCTGTCGTTTCATAATAATAGAGACGGCATACGAACAATTTTTCTCACTTATTCCAAAAAATTTCGCTGTTCGCGCAAATATTCGCGAAATCGCGTGACCACGTTGCTCACCGTGCGCGCACCAAGATCATATATAAAAGGATGGTTCCGGATCATCATCTCCGAAAATTCGCCCAGGACATAAAGCTGGAAAAGATGGATATTCCGCTCCAGATTGTCGGTTTTTCTCTTCGGATAGTTGCGGAGCTCGGCCACTACCATTTCATAAAGCTCCCAACGCACGTGGGCGTCGGCGCCGCTGAGGCTATCGGCCACTTCCGGCAGGTCGTCATCAATCAACTGATCGCGAATAAGCGCGCGCAGGCGCCGATTCGTCGTCCGCACACAGATCGTCGCCAGCCAGGCGAGAAACATACGCTCGTTGTCGCGCGCCGTAAAATTGCGCAGCGCCTGACAGTCGTTTTTATATAAATTGGCCAGCACGGCGTCGACAATCTCATTCACCAGATCCGAGAGCTGTCTCTGGACGCGGGGGTTTCGCCAACTGGTGCAACGTTGGGCCACTTTGCTGTAAATGAATCGGCCATAACGCCGGAGAAATTCCCGCCATCCACATTCCCAGCAGGCAAGGGAACTCTCACTGCAGCATTCGAGCAGCTCGGCCAACGGCGACGATGAATTGAACTGGCACATAGTGCAAAATCGCGTTGAAATAAGAACTGGGGGGGCAACGCTTGTGCGTCAACAATCGGAATCCCCAGCGGGCTGAGACAGCTAGCAGAAAAAAAAATTAAAAGTCAATCTTTTTTTTAAGGCAAAAAGCAACCCCGCAAAACCCGTTGCTGTTTTTCAAGCCTGAATTTCAATTTGCAATTTTGCCAATAATAGCTTATTTTTATGGTGAATTCACGAAGAATCCAATTTAAAGGAGAAGAACCCATGGAAGCTCTAACGACTGATCGTTTGCCCTCGCGTCAGGAAATCGACGCGTATGGCGCCGCCGCCGAAAAGATTTATGAGCCGCTTCGGCCTGAGCTGGAGGCCAGGCATTGGGGCAAGTACATCACGATCCACCCCGTCACCGGCGATTATGCCATTGGCCGCACGCTTCGTTCCTCCGACAAAAAACTGCGCAAAAAATATCCCGCCGTGGCGTTCGTGACCAATCGCATCGGTTATCGCGCGGTTGGGCATTTTGGTGGTACAGGCGCCTCTGACGGCAAGCGCCCCAAAGGGGGAAAGCATGCTCAAAGGCAAAATTGAAAACGGTCTTCATCCCAAAATCAGCGTAGAAGTTGCTGGAAAAACCTTGTCCAAAAAATTTCCTGCACTGGTCGATACCGGCTTTGATTTGGAAGTCGCGCTGCATCGTGATGAAGCTACCAAACTCGGATTAAAACCTCGCAATTTCGTCTGGATTGATTACGCCGATGGCGCTCGCCTGCACGAACCGGCATGTCCCGCCCGTGTGCTCTGGCATGGCAAGTGGAAAGACATCGAAGTGATATTATCCAATGATGAAGAACCCGCCGTCGGCACCGGGCTTTTGCAAGGCTCGGTGGTGACAATGGATTTTGTCAAAAATAAACTCGCGATTCGGGAAGTGCCGGGAGCGAAACGCCGAAAAAACTGATGGTTGTTTTGGGGCAATCCGATAACACCGCTTTTCGATTTGCAATTTTACGAATCATTACTTATTTTTACGATGACTTCAAGGAGAATTTAATTTAATGAGGTGAACCCATGGAAGCTTTAACCACCGATCGTTTGGCAACACGCCAGGAGATCGACGCGTATGGCGACGCCGCCGAAAAGATTTATGAGCCGCTGCGGCCCGAACTGGAGGCCAGGCATTGGGGCAAGTACATCACGATCTTTCCGGTCAATGGGGATTATGCGATTGGCCGGACGCTTGATTCGGCAGACAAGAAACTGCGCAAGAAATATCCTGAAGTATCATTTGTGGCCTATCGCGTCGGCTATCGGGCGGTGGGTCATTTTGGCGGCACGGGTGCATCGGACGGGAAACGTCCCAAAGGGGGGAAACGTGATCAAAGGCAAAATTGAAAATGGGCTTCATCCCAAAATCAGGGTAGAAGTTGCTGGAAAAACCTTATCCAAAAAATTTCTTGCACTGGTCGATACCGGCTTTGATTTAAGCGTCGCGCTTCACCATAAAGAAGCCGCCTCGCTCGGTTTGAAGATCAAAAAATATATGTGGATTACCTACGCGAATGGCGAGCGCGTATATGAACCGATTTGTCCCGCCGGCGTGCTGTGGCACGGCAAGTGGAAAAACATCGAAATCGTTCTCTCGAATGACGAAGAACCCGCCATCGGCACCGGGCTTCTGCAAGGCTCGGTGGTGACGATGGATTTCGTCAAAAATAAGCTCGCGATTCGGGAAGCGACGGGAGCGAAGCGTCGAAAAAACTGAGTTGCCCCACCCGTAACTCGTCGCAATGATAGTTGTTTTGGGGTAATACGATAACATCACTTTTCGATTTGCAATTTACCAATCATTGCTCATTTTTATGATGAATTCAAGGAGAATTAAATTTAATGAGGTGAACCAATGAAAGCTCTCACCACCGATCGTTTGCCGACCCGCCAGGAGATCGACGCGTATGGCGATGCCGCCGAAAAGATTTATGAGCCGCTCCGACCCGAGCTCGAGGCCAGGGATTGGGGCAAGTACATTACGATTTACCCCGTGAATGGCGATTATGCGATTGGGCGCACACTTCACGCCGCAGCCAATAAGATGCGCAAGAAATATTCCGGCGCGGCATTTTTTAGCATTCGAATTGGTTATCAAGCCGTCGCGCATTTTGGCGGTACCGGCGCATCCGACGGACGACGGCCCAAAGGGGGAAGGCATGATCAGAGGCAAAATTGAAGGCGGTCTTCATCCTAAAATCCTGGTGGAGGTTAAAGGAAAGATAGCGCACCAGACATTTTCTGCCCTCGTCGATACCGGCTTTGATTTATTTGTTGCACTTCATCGTCAAGAAGCTGCAAAACTGGGGCTGGAAATCGACCACTTCACCTGGGTTCGTTACGCCAATGGTGAGCGTGAGAAAGAATCGGTATGTCCTGCCCGCGTGCTCTGGCATGGCAAATGGAAAGACATCGAAGTGATTTTATCCAATGACGAAGAACCTGCCGTCGGCACCGGGCTTTTGCAAGGCTCGGTGGTGACGATGGATTTTGTTAAAAATAAAATCTCGATTCGGGAAGCGACGACAGCGAAACGCCGAAAAAACTGATAGTGGTTTTGGGGTAATACGATAACACCACTTTTCGATTTGCAATTTTACCAATCATTGCTTATTTTTATGATGAATTCAAGGAGAATTTAATTTAATGAGGTAAACCGATGCAAGCCCTAACCACCGATCGCTTAGCCACACGCCAGGAGATCGACGCGTATGGCGCCGCCGCCGAGAAGATTTATGAGCCGCTCCGGCCTTCGTTGGAAGCCACACAGTGGGGCAAGTACATTACGATCTTTCCGGTCAATGGGGATTATGCGATTGGCCGGACCCTTCGTTCCGCCGACAAAAAACTGCGCCAGAAATATCCCGAGGTATCATTTGTGACCTTTCGCGTCGGCTATCGCGCGGTAGGTCATTTTGGCGGCACGGGTGCATCAGACGGGAAACGTCCCAAAGGGGTGAAACGTGATCAAAGGCAAAATTGAAAATGGACTTCATCCCAAAGTCTGGGTGGAACTTGCCGGCAAGCCTGCCTGCAAAAATTTTTTAACGCTCATCGATACCGGCTTTGATTTAAGCGTTGCGCTTCACCATCAAGACGCCGCCTTGCTCGGGTTGAAAATCAAAAAATACCTCTGGATTACCTACGCTAATGGCGAGCGCGTATACGAACCGGTTTGTTTCGCTCGCGTGCTCTGGCACGGCAAATGGAAAGAAATCGAAGTCGTCCTTTCCAATGACGAAGAACCCGCCATTGGCACCGGGCTTTTGCAAGGCTCGGTGGTGACGATGGATTTTGTCAAAAATAAACTCTCGATTCGGGAAGCGACGGCAGCGAAGCCACGCAAAAGTTGAGGGTTCCCGCCTGCAACTCGTCGCGCGGCGCTCGCCGCAACCCAACGGGCGCAGCTAATAGACGAAATGATTATTGGGCAGAAAAATTTTTTATTAATTTTTAATGAGGTGATTCAATGGAAGCTCTCACTACTGATCGTCTGGCCACACGCCGGGAGATCGACGCGTATGGCGACGCCGCCGAAAAAATTTATGAGCCGCTCCGGCCTGTGTTGGAGGCCAGGCATTAGGGCAAGTACATCACGATCTTTCCGGTCAATGGGGATTATGCGATTGGCCGCACGCTTGAGGCCTCGCTCAACAAAATGCGTCGGAAATATTCCAAGGCGGCTTTTTTTACGATTCGAATTGGCTATCAAGCGGCCGTGCATTTTGGCGGCAGTGGCGCATCAGATGGGAAACGTCCCAAAGGGGGGTAGGCATGATCAAAGGCAAGATTGAAAACGGTCTCCATCCCAAAATCAAGATGGAAGTTGCCGGAAAGGCCGCTTCTAAAAAATTTTCCGCGCTGGTCGATACCGGCTTTGATAATGACGAAGAATCTGCCGTCGGCACGCGTCTTTTGCAAGGCTCGGTGGTGACGATGGATTTTGTCAAAAATAAGCTCGCGATAGCAGAGCCGCGTCGGAAAAGGTGAGCCGCAACGGCCAGCGCCGTCAATACGAGCAGGGATAAACCGGTGAGAAAGGTCATCAAGCCGGACATGGATTTTTCCTTAAAGTTAGTAGTGGCGCCTTCAGGCGTAAACCGTTGTGTTCAAACAGAAATGTGTGATGTCATCAAAGAGTTTCTAAAATACAAAAATTTTGTGCCTGAAGGCACTACTACGAACTATTACTTTTTCCCCTAATCAAATCTCGTCCCTCCACCAGCGCTTTCATCTTCGCATCCGCCACAAAGCGCGTCAGCATCCAGAAGCCGCAGTCGGGATGACCATATTGAATTCGTTATTTTCTGAAGAACGCAATTCCCAATTATGAAAAAAAACTTTGCACCTATTATTTTATCACTACTTTCATTCTCACAGTTGCAGGCGCAGGAATCCACCGTCTATGTTAGCGTGCTGGCGACTCGCCTTTTCGTGGCCGGCGCGGCAAATTCGCCGACCGGCATCTATTATCAGCGGCCCGGCGAGGACACCACGTGGCATCATCTCGGCGCCGGAAATATTCGCGCGTTCGGGCTGGCAGTACATACTCCGGCGCGCGGGCAGTTAATTTATATCGCTTCCGGCAACGGCGCGCTGCGCACGACGGACAGCGGGAAAAACTGGAAGGTCACGACGGGCTGGGAGATTACGGAAGTGCTTGCGGTTTGCATCGATCCGAGAGATGAAAAAACGGTTTATCTTTCGACGGCCTACGGAATTTACAAAACGCATGACGGCGGCGCCTCATGGCAACAGGTGAATCGAGGTCTCGTCGATCCTTTTTCAACTTGTGTGATCGTCGATCACGCTAATTCAAACGTGGTGTATTGCGCCACGGAAGGCGGCGTGTTCGCCAGTTCGGACGGCGCACGGAACTGGCAGCGGCTGGGCTTAAGCGTGACCAACATTCGGGTGATCGCACAGCATCCGCGCGATGCGCAAATGCTCGCCGCCGGCACGGAGAATAACGGCATTTATATTTCGCGCGACCGCGGCAAAATCTGGGCGAAGAGCGATATCGGCGTCGATCACAACACTTTTTATGCGATTGCATTTGATCCGAATCAACCTGAAATCATGTATGCCGGCGGATATGTCTCCGGCGTTTATAAATCGACGAACGGCGGCAAAAACTGGGTGGGTTATCATGAGGGCCTGACGAATTTGAACATTCACTCGCTCGCGGTCGATCCAGCCGACGGCAATCGCGTGTATGCGGGCACGATGTGGAGCGGCATTTTTCGCTCGGATAACGGCGGCGTAACGTGGCGCAAAGCCGGATTGAGCGGGGCGCAGGTGTGGACGATCTCGATTCAGCCGTTTTGATAAGTTCAAATCCATTAATTTTACCAACGGATAGAAACAACCCAACGGATTTTTATAGTGGAGTTTTTATGAGCAGGGCCGTCAGTTTTTATATTTTTTTGCTGGGCGCTTTTTCTCAAGTACTCTTGGCGCAAACAGTCACTCGCGAAGAATGTCTCAAAGGTTTCGCGCAGCGCGCCCAATATGTGACGTCGTTTTATGACACGACCAGGCAGGTGAGTTATTATTCCGTCGCGGCCAAATATGCGCACAACGTCGATCTCGCGTTTGCCGATAGCGCGATTGTGACGCTGCTGAAAAGACCAAGCGGCGACATGTTCTGGATGTTTCCGGTGATCGGCGCGTATCTGCACGGCAAAGATAAAATGTCGCCGCCGGCAAAAACGGCGATGCGGCAGGCGTGGAAAACGTATGCGCCCTATCGCGGCGATACGGAGAATCACTGGTGCATGTATTACGCGTCGCTGTTTCTGGCGGCGGAGCAATGGCCGGATTTGCCGGGGACGGAATGGTATAACGGAAAGAGTTCGGAGGAGAATCGCGACGAAGCGAAAGCGTATCTCATGCACTGGATGAAAATCACCACGACGATCGGGCAGGGCGAATTTGACTCGCCGGATTATTTTCCGGAGTACGTCGTCTCGATGAGTTTGCTGGCGCAATTTGCGCAGGAGGCGAAGATGAAGCAGCGCGGCAAAATGATGCTGGATTATTTGTTCGCGGATTTCGCCGCCGAGCATTTGCAGGGCCAGTACATCGGCGGATTCAGCCGCATTTACGAGCCGGCGGTTTACAAACCGCTGGTTTCGCCGGCTTCGGCGTTTGCCTGGCTGTATTTCAACAGCGGCGAGCCGTCGCAAACCAGTTGGCTGGTTTTGCCGGCGCTTTCCGGCTATCAATTGCCGGAAATAATTTACCAAATTGCGAACGACAGAACGGCGACTTATGTACACAAAGAACGCAAACGCGTGCGCAACGTGATTCGTTACGGCACGGAGAAAAATCCGCCGGTTTACAAATACACGTACATGACGAAGGATTACGGCCTTTCCTCTTTGCAGGGCGGCATTTTGCAGCCGATTCAACAGCACACCTGGAGCGTGCGTTTCACCAGCGGCAAACCATTCACGACGATTTTCGGTTTGCATCCGTACTGGTCGGGAATCGAGCTGGGGATGTTTTTTCCGGAAGAGATCAAAACGCTGGTCGCAGACGTGGCGGGTTCGAAAGGGACTTATAATAAAGATGACAAATGGACGAGCAGCTCGCCTTATGAACGCACGTTTCAACATGAAAATACGTTGCTCGTGTTGTACGATATTCCGACGGGCGCCACGTCGGAACACATCGACGGCTTTTTTCCTAAAAATCTCGAGCAGCGCGTGATTGACGCCTCCGGCTGGATTATATGCAAAGCCGGCGAAACGTATATTGGCTGGTATCCTTTGCAACCCATCGAATGGCGCGAGGAAAAAGAAAACTGGCGCTTGCGCAGCCATCCCGCCCCAGCGGGACAGAACGGCTATGTGATCGAAGTGCGTTCGCAAACGGAAATCGGCGCATTCGCGGCATTTCACGAAAAGTTGCGCGCGCATCGTCCCGTCGCTCAATTGCAACCGCAAAAGGTGGCGATGGATTACACGAACATCGACAATGAAAAAATGTATTTCGCGTTTCCGGAGGTTCGACAACTGAACGGCAAACCGATTGATTTAACCAAATACAAACTTTTTGAGGGGCCGTTTCTCAACGCGGAGGTCGGCAGCGAGAAATTGACGATAACTTATAAAAATAAACGGCGGGTGCTGGATTTCAAAACGCTGAGAATTGAGAAGTGAGATAAGCTGATTAGACAGCCAAAGTTGGAAAAAAATTCTAAAAGTTTTATATTGCCAACGGATGGAAAAGCGACCAACGGATTTGAAAATAAAATCCGTTGGTCGTTTTTTAATCCGTTGGGCAATTTTTTTAATTTATCTGCGAGGCGGATTCAATTGTTAGTGCAGAAGAACTTCGTCGGAGGTTTCGTTATGGCCTTCCGTATTGGCAAAGAAGATTCTCAAATTTGAAGTTGAGTCGAAATTGGGATGCACGCTTTTATTCTCAACCGGCCGGCGGTCGGTGTTATGATCGGCGGGCTGCAGTGGCAAAGGCGGCGAGCCGTTGCTGTTCGTGTAACTCTCGCCGTTGCGGGTCGGCGCCTCGTCATTCAAAATATCAAACAGCGCGAGTTGCGCCGAAGCGCCGGGCGCGACCACGGCGGTGATTTGTGCGAGCCGCCGGTTGGCTTCATGTTGATTGGCCATAATCTGTTGCAGGTTGATTTTTAATTCGTGCAATTGCGCCAAAACCGTCGCCAGGTCAATGTGATTCTCATGGGATATCACTGCCGGTAAATTTGAAGACGGCGCCGGGGCTTCCGGTGTTTCATTTATTTCATTCTCGCCGCCGGACGTCTTGTTAACGACACGGTTGTCATTCTGCGCCGCGGCAGCCGGCGCCGGTTCAAGATGCTGCAGATGCGGGAAAGTCGCCGCAGTGGTTTTCACTGCGAGGCTCTGGAAACGGCGGCGTTGCGACCATGTCATGAGCCAGCCCAGGCCGGCGAACATGAAAATGAGCAATATCGCCAGCACGACATAAAAAATACCAAACGCGCTTGAGCCGGTTGCGGTGGCCACTGAATCAATGCCAGCTGCGACCGGTAATATTTGCGAACTATCGGCGACGGGCTTCGAAACAAAACCTGAATCAGTTGTCAATGGTTTGGGCGGAATCGCTTGCGGACCGGACATTATTTCGAGAGTTGCCGTTCCGGTTAAACCGGCAGCATGATCCAAATTCTGAAAATGAATTTTTACGACCGGCGCGGACGCGGCGAAACTCTGTCGCGCGATGCGAATCTGTAAAGGAATAGCGGAAAGGACTTTGAGTGAATCTTCCCGCACGGCCCATTTATAACGCGGCACGGTGACGAAACGGAGAGCGGCGCTGGTTTCCAACCGGCAGAGATAGCGTTGATTTTTGCACGAATCCGGCACGACGACGGTCACGACGGCTTCGACACTATCGCCCCAGATGGGTTCGGCGGTGAGTTGCAAATGCGCCTGGGGCAATAGCACCAAACGTTTATCGCGGGTCGAGGTGGCGGTGGAATCCTTCCTGCCACTCTGCGCCAGGAACTGAAAGGGCAGCGACACGATTAAGCAGGCGGCAATATTGCGCAAAGATAAAATTTGTTTCGTCTTCGTCATATACGTCCTTTATTGAAAAAACGCACTGTCACATTTTTGTGAAACCGAACAACGTAGAATCCCGATGTCGTCATCAGAGAGAATATAGCGAGGCAGATTGGGTTCGCGGAAAAAGATTAAGGAAAGTTTTTGCGCGGCAAGCGTTGCAACAAAATTTTCTCAACGGATCATTCGGCTAATTCCGAAATTTTGACAAGGGCATAATTCTTCTCGCGCAGGCCGCTGATCAGGCGCGGCAGCACGGTATAGAAATGATCGCCGTCCTGGCGATGACTGCCGAGGTGCGTGAGAATGATGCCGCCATTGAGGCCGGCGGTTTCTTCGTTCGCCAGGTTCAGCAAATGCGACAGAATTTTTTCGGAAGTGTGATAGGCTTTCGAGGTGGTGTCGGCGACCCAGTCCATCGTATCCAGACTTTCCTGCCAGTTTCGGCCCCTGGTCCAGCCGACGTGGCGATAACCCAGTTCAGCGGCCCACTGGCGAATCTCGGCATTGTGCTCGCCATACGGCGCGCGCCAGAACGGGGCCATTTTCACGCCGGTGACTTCGGCAAAAAGATTGGCGGTGCGCAAAAGCTGATCCTGCAAAAACTCCCGTGTGACATTCGGCAAAGAAGCGTTGCTCTTATCGGCGGCATAGGTGGTGAGATGCGGATGATTCCACATGTGGTTGCCCACTTCGTGCCCTTCCTGAACGATGCGCCGGGTCATCTCCGGAAATTTTTGAATGAAGCTGCCGGTTAAAAAAATGGTGACCTGCAAATTATTCTCTTTTAAAATATCGAGTATCGGCTGCGTCGCATTGTCGGTTGAGCCGCCGTCGAAAGTCAACGCCACCTGTTTGCGCGTCGTTTTGCCGCGGCTCAAATCCTTCGTCAGATGAGCCGCCGGTGGCGGGCCGGAGGTGAGCGCGATATTTTCCAGCGCAACGATTTTGCCGTCGCGGCCAAACGCCTGCACGACAAATTGATTCGGCCCCGAATTGAGTTTAACCACAGGCAGCGTGAATCGACCGTCGCGGGGCAGCGTGACGGCGCAAACGCGGTTGCTTTGCACGAGACTGATAATGTGGCCGTCGGGCGCTTCACCGGCGATCGCGATTTGATTGTCGCTCACGGTTGACGTCGCCGGGCGGGTTATTTTCAAAAGAACGTGATTGCCGTTTGCAGCGCCATTGCCACCGGCGTGATTGGCAGCAAGCGGCGAATTTTTCCAATCCCGTTCGAGACGCGCGAGGCGATTTTGCAACTGGCGATTCTCGCGCCAGAGCAGCGCGATGCCGATCAGCGGCGAGGCCAGCAGGAGAATGGCAACGATACTGATGATCAGATCATAATATTTTACGGCGCGGCTTAAACCCCGCGGCTTGCGCAGGCCGGCTTTTTCAATGAGCCACGGCAACATCCAGCGCCAGAGGGGTTGCAGCGTTTCGACGACAGGCTTAAAAAACGAGTGCAGACTCGCGCGCCATAAGAAACGCCGGTGACAGCCCTCGCTGCAGAAATAATGGCGGCTGCGCAGGAGCTGGCATTCGGCACAAATAAATTGCGTGCAGGAGAAACAACGTCGTTGAACGGAGACTTCAGGATGGTTTTTGCAAAATCCAGTTGCCATAATTTGTATGCAGTTTCGTCCTCAAAACCGAGTCTGTCATTTTAAAACTATTTCGCGGAAAAATCAAGAGGAAAACTCATAAATTTTTTTGCGCTTGACAATTGTTGAATTTCTGTTATTATGTCATCCCGTAGGGAGCTTTTTTCAATTTGAGAAATATGCTGGATCGAAAAAGGATTCTTGCGGAATGACATGGAAGCTAAGATGCATTTAATTCACGCAACGCGGACACAAGTCGCAACCAAACAAGTTTAAAAAACAATTGCCAACGGATGAAAAACGGCCAACGGATAAAACAATTAATCGCAAAATAATTGCCGGCAAAATGATTAGCGAATTATTTTGCCGGCAATCATTTTGCCTTTCAATAAAATCAGTTGGCAGTTTTTTATCCGTTGGTCATAAAAGCTGGAGGCTTTTAAAAATTGCATAAAACTCTTATGAATACTAGTTGAAATTGAATTCATCAAAAATATCTTTGCCTTTTGCCCAAATTCAACTATAAAGAGACACAACGCGGACTCAAGCCGCAACCAAACAGGTTCAAAAAAATTGCCCCAACGGATAAGGTTTTTACAGTTGGGTTCATCTATCCGTTGGCGCTAAAGTTGGAGGCTTTTGAAAATGCCACGAAACCCCTATGAATACTGAACGAAATGACGTCCATCTAAAAAATCTTTGCTTTTTTTGCACAGATTTCATTCTTTGGAAACGAAAGGAGCCTTCAATGAAGCAACCGATTCAAATTCCGCGCGGCGAAAAAATCCGGCTCAAGGATTTTGATCCGGATGACACCGGCAAATATGAAGACAAAGATGAGGCGAAAGCGGAAACGGAAAAGAACAGCGAACGCCTTGCCGGGCTGCAGGAAGTTTTGTATGCCGAAGGCAGGCACGCGTTGTTGATTATTTTGCAGGCGATGGATGCGGCGGGAAAAGACGGGACGATCAAACAGGTGATGTCCGGCGTGAATCCGCAGGGTTGCATCGTCACCAGTTTCAAAGCGCCGACGCCGCTGGAGCTGGCGCACGATTTTCTCTGGCGCGTTCATCAGCATGCGCCGCTCAAGGGTTCCCTCGGCATTTTTAATCGCTCGCACTATGAAGACGTGCTCATCGTGCGGGTGCACGATCTGGTGCCGGAGAAAATTTGGCGCGCGCGTTACGAGCACATCAACAATTTTGAGAAACTGCTGGCCGATAACGGCGTCACGATTTTAAAATTCTTTCTGCATATTTCAAAAGAAGAGCAGAAGGAACGTTTGGAGAAGCGGATCGAAGATCAAAGCAAAAACTGGAAATTCAATCCGGGCGATTTGAAAGAGCGTGATTTGTGGGAGGAGTACATGGAAGCTTACGAGGACGCCATCAATAAGTGCAACACGCCGTGGGCGCCGTGGCACGTCGTGCCGGCAAATAAAAAGTGGTATCGCAACCTCGTCATTTCGGAACGTATCGTCGAAGCGCTGGAAAGTTTGGGTTTGAAATATCCGCCGGCGCCGGAGGGGATTGAGCAGATGGTGATTGAGTGAGCAAGTATTGTCAATAAACTTCCACCGGATAGCAGCTTTGTTTTGAGCCAGTTGTCAATAGATTTCAATTGCTGGAACACTTATGGTAGCCCTGGTTTGAGACGCGAAAAAAGCCGTGGGCATTTCATCCCAGGTTCGGCCTTCAAGCTGTCGCCCACTCTTTTTTTTGTTTGTTCCACCCCATTGTTTGAAGAAAAAGGGAACTTTTGCTCTTTGACATTGATTACGAATATCAACTACCCACGACGGGTTCATTGGTCGAGAGCCTGGTCCAGATTCACCGCCAACAATAACCCAAGCTATCCCTTTTAAATTTAAATTGTAGAAAGGTCCCAAGAGTGGCTCGAGAGAAAGGAACTTAATTTTTGCTTTCGTCTGGCGCAGATGGTCGATCCGAAAAGTATAGTCATTATTTTCCACACTGACCCCCATCCAAATGTGAGGTGCCCAGGGCAAGATTGGATCGAGTTCGAGCAAACGATCCGAACGTTTGGTCAAAATTTGATAACGATGCCAGTTCGCAATTTGCATGACTTCAAAAACGCTTAAAACGAAATCAATGGGAACGTTTTTGTGAAAAAGGTCGCTCATCGAATTGACGAAAATAGTTTGTGGTTTCTTCCACTTTAAAGGCAACATCAATGCACGCTCGTGCAAAGTCAACGCAAAGCCGTTGACATAATTGGGTTGCCCCATCGCCTGGAGACGCTTTGCCATTCTTTCAGCGTAACAATGCTTACACCCCGGGCTGATTTTAGAGCAACCAGTGACAGGGTTCCATGTGGATTCGGTCCACTCAATCGATGAATTTGACGCCATTATTTTATGCCTCGTTTTTTGTATTTATTGAAAATATGCTCAATAATCCGGCTCGCTACCGGTTTATTCGATGCGAAGAAAAAGTAGTAGACCGTGGCGCCTCGCGAATTTCTCATCGGCAGAGGTTTCGGTACATGCTTAAATTGAGCTACTTTCCTCAACCTTTCCCCAAATGCTTCTGCAACCGTCTCGTTATCTTCTTTTTCCAAATAGCCGAAAAGGTCGCGAGTAGAAGTATAAGCAATCTTTCGCCAACTGTCGTCTCCCCAAAAGGCATTCATTCGCTCAATATCTTTTGCGCTCACGCCTTCGGGATTTCGCCAAAGCACATTCCGGTTCATATCAGCAACAGGAAAATTTAACAACATGTCAATACTTCTTAAGCGCCCAGCGGCCTCGATTATTTCCCAGTTCAAGTGCAAACCATAAGGGTCGAGCAAACATAAGCCTCTGCGGTAGTTCTCGTATTTAACTTTGGGAAAGACCTTGTTCAACAGAATCGAATTGCAATCACCCTCGTAAATATGCACATTTGATTGTTCTCCTGCAATCTCTTTTAACGCGCCCACCTTGGCGCGGTCAAGGTCGATGAGATAATATTCACGGAAAGGAGGCTTTATCTGTAATGCATTTAAAGGGCTTCCCGGCACAAAACCACCGGTCTTTCGAGAGATATGCTTGCCTGCACCAGCAAAGGCGTCAATGTACACGTGGTAGAGCTTAGGTGTTTTCTGTGCCGTTAAAATTTTGGAATATTCAGAAGCGTAATCCTTGATAATGTCAAGCTTCATCTCGGACCAATAGCCAATCTCATCGAACTTTAATCTTGATTTTTGATTCATGGCGACGCCCCTTCTTAAATTGGGATTATGCCAGTTGATATTGCACGTTTAAGAACTACACTATTCAAGTGTTTCATTATCGCAGCAACAACAAAGTTGAAAGCGGCAGGCTGACCACTCTCGGATCGTCGGTAGCCGCGTCGTCATTCATCGTTACGACAAGGCCGAACGGCGCGTTATAAACCGCTTTTTCAATAAAATCTCGCAAGCCGCGCGTGTCTTCCCAAGTCACACGAGTTCGGTATTTCACTTCGATGGGAATGCGTTGTTCGCCGATGGTCAGCACAAAATCCACTTCGCGCTCGGCGGCGCGCTCCGGGAAATGGGCGACTTTGAGGTTGGTGATTGATTTTAAAAAATAGCCGACCGCGCTCTCGGCGATATGGCCGGCGAGATCGCGCAAATGCGGTTGTTGATTCAGGCCTTCGGGATGCAACGGCACGATTTCCTGCAGCCAGCTCGCGCGCAAAGCGTGATCACATAAACACAGCTTCGCCGCGCCGCGCGTCCGTTTTAGGCGAAGCTCCAAAGGTTCGATCAACCGAATTAACAGCGCACCGTCCAGAAATTTGAGATACGTCAAAATTTTTTTCCACCCGATATCCGCGGACATAGCGCGTTTGATTTCGTCGAGATAAAGCGCCGGTTTCGGCGATTGCCCGACATAACGGCAGGCGAGCCGAAAAACTTCTTCGAGTAAATGCGCGTCGCGTTTCGCGCCTTTCGCGCTGCGGCGCAGATCGTGTTGAATCGCGCGGCGAATCACGGTTTCGTTCAATAAATCGGCGAGATCATCCCACGGACGATCGGCGCGGGCATGCGCGATCGGATAAGCGCCGCGTTCCGAGAAAGCGGTAAAAGCCCGATCGCGCGTCTCGCGATTTTCCCCGCCAAACTGACGCAGCCCGAGCCAAAAATCTTTTTCCTTTAGCGGCGCCAATCCATTCGACGGCAAATACGGCTTGAGCTCGCCGTCACCACGAAAGGCCATAATTTCCCGCAACAAGAGCGGCCCCATTTCCAATGTGCTGATCCGTCCGGCTAAACTGTCGCGGCCTTCTTCAATACGCAAGGCGGAACTACCGGTGATCATCACACGCACGGCGCTGGTATCGACCAAAAATTTCAATTGCGGCGCCCAGGCCTCAAGGTTTTGAATCTCGTCAAGAAATAGAAAGGCGGTCTTGCCTTCGTGGGCGAGCTGGTTGAAAGTTTTGCCGAGAAAAATATGCTCAAACCAGTCAGCCAGGCGCAAGATCGGTTCCTCGAGCTTTAACGTTTCCGGAAGCTCGTCGAATTGAACGTAAAAAATATATCGCGGATTCGTTCCCTCGGCGAGCAGCGATTGAATCATCTGCAGCATTAAAGTGCTTTTGCCGACCTGGCGCGGGCCACGCAGCGCGGTCACTTTGGTCATGCCGGTTTTGAGCCGCGCGAGCGCGGTCGCAAAAGCCCAGCGCTTGAACTGCGGCAAGGGCTCCTGCTGCAATCCCTGCCACCACGGATTCAAACGATACAAGTCGGCTTCGAGCTCGGGTGCAAGTGGAATAACGGGACGGTTCATGCAATCATTTTGCGAATAATTATCAACAAATGCAAGCGGTTTCACTTACAGCAATCGCCGGCTCCGGTCATACGGAAAAATATGCATCACCTCGCCGGCGTTGAGGCGGGCCTGGTGTTGCCGCCAAAAATTGGGGTCGAATAAATCGGCATGGTGCGCGAGAAAAACTTCGCGCCAGTTTCCCTGCAGGCCGAGGAAACGCTCGAACTCTTCGGGAAAGATATCGTTGTCGCGCACGGTGAACCACGGCTCCGCGGCGATTTCTTCTTCGTAGGTTCGCGATTGCGGCAGAGCTCTGAAATTACACTCGCTCAGCAAACACAGCTCGTCGTAATCGTAAAAGACCACGCGCCCATGGCGCGTAACGCCGAAATTTTTCAGCAGCAAATCGCCGGGGAAAATTCCGCTGGCGGCCAAATCTTTCATGGCGTAGCCGTAATCGACGACTGCGGCATGCACGGCGGCGGCATCGGCTTCGCGCAAGTAGATGTTCAACGGCGTCACTTGCCGCTCGACATACAGGTGTTTGATGATGACGTGGGTCGCATCGATTTCGACGGTGGCGCGCGCCAGATTTTGCAGCTCCTGCAACAGCTCGCTGGAAAAACGCCAGCGCTCGAATTGCAAATGCTCAAATTCCTGCGCATCGACCAGTCTGCCGGCGCGGTCATGCTGGAAGACCAAATGGTATTTCGCCATCACCGCGGCGCGCGTCGTCTCTTTCGGCGGGGAAAATTCATCTTTGATCACTTTGAAGACCACGTCATATGCCGGCATCGCAAACACGATCATGACCATGCCGCGCGCGCCGGGCGCAATTTCGAAACAATCGCGGGAAGAAGCGAGATGGCGCAGCAAATCGCGATACAACTCGGTCTTGCCCTGTTTGTTGCAGCCGATGGAAATGTAAAGATCGGCGAGGCGCTTGCGCGGCATGAGGGTTTTGAGAAAGCGCGCCAAATCATACGGGCGCTCGACTTCGACATGAAAATAAGAGCGCGTGAAGCCGAATAAAATGCTGATATCATTCTCGTTCAACAACACGGCGTCCGCCACGATTCCCGCCGGCGTATTGAGCAGCGCGAGAACCAGCGGAATCAGATGCGCGCCGCTGAACAGGCGCCCGACGAGATAAGCGCCCTGGCCGCGATAAAATACCGCGTCGATCATTTCCGCGCGCTCGATGAGGCGCAACGCGCCAAGGTCCCGCAAACGGATTTCAACTTCGGTGGCCGCCAGTTTCGCGTCACGCGGCAAATCCTGATAAGCGACGTCGAAGCGATAATCTTTGAGAATGGTTTCAAGCAGCGTGATGGTTGAAGCGGCGCGCTCGTAGGCGCGATAAACCGTGCGTTTCGCCGACGTGGGAGGCGTTTCAAAATCGGTATCGACAAACTCAATTTGTGGATCAACGCCAATGGTAGTGAAGATGCGGCGGGTGACGGAATTAAAAAATGTTTCGGCGAGCTCCCAATCGTCGCGGCTGGCGATGAGGCCGGAATAAACGGCTTTCAGGCTCGCCCAAATCAGCCTGTCGGTGCTCCGTTCGCCCAACAACCGATGAACGTCGATTAAAATTTGCTCGACGATTTTTTTGTACAAATCGAGCCGCTCGACCGTATCGGCCTGCATGCCGCGCCAATCCTGTTTTTCAAAACGTGCCTGCGCGCGCCGCGTCAAAATTTTAAATTGCGTTTGATAAGCGTCAAAAGCCTGATGAATGGCATTCGCCCCTACGTTGGCAAGACGGCTATCGGTGAGAACCTGGCTCATGGGCAATCATTCCTTGAAACCTGCTCGAATACGGTTCCACTCTATCTCCTGCCCACGATCGGTATTTGAAAAACATAAATTCTCTTATCCTCTTGCTCAAAATAAGGCGATGCGAAGATGGCTGTCGGTTGTTGACGGTGGTCAAAATAAACGAGATAGCCTTCGCTTATTGTTGTTGCACTTTTTTAAGCTCAAAAACGTCTAGAAAAATTCTTTGATAAATAGGATTAGCGACTTCGGCCATCTCCTGCGGCCCGGGCTTGATCAGGCCAAACTGCTCGAGAAAAGCCAAATCTTCCTGCTGCGGATTATAATTCACGTCACCGGCAAGCACGATGCGGGCCAGCGTATTCCGATATTGCCGGGCTTTATCCACGATATTGGCAAAATGATCGTTATTCTCGTAGTGCAAAATCTTCAAAGCTTTCTCGACATCGGCTTCCGTGATTGGCTCGAGACCTGCCGGCTTAACGTTGTAGGTAAGAATCTGGCCGAGTCGATTGCACAAAAAAGGCTGTCCGTCAGTTTCCAAATGAATTCGCCGGCAGGCCTCCGGCGTGAACGGCTGGCCGGTCTCCTCCGTATACTGGCCATAAAGATTCTCGATTTCAGCGAGAGTAAATGGCGGGATTTTGATTTGATCCGCTATATTGAAAGGAGAGATTTTTCCGGCAATGTTCAGTTGCGCGATATTGCGGATACCGACTAAAGCAATGGAATAAATCGAATAGCCCTGGCCAAGCTTATTGGCTAAATACATCTCCCTTAGCGTGTTCAGAAAATTTGCCAGCTCGCGCTCGGGAATGCCGTCGAATTCATCGATGAAAATGACAATTTTTTTGCGCTGAATGATTTTGTTTAACGCGGCAAAAAAGTTCTGAAAGCTCTCATGATCAGCCATGATGTGCGTTTGGCAAAGCGCTGCAACCTCTTCGGTTTTGTCGCATTTTACTTCCTCGAGACGATGCCGTAGCTGAAGGCTCATGTCTTGCTGGAATTTTCCGTAAAATCTGGCGGCATCAAATGTCTTGACGATTTGAAAGCTCAAAAGAATCGGCGCGTAGAGCGGATCCTGTTTCAGGTTGCGGGCAAACTCGGCAAAAAAAGTCGTCTTTCCCATTTGTCGTGGCGCAAAAATGGTAAAATACCGGCCCTGATCCACCAACAGGTGAATGGGGATACCCTTTTGGTTCACAATATGACGATTCTCCACCAGGTAATGTTGGTCCGGAACCGGAATGCCCTGGGTCTCGAAATCCCGCTTTTGCGGGCGACGTTTAGTTGTTGTGCTCATTTTGATTCCTGGAATAAATTTTCGGCGGCTGTAATAAAAATTATGCTTTCCGGCCTCCAATTGCAAGCAGAAAAATTTTGAAAGATTAATAAGATTAATAACATGCACAAGAGGAGTCTACCCCAAAACTTTCAGGCAAATTTCGGAGTGCAAAGCCTACGGTCGTAAGCCTTGCACTCCGTTTCGCCAAATGACAAAAAGCAGCCGGCTATTTTTTGCGCCGCCGCAGCAACACCAGCGGCAACAGGAAAAATGCCATGTTGGCCGGAACTTCTACGGCCCAGCGCGTCGAAGAATCCAAACCATCAAACGACACCGCGGGTTCGCCGCAGCAGCCTTCGGCCGGCGGTTGTTCGTTGGTGACTTTAAATGTATAAGTTTGACTCACCGAACGATTGTTGTCATTGTCTCTCGCCACGATCACGTAGCTAATCGTCGTCTCCAGCGGCCGGCCGGGGATACTCGCCGTGTAAGAATCATTGCCAGTGCTCGTCATGTCCACGCTGTCGCTCGTTGCGCTGTTGACCGAATAAACCAATTTGACATTGGTCACCATGCCGTCATCAACCACGGAGGTACTCACGTTATACGGGCCGGCTACGTTATTCGTGTACGGCAAATCCGTTGTGAGCGCAATTAATGGTTTGGCGGAAAACGCATTCGCGATATTCAAACGCCCGCCGGTGGCCATGCGATTGACGAAGGCATTCTTGCGATCGGTGGAGCCGTACATGCGAACAATAACCTGCTTCATATTCAGCGTCGGATATTGCGCCCAAATCAACGCCGCGGCGCCGGCGACATGCGGGGTGGCCATGCTCGTACCACTGAGCAATTGATAACGGCTCAACGGCTGCGCGCTGAGAATGCTCGAACCCGGCGCGGCCAGATCAACCGTGTAACGGCCGTAATTGGAGAAACTCGAAAGCGCATCATTGCGATCGGAACTCGCGACGGCGACGACATTGGGCACGTTGTAAGTCGAAGGATAGTTCGGTGTGCGATCCGTGTTCGACGATTCATTGCCCGCCGCCGCAATAAACAAAGCGCCGCGATCGCTGGCAAACTGAATCGCATCCTGCAACGTGCGGGAATTTTCGCCGCCGCCCCAGCTATTGCTGGAAATTTTCGCGCCCATCTTCGCAGCGTAAATGATCGCTTCCGCTCCATCTTCCGTCGTGCCCGAACCATCCTGCCCGAGAAATTTGAGCGCCATGATTTTCACGCGCCAGTTCACGCCGGCGACGCCTTTGCCGTTATTGCCGACCGCGCCAACCACGCCGGCGCAATGGGTGCCGTGCTGATTGTTGTCGTACGGATCGTTACTATCAGACACAAAATTCCAGCCGCGATAATCGTCTTTATAACCGTTGTTGTCGTCATCGATGCCGTTGCGCTCTTTGCCGTTGCCGGATTCGCCGGGATTGGCCCACATCTGCTCTTTCAAATCTTCGTGATCATAATCGACGCCGGTGTCGATGACGGCGACGAGCACGTCATTGCTGCCGGTTTGCGTGGCCCATGCTTCCGGGCCGTCAATGTCGGCGTCGTTGCTGTTATTCATATTCCATTGATCGCCGAAACGTGGATCGTTCGGAACGCGCGTCGAGCCTTGTTTGACCGTAAACGGCTCGCCTTCCGGGATGGTTTCAACTGCGTAGAGATAATAATTCGGCTCGGCATATTCAATATTGGGATCCGTCTCACACTTCTGCACGATGGCGTCAACGGATTTGTTGGTCTTGCAGACGATAAACCCCAGCGTGGCCGAACTCCGCAAAAATTCCAGACCAGCATACTGCTCACCCGAGCGTTGCGCGCTCTCGGCCACATCCGGGCGGTATTTAATAATAACTTCTCCTGGAACCGCGCGAGGTTTACCTTTAATTTTATTCTGCGCCCAACTGCCGTCAACACTTAGCAACACGAGCAACAGACAAATTAAAAATCGCAATCCTTTGCCTGCCATTTGTCCTGCTGGTTTCTCCTTCATCAGCGTTTCTCCATTAAGGTGAATTTGAGAATAATGAATTAAACCGTTTAAAGTGCCCATACTCTACTGGACACAAAAATAGTTCTTTTGTCCCAAAATTCTTGTCTGCAAAATTTTATATCACTGGGTTCACCAACTCACCGAAACCGTTGATGCTCGCGGTGATCAGGTCGCCCGGATTAATCGGGCCAACACCGGAGGGTGTGCCGGTAGCGATAATATCGCCCGGCTGTAAAGTGCAAAAGCGTGACAAGTAACTGACGATTTCGGTGATCGGAAAAATCATATCCGTGGTCGAGCCTTGCTGCCGAACGGTGTCGTTCACTTTCAATTCTAAATCGAGTGCCTGTGGATTTGGCACATTTTCCGCGGGAATCAGATACGGGCCGACCGGACAGAACGTGTCGAAACTTTTGGCGCGAAACCACGGCAAATTTGCAGCAGTGTCTTTCTTTTGCAGCTCGCGCGCGGTGACGTCGTTCAAAATCGTGTAGCCGGCAATAAAATCACTCGCGAATTGTGCGGCGATGTTTGACGCGGTTTTGCCGATCACCAGCGCCAGCTCAATCTCGTGATCAATGCGACCCCGCCCATCTTTCAAATCGGTTGCAATCGGAAATCGCGGCAGCCGGATCGGCTCCTCGTGCGCAATCATTGACGACACCGATTTGCTGAAAAACACCGGTTCGCCGCCCGCAGGTTTGTTGCCCAGCTCTTTTGCATGCTCGAGATAATTGCGGCCAATGCACAGAATTTTTTGCGGGCGGCCGATCGGCGGCTGGATCCGAAAATCCGGTTTCAAGCGCAAATCATCCAGCGGCCGCAGCTCTTTGATGGCGGTGAAAACTTCGTCAAAAGTTTCGGCATGAAACAGATCCAGCTCCACCATCAATTGCAGAAACGGCAAATCCGGCGCGTGGCGATCGAGCTTGAGCTGCTTGAAAATTTCCCAGGCCCGTGAAAAATTGTATCGCGTCCCGTTCCATTCCACGCCGATTTGAGGAAAATTTTTTTTGTTGAGGAAGGCAAATGCGCGCGTCAAGGGAAAAACCTTTTCAAATGAGGTTCGACAGCCTGTCTTTAAAGAAGCTTATTGATCGGTCGCGGTTCCGTGACAAACAAATGCTCTCAGATGGTGTTTGAGTGAGGCTTCCAAGCCACTGACCGGTCACTTAAATTAGCAAACTTTTCCAAACCTTACTGACTTCAGTGACCGGTCAGTGGCTTGCCTCAGCGACCGGTCAATAATTATAGCAACAAACCTTTAAAAAGGCAAGCAAAGTTTTTAAATAAGAATTGACAATTGTGTCCGCGGTCGATATATTGACATGTTAGTGTAGCGCGGCATTGGCCGCAACCTTACAGGCGCAGCCAAACTGCACCACAAGTCTACAGCATCATGCAACCTGGAAAGGCAGTCAAAAAATTCTTCCGCCGCGCCAATCAAAACTCGCCAGAGCCGTTGTTCGCTTTTGGCCTCTCGCTTTTCCTCCACATTTTACTGGTTGCCGGGGTAAACGTTTTTTTTGACTCGCGTGAGGCCGTGCGACATTTGCGTTTGCAATCGGTGGTTTTCGATCTAACCCCGATTGATGAAAGTCGCCCCATGACAAAAGAGCAATCGCCGCTCGTGGGTAGACAGGCACAATCGCGTGCTTCACAGGCCGCTTCAAGTCGTGCCAATGAAAATGAACGGCTGCAAGCGTCGACGTACAGCGAAGCGCCGGCGGCTTCCAACCCGGCATCTGAAACGGAAGCGAGCACCGGCACGTCGTCAACCGCAGCCGCGCCGTTTTCACTAACCGCCGAGTCCGCGCGCCCGGTGTTCAATACCGCCAATTGGGTGCCGAAACTTATACCGCGTCGTCTCGCTATGCCGGCATCGCAGCGTCGCGCCATCGTGAAAAAAGTTACGGACCTCGTCGGAAAAACGATCACGACAACGAAGCTGGATTCATCGTTTGTATGGAAAAAAAATGGCCAACAGTTTCAATTCAATTTGAGTCATTTGCCCGCTTCCTCGGCAACGGGTTTTGACGAGCTTTTCGTCGGCGTGACCACCGTTGAGGGCGGCGACACCCTGGCCACACAATTTCGCATGCGCCGCACCGCGTTCTCGCATTTCGCGCAGTTTGTGGACTACTGGGACCCTCGCGTGGCGCTGCACAACGATGAGTTCGACGGCCGGTTTCACAGCAACAGCGCGATGGTGATCAGCAGCAGCAACGGGACGCAGCCGCAATTTCGGGGCAAAGTCACCACCGCCGGTTATTCCATTCGCCGCGCCGAAGAGCGCTCCTTTCTCGACGACAGCAAAGTTTTTCTCGCCGGTCTCGAAGAGGGCGCCGCGGAAATTCCGCTGCCGCGCATTTTCATGGGCATTCCGCGCGACACCAGTCGCAGCGCCGGCCGGATCAAAATTTTTTCGGAAGAAAGTTGGCTCACTTTTCTGACTGACGGTTCGTACGTTTGGCATACGGCTTCGTCGCCACAGCAAGAGCAGCGCGCGCAACTTTCGGAAGGTAATGCCTCAGTTACGGGTGGACGTACTGCGGCGTTTCCAAGGAAAGGGTTTTCCTCGGCTGATGACTCCCCTGGGTTGTGAGCAGGGTACGTTCTAGGAAGTGTTCGGCGCAAAGAGGAGTTGA
>Ga0247727_10001859_pt1 | contig 49050 bp, 39 predicted proteins | sample WisWelCaveWW1625_FD_202498 | JGI IMG/M metagenome (GOLD analysis project Ga0247727, IMG submission 202498) | Biofilm microbial communities from Wishing Well Cave, Virginia, United States - WW16-25 | ecosystem: Environmental > Aquatic > Deep subsurface > Groundwater > Cave microbial mat | place...
CCATGTGATGGCTTGGAAAGAAATCCACAATCAGCATCCATTCGGTATACTTGAGGTCAGTCGAGTAGGTTTGGCTGAATTTGGTCATTCGCCAATCTTACCCGACTACTTAAGAAACACTCTCTTAGAGAACGTCGGCTACACATATTATTTGATCTTTCTCTTCATTTCGACGATTTGCTCTTCACTCAACGCAGGGACATCCTCCCGCCGCTCGATGCCTAATGCTCTTCTTTGCGCGTCGCGCCACATTTCCAACCGCGCGGTGACTTGTGACTCGTATCCCTCTTGTGAGGGCGCATAGAAATAAGTGCCTAACAACCTTTTTGGCAAATATTGCTGGGGCGTGAAGTGACTTTCCTGTTCATGCGGATAAACGTAATCCTTTCCCTGACCCGTTGCGGCGGCGTCACGATTACCATCTTGTAAATGGCGCGGCACAGAGACTTGTCCCTCATCTTCTATTTTCTTCATTGCCTTGAAGTATGCGCCCGCGCTGTTTGATTTTGGAGCAGTGGCAAGATAAAGCGTCGCTTCGACGATGGGGTAGATGCCTTCGGGCAAACCGATAAAGTCAAACGCCTGCGCGGCGGAGGATGCGACGACGAGTCCCATGGGGTCGGCGAGACCGATATCTTCGCCTGCCAAAATAATTAATCGGCGGATAATAAACTTTGGGTCTTCGCCCGCGTATATCATCTTTGCTAGCCAATACAAAGCCGCGTCAGGATCACTGCCGCGCACGGATTTTATGAATGCGGATATCGTATCATAGTGTGCGTCGCCGTCTTTGTCGTAAAGCACCGCGCGGCGCTGAATTGATTCCTGGGCCACATCGAGTGTAATGTGAATGATGCCATCTTTGTTTGGTGATGTGGATTCCACCGCCAGTTCGATGGCGTTCAACGCGTTGCGCGCGTCGCCGGACGCAACATCAATTAAGTGTAAGCGGGCATCCAAATCCAATTTGGTGTTCTTGTTTCCGTAGCCGCGTTCCTTGTCTGTGAGGGCGCGATCAATGAGAATTCCAGTTTCTTCTTGATTCAAATTCCGTAATTGAAATACGCGGGAACGCGAGATCAATGCTTTGATGACTTCAAAGTATGGATTCTCGGTTGTCGCGCCGATGAGAGTCACTGCCCCTGTTTCGACGTGGGGAAGCAAAGCGTCCTGCTGTGCCTTGTTCCAGCGATGGACTTCGTCTACAAAAAGGATTGTGCGGATGTTGTTCAGCCTGCGGCGTTCCTGGGCTTCCTCAATGATGACGCGCAAATCCGCTTTGCCCGCAAGGATCGCAGAGATTGTGACGAAGTGACTCTTGGTTGTGTTTGCAATAACCTGCGCTAATGTCGTTTTCCCTGTGCCGGGAGGTCCCCACAAAATAATGGATGAAAACATGCGGTCCGATTCGATGGCGCGGCGGAGGAGTTTTCCATCGCCAACGATATGCTCTTGCCCGATATATTCATCCAGTGTGCGCGGTCTCATGCGCGCGGCGAGCGGCGCTTCGCTTTTCATGCGTTCCTGCATGGCGTGGTCGAAGAGGTCAGACATGAAGGGATTATAGCATTTTTGAAAATGGCGCTTCGACTGCGTTTCACTCCGCTCACATTGTCCCGATGTCTTTCGGGAGCGCGAGAATCAAAAAGGGCGTCGTGAAACGCCCAATAATCAGGATCAACTGTCGGCTTAGAAAGACGCGACAGCGGTTTTCATGTCCGTGAAAGTTTCGATGAACATGTCGAACCCAGCCATTTCAAATGCAGTCCGCGCTTCGGGAGATAAATTGAGGATTTTCAGTTGCGGAGATTTATACGTCCCCGCGCTGATTCCCTTTTGGACTTCTGCTTCGCTCAGATTTGAGTCGGGGTCAATGGAGCGGAGTCGGTTGAAGAGGTTGTTCAAGGCGCGCAAGCCGGCGCTACTGACAAATTTTGTGTGGGCGAGATCAACCAGGATATGGCGTGCGCCGCTTTTAATCGCCTGATCTGCCTCCTTTTGAAACGCTTCATGTGTCGAGGAATCAATGTTGCCGTCTACGTGCATGACGGTGACTGGGACTCGTCCGTTTTCGGTAAAGACTTTTATTTCCATGAGGTTCTCCTTAATGCCTTGACCTTATTTTCTGTTGTATTCTACCCCACAGCCGGCGGTTGTGAAGGTTGCGAAGGCTGTGAAGATGGTGAGGGTTGAGATTTCAAACCGACGAGCCTGCGCAAAATGTCGAACCAGAAAGGCGAGCCTTGCGCGGCGGCAAGGCCGGTGACGAACCATCCCAGGTATTTGATATACCAATCCTGCTGGTCCTTTGGGCTTGACTCTTCGTTCCAGCCCACCGGGAGGGACAAGTCGTTGATTTTTGCAATTGTGTTGTTAAGACCGGCTTCGTCATTTGGATCCAGGTTGCCCGCCTGGGCAACGATGGCTTGGCGCAGGGTCGGCTGTGTCCAAAGTTTGTTGGTGATGTAAATCGAATCTACGTTAAAAAAATATGCCAGAACGACGCCGATCAGGAATGCTGTGAGGGCTATGTTCCTCCGATACAGGTCTGAAGCCTGGCTCATGGTTGCCTCGAACCAGTCTTCGACGTTCTTACGGTATTCTTCGAGTTTACCAACAGCCTCCATTGCATCCGGAACCACATTTGGAGACAGGGTTTTTATCGCCTGGACAAGAGGTTTTTTTTCATTGGTCTCGGTGATATTGAGGAAAATATCCACCGCGGCTTTGGCGAAAAGATCACCTGGAATTTTTGCAGGTTTGCGTTTCAGCCCAAAAAAGGAGGTGGTTCCCAGAGGACGAATTAAAGCATGGCTGTAAATCTCCTCAACTTTGCTGTCATCCCCGCCGAACATCTCCCTAATTTGCCTTTTCAGGAAGGCGGAACGCGTGCCAAACAGATCCGCAAAAAACTCCTGGATCTGGCTGGTTGCCATGCTGATAATAAGCCAGGTCATAACCAAGCCGATGGCGACTTCGAGAATGGCGTCGAGTTGCATGGATTCCTCCTGTAATTCGTGATGGAAAGCCCGCAGGCTTAGTATATAAGTTTGTTTGATGAAATGCAAGCCCCAGATGAACTTTTACGCGTTCGGCGTTTCAGGCAACCCTTGTTGATGAGAGAGGTTTACGATGTAAATTCCCACCAACGCGATCAGCCCGCCGATTCCCTGCCAGATGGTCGGAATTTCCTGAAGGAGAGGAATGGCAAGGAGCGCGGTTACCACCGGCTGTAACACCATCGTCGGCGCGACAATCGAAGCGGGGAGATGCCCGAGCGCGTAGGCAAGCGCCACGTAGCCAATCAGTTGTGATACGACAGCCGATGCAAGAAAGACCAGCCAGGTTTGAGTGTCGTAGCCTGTCAGCGAATAGCCAAGCGCGAGATTAATGACGAACATGCTCAGGCTGGCTCCAACCCCCACAAACCAGATGTGAATCACCGAATCAAAATGGACGCGGCTTTTTTCGGTAATCAGATAATACCCGCCATAAAAGAATCCAGTGAACGTTGCCATCAAGTCGCCGATGCCGAATCGCGGTTGAAGGATGAAGTCGGTCCCCATGATGAGCGCCGCGCCGACCAGTGTGAATGCAAGCCCGCGCCAGAAAACTTTGCTCAGTTGTTGTTTCAAGATCAGCCACGTTCCGAGCGCAACCCACAGTGGGGCGGTGTTGCCAAGCAATGTCGCGTTTACGGCTGTGGTGTACGAGAGCGAGGATGTCCACAATGCGAGATCGCAGGCAGTGAATACGCCTGCAAGCAGTGGGAACCAAATCGATCTTGTTTTTACTGCTGTGCTTTTTCTTGCGCGAGGCAGAAAAAATGGAAACAACAAAAAAATGGAAAAGAATAGCCGATAGAACGCGGTCACAGGTCCTGGCGCGTCTGCCCAGCGAACGAACATCGCAGAAAAACTTAAGGCAAGCACACCAACGCCCAGCGCGAGGTATGCCAGAACGGATTTATTCTGGGTCATATTTTATCGGACTTGAAGACGGTCAAGCAGGGATGGAAGTTCAGATAACATGGACAGGCTCGCATCAGGCTGGACTTGAAGCTGGTCCTCCGTTCTTGAGCCGGCGCGGCGGCTGATCCAGATCCCGTACAACCCGGCGTTTTGCGCGCCGCGTATGTCTGCATCCAAATTGTCGCCGACCATCACGGCTTCGGAGGAGAGGAAGTACCACTTGGAAAGAGCCGTCTCGAAGATGCGCGGATGCGGCTTTCGATAACTGCAACCAGCGGACGTGAGAATAAAATCGAAGTAGGACGATATTCCGAATCCCTGGACGAGTTGTTGCACATCCTTGTCGTCGCCTGCATTCGAGATCAACCCCATTCTGTAACCGTCTGCCTCCAGTCTTTTCAAGGTCGGCAGGGCATCGTCTTCGAGAATCCAATTCGTTTGTGTGATCGCAAAGAGACGATCCAGCGCGTTGCGAATAATATCGTCGGACGTATCCTTATAACCCTTATCAGCCAAAATTTCGCGCAAGACAAAAGTGTACGATGTTTCAAACAAATCCTTCTCGCGCTGTTTGAAGTACTCGTCGAGCCTGCGGCGAAATTCAACCGGAAAGGTTGACAAGTTGAGCTCCATGCCCTGTTCGCGAAGGTAGAGAGTCAGGGCTTCATCCGCGTGCGGGTTGATGGAATGCCAGGAATCACGCTCGTACATGAGCGTTCCGCCAAGGTCAAATATCACTGCGCGAAGAATATTGCGGGGCATGAGAATTCAGAAAGGTGTCGTTTAATTACAGCGGATCGAACGTCCTGCTGGGCTGAAAAAGTAATAATATTCAAGACGGGGATTTGAATCGGTGAGAACAGGGGTGTCTTTTTCTTTTTCCAGTGTACATTCTCGGTTGCCAATGTATTTTTCGAAAACGACATCGGGTTCGAGCGAAGTATACACGGCGTCCGAGAAAATTCCCTCGCCGTTTTCGATATATGTTGTGAATCCAATTGCCATATATTCTCGGTCGAATTCAATCTCTTCGTTGCCTGCTACAACCCAGTCGCGAAACTGCTCGACAAACGGAAATACGCTGGCGGCTGTCCTGGGAATCACGTGTCTTTCATTCATCCAGCCGCAAAACACGCCTCCACTGGTGAGGTGGGATTGGTACAACTGCATGGCTTCGCGCGAGTAGAGGTTATTATGACCCGCCGTGAAACTGTACAGGGGATCAATGAAGATCATATCGTATTTTTCATCCGGGTGGGCGTACAAATAACGCCGTCCGTCATCGGCGATGTATTGGACGCGGGAATCCTGGAGCGTTTTTTGCGCCACAGGCGCATATTGATTCAGTAATACGCCGAGGTCTTCCATCAACTCCACGATAATGATTTCTTCGACGCCGGGCATCTGCGTGAGGAAATATGCGGTGTTCGATCCTCCCAGCCCGATGATCAATATTCTTGTAGGGCGACTCGCGCTGGCGCAGGTGAACGCCGACCGCTCGTAATCTCCATACGTGGGGAAATAACTGTTTTGAATTCCGCCGATCCACAATGTGGATGGGGAAGTTGGTTTTGAGGAATACCCGAGTACCAGAACGCTTTCACGAGATTCGCGGACAAGCGCTTGAATCCCTGTGGCAGTTTGATAAAGTTTTTCATAAAATGCCCCTTGCCACGGTGAGATCAGCACAACGGCAATGAGGCAAATGGGCAGGTAGTACATTTTACCTCCCAGGTTTTGCCGCATTCCCCAAACAAGGCTGAGAAAGGTCAGGCTGAGTAATGCCAGAACTTTCAGGGTTAATTCAGTTCCCAACGACGAAAGAAATATAAAACTGATAGCCAGCGATCCCATCACGGACCCAAGTATGTTTGCAAGGTGAATATCGCCCACGCGCTTGCCGGAGACGTTCGCGCTCGTGATTGCGATTCGATCCAGAAGCGGCAACCCGCCGCCCATCAGCAGGCTGGCTGGCAGAACGAGCACAAGGATCGGTAGAAAATATTCAAATAAATTTGAAATCATCAAGCGGCGGGAGAATACGAGTCCGTTTACTGTATCCACAAAAGCGGGGATGGGTTGTTGAGGGTTTTCGAATGTTTCCGCGATCCAGGGTTGAAGCGCTGGAACATGCAGTGCGCCCCAAAATATCAGAAAGGAGAGCACGGTAACAATTCCGCTTCCTACCTGCAATTTCCAAAACAAATTGATCCGGTCATTGCTTGCATCCGCTTTGCGCCCCCAAATGAATCCGCCGATTGCCAGCCCCGCGAGAAAAACGAACAACACACTCGGAAAGCCATAGGCAGTCGCTTTGTTCCAAATGCCGAGTATGCGAAACCAAAGCATTTCAAAGCCAAGATTGATGAACCCGACAAGAAACGCCGCAAACAAAACCGCGCGATACGAGAGAGTTGATGTTGCAACAGAACGTGGAATTTGTCTTTCGTCCCGCGTCACTTGTTCTTGATTACCGAGAAATACAATTGCCCCAATCCCGACACCGAGATTTAGCAGGACGGCAACCTGGGTCGCGCCTTCGAAACCCAGCCATCCGATGAGGACGTATCCGCCAATCAATGCGCCGAATGCCGCGCCGAGCGTGTTGATCCCGTATAGCAACCCAATCACTTGACCGGATGTCTCCACGCGGTTTACAAGGGATTGGGTGAGCAAGGGTAATGTCATACCCATGAGAAGCGTGGGGATAATCAGGAGTGCGAAACTGAGGAGAAAAACAATGGGGTAGGGGCTTCCCGCCGTGCGTTGACCAACCGCGCTGATGAGGCTGGGGCTGAAGAAACCGAAGATGGCGATAGCCACCTCGACCAAACCATAGGTCAGAACGACGCGTTTGATTCGGTGGGCAATGCGTCCGCCAAGTAATGATCCCAGCCCGAGTCCTGCCATGTACGCGGCGACGATCAGGGTAATCGCTGTCATCGTCACCCCGAAATAGATTTCCAGCAGGCGTTCCCAAACGATTTCATAAATTAATCCCGCCGCGCCAGAAAGCAAAAACAGCACTGCAATTAAATAGAGTTGCGAAGCGCTGCTATGCCTTATTGAATGCGCCATGATAAATATCGAGATTGATTAATTCGTACGCGTCTCTTGTGTGAGAGGGCGCTGCGGCAGGGTAGTGACAAGCACTTTATCCACGCGGCGGCCGTCCATGTCAATCACTTCAAAGCGCAGGTTATTCCATTCAAAATGATCTGCGGACTGAGGCACGCGCCCAAGCGACACCATCACAAAACCGCTGAGTGTTTCGTATTCGTCTTCGTGTGGAAGAACGTGTAACTTGAATATATCCTTGAACTCGTCCACTTCGAGCATACCATCCAGCAGCCACGAGCCGTCCTGCCGTTGTGTCGCCTGAGGTTCTTCCATCTCGATTTGTCCCACGATCTCTTCAAGAATGTCGTGGATGGTGATCAACCCCTGCAAGCCGCCAAACTCGTCAATGACCAAAAGCAACTCGGTGCCCTTTTCCTTGAATATTTCAAGCGCGCGCGAGGCAAACATCGTTTCAGGGATGAAAAACGCCGGTTTGAGCAGATCCTTCAATATGATTTCCTCGCCGCTCAAACTGCGTACAAGCAGGTCGCGTGCCTTGACGATCCCCATAATTGTATCGAGCGTTTCCTGCCGGACGGGGAAACGGGAATATTCGCTTCCGCTGATCTTCTCACGGATTTCCTCGGTTGTATCATTAATATCGAGATAGACAACATCCGTGCGAGGGGTCATCAGCGAATATACGCGTTGATCGCCGAGGCTGAATATGCCTTCGACCATTTCCTGTTCCGCTTCTTCAAACACCCCGGCTTGCGTGCCTTGAGCAATTAATACCTGTAATTCCTCTTCTGTGATGGGAGATTCGACGGAGGCTTTGACGCCCATTAGCCTCAAGACGAGGTTTGTTGCGCTGCTTAATATTTTTATTGCGGGAGAAAAAACTTTTGAAATGAAAAGCATCGGTCTGGCTACCGCGCGGGCAATTCGTTCCGGGCTGTGCAGCGCCAGCCGCTTGGGAACCAACTCGCCAATCCAAAGCGAAAGGATGGTGATGACCATCACGACAATACCCAACGCCAGGGATTTACTATAGGGTTGAAGCGCAGGAATTTTGGCAAATTCTGCCGCGAGCAGTTCGGATAGGGTGGCGCCGCCGACGGCGCCCGACAAAACCCCAATCAATGTAATGCCGATTTGTATCGTTGAAAGAAAGATGTTGGGATCCGACATCAGCTTGAGCGCTGTTGACGATGCTTTGTCTCCCTCGTTAGCCTGTTGATGAAGTTTTGCCTTGCGGGATGCAACCAGCGCCGCCTCCGACATGGCTAAAATCCCATTGAGCAGGATTAACACTGCAATGATAACGATTTCGTTCAGGTAACTCATTGATTTCCTTCCAGATCTGATTCCTGTTCGTCGTACGAGTTCAAACATACGGAGCTCGTGTTCTTAATACAAGCCAGCCCAAAAATATTCTCCGGCGGCGGAAACGCCAACCGAATATGTTTTTGGAGTGTACCCAACATTTTCAACCGGATGTTGTTTGGGGAATCTAACGTGTTGCGTACTTGCGCGCTCTTTCGCGCTGGGTGCAGTGTGAACTCTGCCATTGCAAGAGCGCCATTCAATATTAGTGGGAAGCCAGTTGCATTCAGGCCGCTGGTGAAATTAATTTCTCTGGGGATTTCTGGCATGTCTGAGTAGACTTTTCTACGCTCCCCATATTGTACTATGGATACCCCGCTTCACGCTGCGCGCACGCTGATGCCTGCTCCCGTTTCGACGCGCCCAATCACCCAGACAGGTTGATTCAAGTCCCCCGCGCGCGCGATGAACGAATCCAGTTTCTCTCGCGGCACTCCCAATAACAAACCCCCACTCGTCTGCGGATCGAACAACAGCATTTGATTCTCTTCATCAATCGAATCAGCAAATTTCACCCTCGACTCAAAATGTGCTTTATTGTCAAATGCGCCGCCCGCGAAACAACCTTTTTCCGCATATTTGCGCGCGCACGAAATGAATGGGATCTTCGCAAACTCCAACTTCAATGAAATACCCGAAGCCTCAGCCATTTCCAAGCCGTGACCCAATAAACTGTATCCCGTGACGTCTGTTCCACCACTCAATCCAAATTCAACAGCCAGTTGACTCGCAGTCTTGTTCAAGGTCTTCATCCAATTGACTGCTTCTAAAACATCCTGCTCATCGGCTTGCTCGCGTTTCAACGCCGTCGTTGTGACTCCGAACCCGAGCGGCTTTGTCAGCAATAGAGAGTCGCCGACCTTGAGTCCGCCTTTGCTCAACATTTTACGCGGGTCAACGAATCCAATGACCACGAGTCCGTATTTCGGTTCTTTGTCTTTCACGGTATGCCCGCCCGCGATGACTACGCCTGCCTCGCGCGCTTTTTCCGCGCCACCGCGTATGATCTCGCTTGATATCTCACCGGGCAGATCATCTGGCAACGCGGCGACGTTCAACGCAAGGAAGGGTTGCCCTCCCATTGCGTATACATCAGACATGCTGTTTGCCGCGGCAATCGCGCCGTAGTTATACGCGTCATCTACAACCGGCGTGAAAAAATCGGTGGTGACGACGAGCGCGCGGTTTTCGTCCAAACGCCAAACCGCCGCGTCATCTGGTTCGCGCAGACCAACCAACAGGTCCGGGAAGGAAGCGGCATCGAAGATGTTTTTGATAGGACGCAGAACCTGCGTCAGCGTGTCTGCGCTTAATTTAGACGCTCAACCCGCGCACGTCGAAAGAGTCGTGAGGCGGATTTCGCGTCCGGTTTGTGGAATGGGCATGTTGTTGTTCTTGTAGGGGCGGACCTGTGTGTCCGCCCCTATGGAATTTATTGCGGCGTGACTGGCGTACCCGGCAACGGCAAAATGAATTGATTGCCCGTTGGGATGAAAATGGTTTGCACACCCGGCGCCAGTTTGAGGATGTACTGATACTGAAGGAGTTCCGGGTTGCTCTTCAAAGCGTCCGCAAGTAATTGCAATGCGCGCGCTTCTGCTTCTGCCTCAATCAGGCGCGCCTCTGCCGCGCCTTTCGCCGCGATCACTGCCGCGTCTGCCTGACCTTGCGCCACCTGCCTGGCTTGTTCAGCTTCCTGTTTCTTTTGCTCAACTGTCAACTCGGCTTGCTGTGCCTGTTGTTCGGCGATCTGTTTCTGTTCCACTGCCACCGCATACGCTTCACTGAAATGTATATCGCGCAGGATGAAATCCAGCAGGATCAAATTATTGTCAGCGAGGCGCTCAGACAGTTCTTTCGTAATGATGCTGACCATTTCAATGCGTTTGGTGGAGACGACTTCCTCCACGCCATATTGCGAAATCGCGTCGCGGATGATGCCGCGCGCTTCGGGACGTACGATTCCATCCTCATAACGGTTTTGCCAGATAATGTGAAGGTTTACAACTTTGGCGGGGTCAATCTGGTAAATCACCGAAGCGTCAATGATCACTTCCTGCCCGTCTTTTGTTCGGGCGCGGATCGAGTCGTCGCCCTGCACCTGTCCCTCCAGCGCCACAGCAGACATGGTGTAAGACTGGTTTGAGATTGAGTAGGTCACCACTTGTTCGACCACTGGCACGATCCAATGCAAACCCGGTCCTAGCGCGTTGGGGCGAACACCTCCTGCTTGAATCGTTCTAACCACGCCTCGCTCGCTGGCTTCCACAAAGACCAGCCCCGAACCGAGTACAGTGAGAACAATAGCAAGGATCACCACGATCAAAGCAGAAGAACTTGACCCTTTCGCGCTTTGGTTGCGACTCGCGCGGAGCGCGGCAAGGACCCCCAAGCCAACTGCGGCAAGCCACGCAAAGCCGGCTAACGAACGAATTACATCAACAATATTCATGGTTCCTCCAGTTTTAAGTTGAATTTATTATACCGCCATGATAGCATAGCGGCATGCACACAGGCAATCCCGCACGTTTCAACTCCCCCTTTCAAGGAGACGTGCGGGACAAAGGACAGGTTGTTGAATTGATTCTTCAGGATGGACTCCGTCACGCGCGGATTTCCTGCCCCGTGACTCTGACTCCATCCCCGGGTCAATACTTACTCGCAAGCGACGCCTCTTATACCATCCTGAGCCTGTCGAAGGGCTCGCCTCTGCCTGTTCCTGTTTATTATACGGATTCTGCGCCTCAGGGTTTTATCGCCGCACCCGCGCCTGACTCGTGGAACCCGGGTCAAGAAATCTATTTGCGTGGTCCGTTGGGGCGCGGGTTTACTTTGCCTGCCTCAGCCAGAAAAATTGCGCTTGTCGCCTTCGACGAATCACCCTCGCGTTTGCGCGGACTAATTCAACCGGCATTGAGTCAAGGCGCGGCGGTGGTGTTGGTCACTGATTCGGTTGCCGAGAATCTGCCCGATGATGTGGAAGTGCAACCGTTATCCGCTTTGACTGAAATCCTCGAGTGGGCTGATTACATCGCGTTCGACGTGGCGCGCGAGAATCTGCCTGGGTTGATGGAACGGCTTGGGAAACAGAATCACTCGTCGGCTTTGAGGGATGCGCAAGTATTGATCCGCACGCCCGTCCCATGTGGGGGAGTCGCTGAATGTGGCGTCTGCGCGGTGACGACGAAATCCGGCTGGAAGATGGCTTGCAAAGAGGGTCCGGTTTTTGAGTTATTCGACTTTCCCTCTCCCATTGGGAGAGGGTAGGCGGCGCACTGAGCTTGTCGAAGTGGTGAGGGGCTAGAACCAAATCCTGAATGACGTTTTCGTTGTGCCGCTGAGACCCTGATAATTCACCGTGATCTCAATTGGCACAAGTTCCCCCGCTTTTTGATTCTTGAAATTGAAAGAGAATTGCGCGACCCCGCGTTCGTTGGTGGTGAAAATAAATTCCTGGCTTGTGCCGTCCGGCAATCTGACAATCGCTTTGCCATTTGCGTTTGAAGCCGCCTGACTTGTCTGACTCTGAACAATCACAAAAACGGTTTGCGCGCCGCTCGAAAGCGTGATTGATTTTGATACAAACGCCCGGGCTTTGATCGAAAGCACCGGGTTGATGGTTGCATCGGATGGGGTGACCGGGTTGAGGCGTGCCTGATCCTCACCGAGAAAATCGAAATAAATTCGTCCCAGGTCGGTAAGCACAACACGACCCTGAAAACTGTCGGTTCGCCATTCGAAGCGCGCGTTTTCAAGGTATTGAACAAGCAAACCATTGTGGAACTCGAATGGCGAGATCGGTTTTCCAAACCGCGCCGGACCGCCATTGGCTTTGTAAAAGTCCAGAAATTGAAAACAAACCGAATAGCCTGTACTGACAAACATTTGACATGCGGCGGGGTTGTAGATGTTCTGTGGCTCGCCGGGTTTGTATAAGGCTTGCCCGGTTGCAGTGAGTTGGATGTGTGGATTGCCGAGAGAATCGGCGACCAGTTCGAAGCGCGCGCGCTGAAAGTATTGAACTGTTTTGCCGTCTCGTGATGTGATTTGTTCAGTGATGGGGTAACCAAAAACAAGTGTTGGGTTGGCGGCGCCATTGAAGTAGTTAAGAAATTCACCTCGCACAGTGTGCCCGGTCTCGGCGAAGAACAACACATCAGGCGACTGTGCCTGTGCCGATCCCCATAAACCAAGCACAACCGTCAAAATTAGTATAGCAAAAAAGAACTTCCGTGTGACGTTCATTCGATTCATTATACTCATCTTTAGTCTTGTCGAGTATGCGTCGCACCAGAATTCAAACACTGCTGAAGCCGCCGTCCTCGGCGGCTTATCCAGCGCCGAGGACGGCGCCGGGAGCATAGGTGCGACACATTCACGATTTCAACAACGCCTCAACAATCCGCTCTGCCGCGTGACCATCGCCATACGGATTCGCCGCCTTCGCCATTTTTGCGAATGCAGACGGATCATCCAGCAGGCGACCCGCTTCATTCACAATTCGGCTTGTTTCCGTTCCCACTAATTTGAGTATCCCCGCGTCGACTCCCTCCGGGCGTTCGGTTGTCTCGCGCATCACCAGCACAGGAATCCCAAAAGTGGGCGCTTCCTCCTGAATACCCCCTGAATCGGTGAGGATCAACGCGGCATGTTTCATCAAATGAACTAGAGGGAGATAATCCAGCGGGGGTAACAATGTGATGCGTTTTACATTTCCCAGAATTCGATTGACTGGCTCTTGTACATTTGGGTTGAGGTGCACGGGGTAAACAATTTCCACGTCTTCGCGGGAGGCAAGTTCTTTCAATGCGCGGCAAATATTCTCCATCGGTTCCCCAAAGTTTTCGCGCCGATGAGCAGTGACAAGAATTAGTCTCTTAGTCTCTAGTCTCCTGGTCACTAATAATCTTTCCAACAACTCTTTTATCTCCCGCGGCTCTTCCTGTTTCGAAACAAAATTCAAAGCATCAATGACGGAATTCCCTGTGACGAAAATTCTTTTGCCGTCCACGCCTTCGCGTAATAAATTCCCCTTCGACCATTCCGTGGGGGCGAAATGCAAGTCGGCAGTGACAGTCGCGATGCGGCGGTTGATCTCTTCGGGGAAGGGATGCCACTTGTCGTGAGTCCGCAAGCCGGCTTCGACGTGACCGAACTTGATTTTTCGGTAAAAGGCAAGGAGGGAGGTGGTAACGACGGTGGTTGTATCACCAACTGCCAGCACCCAATCCGGCCTGAATTCTTCAAGGACAGGATCAAGATGGGTGAAAATGCCCGCGCTGAGTTGAGCCAGCGATTGACCATCGCGCATCAAATCAAGATCGTAATCTGGTTTGATGCCGAATAGGTCCAATGCCTGGTCGAGCATCTGACGATGTTGCGCAGTGACGCATACCCGCGCTTCGACGCCTGCGGTTTCCTTGAGCAGTCTCACAATGGAAGCCATTTTGATGGCTTCGGGGCGGGTGCCGAAGACGGAGAGGATTTTCAATTTACGAATTCCGATTTACGGTTTCTGATTTGTTTACACCAAGACGATACACTTTGAAACCTGCTTCGCTCCAGATGTCAGTGTTCCAGCAGTTGACGCAATCAATCAGGATTCGAGATTTTGTTTTCGCGGCGATTTCATCAGGCTTTAGTTTTGTAAACTCCGTGTGTTTGACCAGAAGTAATATTGCATCTGCATCTTTGATGGCAGAGTCGAAACTCTGCGCCATAATAATGTCTTTCATAACTGCATCTGGCTTGAATGGCTCCCACACTTTCACAACTGCACCTTCTTTTTGAAGCAGGTGAACCACCTCTGTCGCGGGGCTTTCGCGCAGGTCGTCCACATCTGGTTTGTAGGCAAGCCCGAGCGCGGCAATTTTTTTTCCTTTGAGTATGCTCTCGGCGGCGTCCTCGCCGCCGGGGACGGCGGCTTGAGCAATAAATGATTGTTTTACTTTTTCCACCACAAAATGAGGCTGGGCGTCATTGACCTGGCGCGCGTGGTAAATGAGCGAGGTCAATTCTGGCGCGGCTTCGACGAAGAACCACGGGTCCACGCTGATGCAGTGACCGCCAACGCCGGGTCCCGGGCTGAGGATGTTGATGCGCGGGTGCAAGTTTGCAAGGCGGATGGCTTCCCACACGTCCACGCCAAATTTTTCGGCGAGGCGCGCAAATTCATTGGCAATCGCGATGTTCACGTCGCGGGTGGTATTTTCCATAATCTTGACCATCTCTGCTGTCGTTGCGTCCGTTTCGATGATCTCACCTTTGACGAAGGTCGCGTACAGCTCGCGCCCTGCCTTTGCTGATTCTTTCGTGATGCCGCCAATCACGCGTGCGTTCTCGATGAGTTCGCGCATGATTTGCCCGGGTAGCACGCGTTCCGGCGAATAGCACAGAAAGAAATCGGAACCCGCTTTCAGCCCCGATCGCTCTAAAATCGGAGCGACCAGCTCAATGGTCGTGCGAGGCGGAGAAGTTGATTCCAGAATCACCAAATTCCCTTTGCGAAGAAACGGGAGGATGGCTTCCGTTGCCGATGTCACTGCGCGCATATCCGCAAGTTTGAATTGCTGCCCGTTGTATTCGCCGTGTTTATTTTCCTGAAACGGAGTTGGCACGGCGATGATAAAGGCGTCCGCCTCTTCAGGTTTTGTGGATACAGTAAGATTGCCCGCTCGAATCGCGGATTCGACGACGCCTTGCAACCCCGGCTCATGGATGTGGATTTCGCCCTTTTGCAGGGTTTCAATCACTGCCGGATTAATGTCCACGCCAAGGACTTTGAGTCCATGCGTGGCAAATGTGGCGGCGGTGGGTAGCCCAATGTAGCCGAGACCCAGAACGCAGATTTTTTGTAAATTCACTGAGGAGGCTCCTGAGAGACTATTACTGAGTTTTGGGAGGAATGTAGTTGCCGCTATTGAATTGAACTAGTTTTACCCAATCGACTTCTCCGGTTTTTGCATTGAAATACTTATTGCCCATTTCAATTGAGAAGCGGGAAATTATCCTGTCTCGTTCTTTTTCAAAACTTTCATTATGTTCTTTTGCTCGATGCCCAACTGGTTCAATAATATCGGTGTAGAGGTCTGAATTTTCACTGATGAAATGCCAGAAATTTTGTCCTACGATTTTCATGTAGCCGCGCAAGAATGTCGTTTTTGTTTTGCCGTAGCATATTCCCAAGACTGCTTGCGCATTTAGATTTCGCTTCGATTGTTTCAATCTTGCTGTTGCTGTTTTTAAATCTTGTTCAAGTTTACTTTGTTGAGAACTGTTTCCCCAATTCGGACCCGATTTTATTGAGACTACATAATGCACATCGTTGTAAAAAAACTCCAAGTCAACACCTTGTGCTGTAGATTTGCGTCCTCCGCAAGTTCTTTCGGCAACAAAAACAGCTAAACCCTCGAGAAAGTCTCCAAATAATTTTTCCTCAGAAGATGATAGAAATGCTGAAAGCAAATCTCGTACGAGCAATTCTGGTGTTCGCAAATCTTTTGCCTTGAAGAGGTATGGATTTTTAGTGAGCAACTTCTCAAATTTCAACTCTTCTAAAGACTTTAATCGCCTTTGGTGAAAATCTACAATATTTTCATTAACATATTCCCTGACATCATCCAAATTCAAATCATTCATTTTTTGCCCATCCTTCTATGCTTACTGTTTTTTGAAACCACATATTTTGCTTTTTTCTCGGCAATTGCTGGCAATCTGAGTTGCGTTTCGGAGATTCGTTCTTTGGAAAGCTCAACGTACTCGGAATTGATGTCAATGCCTGCAAAATGTCTTCCCAATTCAATGGCGGCTAATGCGGTTGTCCCTGAACCTATAAAAGGATCCAGAACAACATCGCCGGACTTCGTAAAAAGTTTGATAAACCATTCAGGAAGGTCAAGTGGGAAAACAGCGCTATGGTTCTTGTTTCCTGTTTCAGTTGCCATGTGAATAACATTGGTTGGATAAACCATATCTCTGCCAACCCAGTTTGAAACATTTTTCCCGAAACCGCTTCCCGCCCTTGATTCATCTCGTATTTTGTCTGTTTCACTTAACCTGGCAAGGCGTTCCTTTGCCCAATTGCCAATAGGAACCATAACCGCTTCCTGATGCATCACGAAGTTTTTTCCTTTATTGAATTGAATCAATCTCTCCCAATTGTCACGAAACCGGTTAGGCCATTTCCCGGGATAGGAATTTTTTTTATGCCAGATGAATTCTTCTGTCCACAACCAGCCCTGTTCGCGCATCTTCGAGATCAGGTCAATTACATAAGTATGGCGTTCCCCATCAACAACTCTTTCTTTGATGTTCAGTATGAATGTGCCAGTTGGTTTAAGAACGCGGAGGAATTGGGTGGCTTTCGGTAAAAACCATTCTACATAAGCATCTGGCTTAACGCCGCCATAGGTTTTGGCGCGTTGATCCGCATAAGGCGGTGAAGTGAAGATCAAATCAATGCAATTATCGGGAAAATCTTGCAGGACTTTCTCGCAATCTCCAAGAATGATGTTATCAAAAAAATCTTTTTTAGCCATATTAGTCAACAAGACAAGCATCGTAATCGAGCATTGTTATTTCCAAAATCCTGAAGCGGTTTTCTTCGCGCTCGCTTTCCCATGAGTCGTCGCGCGTATCGAGAAAACAAGAACCGAACCTTAACGCCTCTTCCTCCGTTGCGGCTTCAATCTTCACCAGGTAATGGCGTGTGACGCCAATGTCAGATGTAGGCATTGTAGTTCTCCTGACTTGTAATTAGGTAAGTTTATTCTAACTCAAAATCCTCCGCCGTGAAACTTGCGACTTGCCTGTCTCCTTTTCGTAGATGTAATCAGAATCGCTTGTCTTGTTGTATAATGAACTGGAGGCGTTATGGACTTTTTACTTGACCCCAACATTGCCTATCTTTTTTTGCTCGGCAGCGTCCTGCTGGTGATGCTTTCGCTCACCACACCCGGCACAGGGGTTTTTGAAATCGGCGCCTTCTTTTGCATTGTCCTGGCAGGGTATGCAATCTATAACCTGTCCTTCAATTGGTGGGCTTTGGCTATTCTTGTTTTGAGCGTCATTCCATTTGTGTTTGCCATTCAAAAACCAAAACGCGAACTTTTTCTGGGGTTATCCATTGTGTTGATTATCCTCGGGTCAGTCTTCCTGTTTGCGCGTACTGAGGAACAGCCGTCCGTCAATCCGTTTCTGGCAGTTGTTGGTTCAGGTTTGACGGCTGGATTTTTGTGGATCGCTGTTCGTAAAACCATTGAAGCCGCATCTGTAAGACCTTCTCACGATCTTGAAGGACTGGTAGGGCAGATTGGGGAAGCGAGGACAGATATCCACGAGGAGGGAAGCGTGCAGATTGGCGCGGAGTTGTGGTCGGCTCGAAGTGAAAAGGCGATCCCGGCAGGCAGCTCGATACGGATTGTGCGACGTGATGGTTTCATCTTGATCGTTGAAAAAACGGTTAATTAAATTAGAAAAGGAGATTGATATGGCTGAATTATTTAGTGGAGGAATTCTGTGTTTTATTGGCGCGATCCTGATCATTGGGTTTGTCGTTTTGACTCAAGTTATCAAGATCGTGCCAGAGTATCAACGGCTTGTGGTCTTTCGCCTTGGGCGCAGTATCGGACCCAAAGGACCTGGTCTCACGCTGTTGATTCCAGGTATTGATCGGGCTGTACGCGTGGACTTGCGCGAGCAAGTGCGAGAGATACCGCATCAGACTTCGATCACAAAAGATAACGCGCCGATCTCGATTGACTTCCTGTGGTATTACAAAGTGCTCGACCCTGCTGAATCCGTGTTGCAGGTTGGGAACTTTGAATCCGCCGCGGCTGGTATTGCGGCGACCACACTGCGTGCGGTCATCGGCGGTATTCCGCTGGATGACGTGCTTTCGGAACGTGAGCATATCAACAACATGCTCCGTACGCGTCTCGATGAAGTGACTGAACGCTGGGGGGTCAAAGTCACCAACGTGGAAATCCGCGAGATCGTTCCGCCGCGTGAAGTGCAGGATGCCATGAACCGCCAGATGTCTGCCGAGCGTATCCGCCGCGCGCTCGTGACCGAGTCTATGGGTGATCAAGCCGCCGCGATCAATCGCGCAGAAGGCACCAAGCAAGCCGCAATTCTCTCGGCTCAGGGCGAACGCGAATCCAATATTTTGCGGGCAGAAGGCGATAAACAGTCGCAAGCTTTACGCGCGGAAGGTTTCGCCGTCGCGCTAGAGGCAATTTACTCCGCCGCCGGGAAAGTAGATCAGAAGACCATGACGCTTCAATATTTTGAAACACTTAAATCCATTGGCGCCAGTCCGTCTACGAAATACATCTTCCCATTGGAGTTTACAAGCATGCTCGAAAATTTCATCAGTGGGAAAAAGTAGGTCTCGATACGGGCGTTGCGGTGATCAACTAGTATTCGTTACGTATTGAAACCCTGCAACGCCCTACTCGACCAACGAATAGGTTGAAGTAGAAAGTGGAGAGTTCGATTTCCACTTTCTACTTTTTTATTTGATAGAATCCCTGCTGATGGAAATTTTGCCCGCCTCAATCCTTGATCTCACTTCGTTACTCAGGCTTGAACGCGCTTGCTTTCAGAAGGATGCCTGGTCTTTGTTTGATTTGATCGCGGTGTTATCGTGGCCCGATGTGATTCGCTTCAAGGCAGTAGACGACGGCAAAATGATTGGATTTGTCGCCGGAGACACGCGTCCTTCCCAAGGCGCGGCTTGGATCTCGACCATTGCAGTGGATCCACGCTGTCAGCGACGCGGCATCGGGCGGGCGTTGTTGCTCGCGTGTGAATCGCGGATCAAATCACCGCACATGAAATTAACTGTGAGAGTTTCCAACCAGGGCGCCATCTTACTGTATGAAAAAGAGGGGTATCGTACCGTTGATATTTGGCGAAACTATTACAGCGACGGCGAAGACGGGTTGGTGATGGAGAAAGTCTTGAGCAATCACAGTCAGGATGGTGGGATATAATGAATGACAATGTCTGCTGAGACGCTTCCCTTGCCCGTGTGGGTTGATAAACCCAATGCATTCAATCAGATGGCTGCGGAGATTTCCGCCCAATCTCGAATTGCGGTGGATACTGAATCCAACAGCCTGCATGCGTATCGTGAACGCGTTTGCCTGATCCAATTTTCAACTCTAAAGCATGACTATGTCCTTGATCCATTTGCTCTTGCAGACCTCAGTGCGCTTTCCCCAATTTTCAAAAACCCAAGGATCGAAAAAATTTTCCATGCCGCGGAATATGACCTGATCTGTTTGAAACGTGATTTCAGATTCGAGTTTGCAAGCCTGTTCGATACCATGCAGGCGTCGCGCGTGCTTGGGTATCAATTTGTCGGGCTGGATAATATTCTTGCAGAGAAATTTCAGGTTAAGATGGACAAGCGTCATCAAAAGGCGGATTGGGGCGCGAGGCCGTTAACACCAGCGCAAATTGATTACGCGCGGCTGGATACGCATTATCTTCTTGAATTACGCGACCTGCTCGAAACCGAGTTGCGCGAAAAGGGACGCTTTGAACTTGCTTTGGAAGATTTCGCCCGCGCCTGTATTGTGGACGAGCCAAAGGAAAAACTCAACGGCGCTTCGTGGAAGCGGTTTAGCGCGCGCAAGGATATAACGCCGCGCGAGTTGACGATTCTATACGAACTATGTCATCGCCGCGATTCGATTGCGGAAAAGATGGATCGTCCGCCGTTCAAGGTGATAAATGATACTCTGTTGCTTGAGATTGCGCGAAAACTTCCGGAGAAGGATGTTGACCTGGCGGGAATCGGATTAAGCCCAAGGCAAATCCGTTTGTGGGGAGGCGAATTGTTGGCGGCGATCCAGCGCGGGGCGGAGGCTCCGCTCCTGAAACCGAAACAGCCACCCCGTCCGAGCGATGCGGCGCTCAAGCGTTTGGAAAAACTCAAAAATTGGAGAAAGAAAATCGCGCAGGATTTAAAGGTCGAGTCGGATATCATCCTGCCCAAGACTTACATGAACGTGTTTGCGGAAAATCCGCCGAAAAATATTCAGGACATTGAATCGGTGATGGTGGATTCGCCCTCGCGATTCCATAATTATGGCGCGCAAATTTTTAGTTTGATTGGAGGCTGAGATGCGGATAAATTTTCATGGCGCGGCGCACACGGTGACGGGGAGTCAGCATTTGCTGGAGATCAACGGGCATCGCCTCCTGCTGGACTGCGGCTTGTTTCAGGGACGACGGGAGGAGACCTACTCTCGAAATTTGAACTTCGCCCACGACCCGCGCAAAGTGGACGCGGTCATTCTTTCGCACGCGCACATTGATCATTGCGGTAATTTACCGAATCTCGTGAAGAAGGGTTACGAAGGACCGATTTACGCGACACGGGCAACAGTAGACCTTGCGACGATCATGATGGCAGATTCAGGACGCATTCAAGAATCGGATGCGCAGTTTGTCAACAAAAAGAAACTTGCACGCGGCGAAGCCTTGATCGAACCGCTTTACACCGAAGCGGACGCGCAACAAGCCGCCGACCTTTTTCGCGGCGTGGATTATGACAAGCAGTTCGAGCCGTTGCCCGGTGTAATTGCGCGCTTTGTTGAGGCAGGTCATATTTTGGGTTCAGCCGCGATTTCATTGGAGATCGAAGAAAAAGGGCGCAAGATTCGATTTTGGTTTTCAGGGGATATCGGAAGATATAAACTTCCGTTGTTACGCGATCCTGTTTTGCCGGACCTCGTGGATTACTTGTTGATGGAATCAACGTATGGCGATAAAAAGCACAACGATCCATCTTCGGCATTCGATGAGTTCCGTGATGTTGTGAGGCGGACGATCAAGCGCAATGGGAAGGTGATCATCCCTGCCTTTGCAGTTGGGCGAACGCAGGAGTTGGTCTACAACTTGAATATGATGATGCACGACGGCGATGTGCCGCGTGTGCCGGTCTTTGTAGACAGCCCGCTGGCTGTGAATGCCTCCAATGTATTCAAAAAGCATCCTGAAGTGTTCGACGCCGAGACGCGGCAATTTGTTGAGGAAGCGCGGCACCCCGCGCTGGATTTCAAGATGCTGACGTATGTTCAGTCTGTCGAAGAATCGAAAGCCTTGAACGAACGCAAAGACCCAATGATTGTCATCTCGGCTTCGGGCATGGCTGAAAACGGGCGCATCCTTCATCACCTGCGCAACAATATCGAGAATCCGAAGAATACGGTTTGCATTGTCTCCTGGCAGGCTCCGTGGACACTGGGTCGCCGTCTTGCAGACCGTGAAAAGCAAGTCAAAATTTTCGGCGAGCCATACACGGTCAAAGCAGAGGTGGCAACGATTGGCGGTTTATCCGGTCACGCGGGGCAGGATTTGCTGGTGAAGTATGCAACGACTGTAAAACAAAGTGTGAAAAAAGTCTTTCTTGTGCACGCCGAGGAGAAATCTGCAACGGCATTGATGGGAAAATTAGCCGAGCAAAATATGCGTGAAGTATATTACCCCGACCTGCATGACAGTTCTGAAATCTGAGATATAATTTCGCCGCTAATGTCTTGGGAAGGTGCCAGAGTGGTTGAATGGGACAGTCTCGAAAACTGTTGTGGGCTCCGGTCCACCGAGGGTTCGAATCCCTCCCTTCCCGCCAAGCAGACCTGACAGGTTTTCGAAAACCTGTCAGGTCTTCGTTTAATGGTAAGATTTTGAAAATGAAACTCAACCTTGCTCTCGCACAGATCGCAACCAAACTGGGGGATGTCGAATCCAATCTAGAAAAGCATTTGGATTTTATCAAACAGGCAAAATCACAAAAAGCAGATTTGGTTGTCTTCCCCGAACTCTCGCTCACCGGATATGTCTTGCAGGATTTGGTTGCCTCCGTTGCTCACAAGCCGACGGAAGACGATCCCGTTTTCAAACATCTCCTCAAAGCGTCTCGAGATCTGGACCTTGTGGTTGGGTTCGTGGACGAGGACTCTCGTCACCGCTTTTACATTGCCTCCGCCTACCTCTCAGGTGGACGCGTTCTCCACGTTCATCACAAGGTTTATTTACCAACTTATGGTTTATTCGATGAAGGTCGCTTCTTCGCCTGGGGAGATTCTGTCCGCGCATTCGACACGAAATTTGGGCGCGTTGGCTTGCTGATCTGCGAAGATTTCTGGCACGCGTCGCCTCCGTATTTGCTCTGGCTCGATGGGGCGGATATCATGTTGTTTTCCTCCGCGTCCCCGGGTCGCGGGCTAAACGATAAGGAAAAACTGGAGTCTGCGCGTTGGGTGGAACGCGTGAACAAGGCTTATGCCAGCATGTTCACTTCCTTTGTGGCGCACTGTAACCGCGTGGGTTTTGAAGATGGCTTGCTGTTCTGGGGCGGGGCGACGGTCAATGACCCGAACGGCGAAGTGATCGCGCAGGGTCCTTATTTTGAGGAAGCGCTGACTTTTGCAGAAATGGATTTGAATCAACTACGCCGCACGCGTGCGCGATTACCTCTTTTGCGCGATGAGCGGACAGCCCTCGTGCAAAAAGAATTGACCAGGATATTATCCCGTGATTGACTTGACGATCAATACCGAAGTTGCCATCCAGATTCTGACAGGCTTCATAAAGTCAGAAGTTAGCCGCGTCGGGTATTCCCGCGCGGTGATCGGTCTTTCAGGCGGCATCGACTCAGCGTTGTCACTTGCGCTGGCTGTGAAGGCGCTAGGCGCGGAAAATGTGCTGGCGGTGCGGATGCCGTATAAGTCGTCGTCGCCTGATTCGCTGGAACACGCCCAATCGCTCATTGACCAATTCAAAGTCCCGCATGAGACGGTTGAGATCACGGATGTGGTCGAGCCGTTGTTCGCGCGCGATCCGCAAATCTCGAAACAACGCAAGGGCAATATCATGGCGCGGTCACGGATGATCATCCTGTACGATCAATCTGAATCTTTCAAAGGATTGGCGATTGGCACGAGCAACAAAACGGAAATTTTGCTCGGATACTCGACGATGTGGGGGGATATGGCTTCTGCGTTGAATCCAATCGGTGATTTGTATAAAACCCAGGTGCGCCAACTCTCGCGCGCGTTGAATATCCCCGCGCCCATCATTGACAAGGCTCCATCCGCCGATTTGTGGACAGGGCAAACGGACGAGGATGAGCTTGGTTTCACTTATGATGAAGTGGATAAATTGCTCTTCCTGCTGGTGGATCAACGCTTCAGTTTGCAGGAATGTGTTGAAGAGGGCTTTGACGAAAAATTTGTGAAATCGGTACTCGCGCGTATTCAACGCAACCAGTTCAAACGCATGATGCCGCCGATAGCAAAACTCAGCAATCGCACGGTTGGTTACGACTTTTTATATTTGAGGGATTGGGGAACTTGATAGGCTTTCGTCTTCCGCCCGCGCTGACACATCGAAAATATTTGTATCTCTGGCTGGGCTTGCTGATTTCTATGGCTGGTTCGCAGATGCAGTTCGCTGCAATTCACTGGCACATTCGTGACTTGACGGGTGAGCCCGATCCGCTTGCATTGGGCGGCATTGGTCTGGTGCGGATTTTGCCTGTGGTGGTCTTTTCCTTCATCGGCGGCGCGGTGGCGGATAATTACAACCGTCGAAGAATCTTGTTTATCACCCAATCAATTCTTGCAGTGCAAGCCGCGGTGTTGGCTTATTTAACGTTCAGCGGGCAAATCGCCATCTGGCACATTTATGTTTTGACGGCAATACAGGCTTCTGCTGTGGCTTTCGATCTGCCGGCTCGTCAAGCCATGGTGCCGAATCTCGTATCGCGCGAACATTTACCTTCCGCATTTAGCATGGGGACGATTGCGATTAATACGGGCGCGATCCTCGGTCCTCTGTTGTTCGGAATCATCCCAGAAGATGGGCAGGGACTTGCGTATCTTCTCAATTCGATTTCCTTCCTTGCAGTGATTGCGGCATTGTTCCTGATGGGGAGTGTGCCGCAGGATCTGAATCGCGCCAGCGGCGTTAACTTACGTTCGATGTGGGAGGGCGTTCGATTTATCTTCTCCCGTCAACTCATCCTTTCAACGATGCTGATGGATTTCGTCGCGACTTTCTTCGCTTCGGCAAATACGATGTTGCCAATCGTGGCGCGAGACATTATGTCTGTGGGCAAAACTGGTTACGCCTGGCTGGTCTCTGCACAAGCGATTGGGTCGGTGCTGGCAGGGCTCATCACTTCGCAGATCAAGGAACTCCGCAGGCAGGGACCGCTCTTTTTGACTTCGGTGGTTCTGTTTGGGTTGGCGACGATCTGGTTTGGGTTGAGCAGGTCATTCGTCCCGGCAATGATCGCTCTGCTGTTGATTGGGGCGGGCGACGCGGTGAGTACGGTCATCCGTAATACGATTCGGCAGTTGCAAACCCCTGATCACATCCGCGGGAGAATGACCAGCGTGAATCAAATGTTTTTTATGGGCGGACCACAATTCGGGGAGGTGGAGGCGGGAGTCGTCGCATCCCTGTTTGGGGTCCCGTTCGCAATTGTCAGCGGCGGAATCGGTTGTATTCTCGGTATGTTCCTTATAATTTGGAAGTGGCCCCAGTTGATTTCGTATAACGGTGATGAGCATGTGCTGGCAACGTCGCCGGCTGACTGACGATCACCTTGCGATTCCCATACGTTTTTTGGACGTGGTCAATTGGGTGTTGACTTGCACTTCGGATGGGACTATACTGCGGACATTGAGGTACATCTCTTATGCGAGCAGATACCTACAAGGAAATGCAAAACTCACCGGCAAGCACGCGTGTCTTCGCGTGCTTTTTTTATTCCAAATCTGAAAGGAGATTTAACTATGGACTCTGGAATGATCGGCAAGCGGGAGAAAGCCAAACGGTACGCGGAGGAACGGAACCGCTTCCTCTTCAACAAGTTTGATGTGACTTTTCACGGCGATAATAACAACCATCACGTCGCTTTTGAAAACGGTGTCTATGCTTGTGACTGCGAATTCTTTGTAACCCATCACCGTTGCGCGCACACCATGGCTCTCGAAATTTTGCTCAAGGATATGATACCGGAAACGGTCGAAACCTAGCCGACAATTGAATCTGTTATCAACTGCCCTCCCTCCCCGGAGGGTAGTTGTGTTTAATAACCTGATGTTACGCAGGAATAACTCCGAAGGAGTGAAATGATTATCAGTACTTCACGAAAAGGTCTCGTAGTGGCGACTTTAGTCGCTTTTTAGCCGAACGACTGAAGTCGTTACTACGTTTTCGTGATCTACTGATTATAGAAATCGTAACGTTTTTATCAATTCCGAAGGCGTCGCTGTGGCGCCGTGGCGACAGATGTCATGGGTTTGTGTGAAATCATATCATCCCTTCGGGATTATTTCCTAGGTTGCATCAAAGCTAGAATCATCCCATCCCATCGGGATTGCATACTGTGTAAGGTCGGTAAATAGCTGATGCTCTACGGCGCGTTAATAGTTAATGAGAGTATTTTAAAAACACCGGATTTCGATTACAATTTTCCTCATGAAAAATATTTCCCGGCGTGATTTTCTCAAACTTGGCGGACTGAGCCTTGGGTCACTCGCGTTTTCCCCATCGTTGCAGAACGTGATCGGCTTTGACGACAGCAATCTCGTCCGCGTGGCGACGACTTCCGTCAGCGTTTATTCGAAGCCAAGCGATGAAAGTTCGATTGTCTCCACCTGGTTTCGTGATGAGTTACTTCACGTATACGGGGAGGTGGTTGCGGATGAACCCAAAATAAACCCCGTTTGGTATCGGGTATGGGGTGGCTATATCCACAGGGCGCGTATCCAACGTGTAAAAGTCATATTCAACAAGACTCTCACTTCGATTGAAGAGGGCGTGCCTCGCCTTGTGGAAATGACCGTTCCATTTACCCAGCCGTGGCGGACGAGTCAGGCGTATGGCTGGCAACAACTCGGCTTTCGGCTTTACTACGCGTCCGTGCATTGGGTGGAAGCCATCGAGCCAGGACCCACCGGGGAACTCTGGTATCGAATCTATGACGATTTAACCGGCTTTCCATACTATATCAATCCGCTTCATGTGAGACCGTTACCGTTGACAGAACTGGCGGCGATCACCCCGGAAATTCCTGTTGAAGGCAAGAGACTCGAAGTTAACCTTACAACGCAAACACTGACCGCGTTCGAATACGATAAACAAGTTCTCAAGACGAGCATCTGTTCAGGCATCCCCAACGGTCCGCGTGATGCGAATGGATTGTCAACAAAGACGCCTGCGGGCGAATTCCGCATCCTAGACAAAATGCCCAACAAACACATGGGTAACGGGAATCTCTTCGCAGATTTTACCGATTACGAACTCCCCGGCGTCCCATGGACCAGTTTCTTTACTCTTCAGGGGCATGCCTTCCACGGAACCTACTGGCACGAAAATTTTGGCGTACCGATGAGCCGCGGTTGTATCAATATGCGCACTGAAGAAGCGAAATGGCTGTTCCGCTGGGCTTTACCAGTTCACCAGATCGGTAAAACGTTCAATCGCGGCTTCGGCACACTTGTGCAGATTTATTACTAGATCATGCCTGAATTAATCTGGCACGACAAGCAACTTGTAAATTCTGCTCCTGCCTCTCTTGTAACCGATTCGATAATTTTCCCTCAAGGAAAAGGATACCCAAAAGCCCGCCCTGATAACCGATTAATTCTGGGGGACAACCTTGCAGTGATGTCCGCGCTTCTGCCCACATACAAGGGGAAAATCAATCTTATTTATGCTGACCCGCCCTTTTTCACAAATCGCAAATTTGTTGCGCGAATTGGTCGCGGTGAAGATTCGCGCAAGCCAACGGAATGGAAACTCGCCGAAGGTTATCACGATGATTGGGTTGATCTTGATTCGTATCTGGATTTTCTATACCAAAGGCTTGCGGTCATGCATCGTTTGCTTGCGCCGAACGGCACACTGTACCTTCATTTGGATTGGCACGCCAATTCATATGCACGCCTCCTGCTTGACGAAATTTTTGGCGCCGATCACCTGCTTAATGAAATCATCTGGGCGTATCACGGGCCCTCTCCAATCAAACGTGCCTTCAATCGCAAACACGATACCATCCTTTCCTACTTCAAGGGCGATAATTACACCTTTAATTCAGATGCCGTCCGTGAGCCGTATAATCAAAACACAGTAAACACTTTTAGATCATCGCGCAAAGCGGGATTCGGAAAAATACCGGACCTTGCACGCGGCAAAGTTCCGGAAGACTGGTGGTATTTCCCGGTCGTCGCTCGATTACACAACGAACGCACGGGGTATCCCACTCAAAAGCCGGAAGCGTTGCTGGAGCGGATTGTTTTAGCCTCGTCAAATCCGGGCGACATTGTTGCCGACTTCTTTTGTGGATCGGGATCAACGCCGGTCGCCGCCGCGAAACATGGACGTACATTCCTCGCCTGCGACGAATCCACCCGTGCGCTTCATACGACCCGGAAGCGGCTCGCTGTTTTACAAAATTCTTTCACGCTGGAGCGTGATTCCGACGCCCAGTCCATGCTTCTGCCTGCTCCAAAATCAACAAAAGTAAAGATATCGAAAGGGATCATTTCCCTCCAAACGAAACTCGATGTGGATTATTGGGAAGTGGATTCGGATTGGGACGGAGAAATCTTTCAGAGCGCCGCGCAGGCTGTTCGTCCCGTACGAAGCGGGGAACTCCCGCGCGAATTAAAAATAAAAGCCGGGCGCAAAGTATGCGTCCGACTCGTTACTGCAAAAGGGAAACAGTATCAACTAAACGTCTAGACGATAGCCCACACCGCGTATTGTTTTGAGAAACTTCGGATTATCGGGATCGAGTTCGATGGCGCGGCGTAACCATGAAATATGCACATCCAGTGTGCGTGTGTCGCCTGTGTAATTTGTTTCCCACACTTTTTTGAACAACGATTCGCGCTCCACAACTTCGCCATGCTTGTCCATCAAAAGATGGAGCAATGTAATCAACCTCGGTGTGAGTTTCGTGTTCTTTCCCAAGCAACGAACGCGGCGATGTTCCAAATCCAAACGGATGGGTCCGACATTGACAAGGTTGTTGCCATCGCCGGGCATGAGCGCTTTCACGCGATTGACCAGTTTTTGTATTGTGAAGGGGAGTACCAGAACCGAGTCGACAAGATTTTTGTCAACAGGCTTTTCCTTTTCAAGAATGAGAATGATCGGTATCTTTGCATCCTTCTTGCGAACCGCGAGACAAATGCGTATGCCGGTGCTTCTCAGCGATGCGGCATTGATCACTACAAGGCTTGGGCTGGTCTGCTTGAACTTTGATGCCGCCTGACTTCCGTTTTGAAACGCGAGGACATCAAATCCCTTCTTTTGCAAATCAGTGGCAAAAGAAGGGATTTCTGCATGTCGTCCTTCTATAACAAGGAGGGGTGTTTTTTTCATGTCGGATAAAATTGCCGGATAACGAAACGATGATTGCTTTCAGATGTACAAAATCATTATACCCTACATCTTAACAAGAGTTTTCTTGCATTGTCGTTGAATTTTTAAGGTAGCGCCGATTAAACTACAAATTCAAAATATTATCAAGGTGCAATTTGTAAAACATGTACCAAAGACCCATTCACCGTGAAACCGTGTTTCTGCTTGACGCTGACTCCTGCCTGTGGTAATATCGGCGGACTTCGATGCGGGGTGGAGCAGTGGCAGCTCGTCGGGCTCATAACCCGAAGGTCGCAGGTTCAAGTCCTGCCCCCGCTACTTAAAGATCACGATGAACTCGTGGTCTTTGCTTTTAAGGTCTGCACGCTGCGCGGCAAGTCCTGCCCCCACTATTGAAATGTTGCGTTGATCGGTGTAAGTGAAGTCTGTATCTGAATTTCAATATTTGGGAGTCGGAAGATAAGTGCGGACTCCGCCGAAGGGTAAATAGCGTTGTTGCTCGAGGATTGTACTATTCGCATCCAATACCAGCGAGACCGAGCCAAGGTGGTCGGAGAGGAAGTATTTGAACCCGCTCGAATACTTCATTGCGATGGTTTGACCGGCAAAGGAGTAATATTTCTTTATTGAACTGCCGGAGGTCTCAAGCGCGCCATCGAAATAATAGCGGGTGACGACAGGCGTTTGGGGCAGTCCGTTTTCGTCATAAGGTGTGAAGGGTTGAGAGGTGTGAACGCCGTCGCCATCGTAGGCGAAGTCCCATTTGGAGGTGAGAATCCCCGGCTCGGCGTTTTCCGTGTACAATCATCTCAAGGTTCGGTGGAAGCTGAGATGTTGCCAAAAAACAGGGAAAGGAACCACTCCATTCCATCTTCGATGCGCGCCGTTCAATTGGATGAACCAAACGGCAGATTAACGTTGCGCGAAATCCCTGTGCCGCGTCCGCAGGCGGGGCAGGTTCTGATTCGTATGGCAGCCGCGCCAATCAACCCTTCGGATCTCGGCGCGCTGTCGGGCGTGAGTTACAGCGGCGAACGTCAATATCCCTTCACACCAGGCATCGAAGGCAGTGGGACAGTCATTGCAGCAGGCGGGGGCCTGAGGTCACGCTGGTTGAACGGACGCCGCGTCGCGTGCTCTGCGCCGATGCGGGGCAATGGAACCTGGGCGGAATATATGGTCACCTCCGCGCAGGTGTGCGCGCCACTCAAGAAGAACGTGGGCTTGGAACGAGGCGCGATGCTGCTGGTCAATCCTTTTAGCGCCTTGGCAATGTTTGAAATCGCAAAACGCGGCAAACACCGTGCCATTGTCAGCACCGCCGCAACGAGCGCATTGGGCCGCATGATTTTGCGCCTGGGGAATCGACATAACATTCCCGTCATTCATATCGTGCGGCGTCAAGCGCAGGTGGACTGGATTCGCGGGCTCGGCGGTGAATATACTTTGAACAGCGGTGACGCGGATTTCGTCGGCCAATTGCGGACGATGGCTCACAAATTACATGCCAGCCTTCTGCTTGATGCCATTGGCGGCAGTATGACGCAGCAACTCGCCGATGCCGCGCCGTTTGGCAGTACCATTCTGTTGTATTCGCGTTTGTCGGCTCAAAGAAGCATAATTGATCCGATGACCGCAGTGAGCAGGAATTTGCATTTTGACGGCTGGTTCCTGCCGAATTGGCTTCGGGAGAAAAATTTCCTCCAATCGCTGCGATTCTCTCTACAAGCGCAATCCCTTTTGGCAACCGATCTGCAATCTCCCATTCATAAGCGCCTTCCGCTGGCCGCCGCACAGGAGGGCGTCGAAGTGTACCTCCACAACATGACCGCCGGGAAAATCCTGTTGGTGGCAAATCCGCAAGAGGTCGCCATCGATGGCTGAAACAAACTCGCCCTCTAACGTCCACATTGCAAAATGCCACCCAGTAATGCGACGGGTGTACGCTAGTGCCCGGAAGCGCGAAGTGACAGAGGAGCGCCTACGATAGGAATGAGAGTTTTCCTCACAGGGGTAAGTGGCCATCTCGGCAGCGTACTCGCGGCCCATCTGGCCAAGATACCAGAGATTGACAGCATCACGGGCGTTCATCGCGCCACCACACCCTCATCGCCCATGTCTCCTAAAGTGAAGTTCCTCAACATGGACGTTCGCTCGCCGAATATGGCCAGCGCTATGGCTGGGCACGAGATCGTTGTCCATTTGGCCTCTGTCGTCCTGTGGCCAGCCAAAATGCCCGCGAAGGTCCGTGACGACATCGACTTCAACGGGACCCGCAATGTGGCCCACGCTGCGGTCAAGAACCGGGTTCGATGCTTCATCCACGCCAGTAGCGTCGCCGCTTACGACCCAGAGGTGGCCCCGGGAAAAAGCAATGTGACTGAAGATTTCCCTATCGGCAAGGGCGTTTCGCCCATGTACTATTGGAATAGCAAAGCCATTACCGAGAAGATACTCGCAGAGGTGTTGGGACCGTCCGGAATCACCCTGACAGTGTTCAGGCCAACTTACATCACTGGCTCGCGCGACCGGGCAACGGTGAGGGGTTTCCGCGAAAACACGGTGACCTTCCCCGGTCACGATCCGCGCGTACAGTTCGTCCATGAAGCCGATGTCGCTGCAGCCTTCGCCCAGGCCATGAGCGTCGAAATGCCCGGTGCCTACAACGTTGTCCCAGACGGCTTTCTGCGGCTGAGCGAGGTATCACGGGCCATAGGCGTGAAATCCACCCTGACTGTGCCCGTGTGGCTGGCGCGCCTTGTGACGTACATCCGGTGGCGATACTTTGGTGCGCCCATGCACCCATCCTGGGTTGAGACGGCGCTGATTGACTTTACTGCCAGCAATGCAAAACTCCGGGCTACGGGATGGATACCGCATTACGATAGCGCCGGCGCAATCCGAATGGCGCCATGAGATGTGTGGTGGATGATTGGGTGCGGAGCCAACCATGAGCGTTACAAAAGAGCAGGTTGCCGCCGGGCAGGCCGTGTACACCAAGCGGATTCTCGCTGTCTATGATTTTGTGGTGCTCGGCGTTTTGAATCGCTTCGTATGGAAGTGCCCTACTCAACGACTCGAGGAGCACTACAACAAGCACGTCACAGCAAATCATTTGGATGTCGGAGTAGGCACAGGTTACTTCCTTGATCGCTGCCGCTTCCCGTCGCAGACGCCGCGCATTGCGCTGATGGACCTCAACGCCGATGCGCTGGAGTTCGCCTCTGAACGAATCAATCGATACAAGCCTGAGACGTATCGCCGGAACGTCCTGGACCCTATTTCAATTGATGCCGCGAGGTTTGACTCTGTTGGAATCAACGATGTACTGCATTGCCTGCCGGGCTCCATCGAATCCAAGACAGCAGCCTTCGATCACCTCAGGGCACTGATGAACCCCAACGCAGTTCTTTTTGGTTCGACCCGGCTACAGGGCGGTGTTCAACGGAATTGGATGGCAAGACGCCTGATGGACTTGTACAACAAGAAGGGAATCTTCTCGAACCAGCATGACAGCCTTGACGGCCTGAAGTGTGCACTTGGTCAGCGGTTTCGGGAAGTCTCAGTCGAGGTCGTGGGCTGCGCGGCGCTGTTCTCAGGCCGCGTTTGAGAACCAGAGCCATGTCGTCCCCTCCCGCTCAAATCCCCGTTTTCTCCGCGGTCATGCCTTTTTCAGCCCGGCCAGGCGCCTTGCGGCGCTCGCGCGAGTCAAGGAGCGATAGGATCGGCCCAGCCATGATGGTCGTGGCGAGCGCCATGATCACCATCATGGCGAAGACCTCCGCCGAGAGGATGCCCAGGTCGTAGCCGATGTTGAGAGCGATCAGTTCCATCAGGCCGCGCGTGTTCATCAATGCGCCGATCGACAGCGAGTCGTGCCAGCTCATGCCGGTCGAGCGCGCCGCCAGGGAAGTGCCGCCCAGTTTGCCGGCAATCGCCACGATAACGATGCAGGCGCACAATAGCCAGCTCTGCCAGTCGTTGAGAAGGCCGATCTGCGTCCGCAGGCCGGTGAAAGCAAAGAAGAGTGGCAACAGAAAGACCGTGCTAAAAGTTTCAAGGCGCTCCTTGATAGGCGCGCCCAGTGTTTCCTGCGGAGGAAGCACGACACCTGCCAGAAATGCTCCGAACAGGGCATGGATCCCAATGGTTTCGGTGAATAATGCTGACGCGAAAGCAAAAACCAACACGCCCGCCATCAGCCCGGTCTGGCGCGACGCGTCACCGCTGAATCCGGCCACAATTTGGGGCAGCCTCGGCCTGACCAAAAAAAGCATCACGACGGTGAACGCAATCGCGAGCCCAATCGTCATGGCGGCCCGGCCGAGACCTTGCGCCTGGGCGATGGCCAGCACGACGGCCAGCAGGCACCATGCAGTCGCGTCACCCACTGCGGCACAAGCCACAGCGAAGTTCCCCAGAGGAGACCCGGTCAGACCGCGCTGCTCAATGATGCGCGCCAGCACCGGGAAGGCCGTGATACTCATGGCGATACCCATGAACAGCGCAAAGGCGAGAAACGAAACCTCCGGTGGCGCCAACGACCGATAGAGGAATAGAGACAAGGCGGTGCCAAGCATAAACGGCGCAAGGATGCCGGCATGGCTGATCAAGACCACTGCGTGTGCGCTGTGGCGCAGCGATTGGACGTTCAACTCCATGCCGACGATGAACATGAAAAGGATGACCCCGATCTGACTCAACAACTGCAACGCACCCAGGGAATTGGACGGGAAAAGGAACGCCTCTGCGCGCGGGGCCAGCCATCCCAACAAGGAGGGACCGAGCAGAATCCCGGCGAGCATTTCTCCGATGACCGCCGGCTGCCCTAGCCTGGTGAAAAGAATGCCCAGCCCTCGAGCCGCAGCGATGATGACGATCACCTGGAGGAGTAGGAGGCTCAGGGGCTGCTGAAACTTCCCGGGCTGCTCCGTCGCCGGGCTGTTGGGCGCGGTCTGCGTTGGCTCGAGGAGGGGGGCGCTCGACGAGTTTACTCCTGAATGCGCGCCGCTATGGCTCAGGAGGGGCTCGCCTACCACAAACCGTGAGCCCAGCGCCAGGACGGAGTAGATCCCGAGACCGAACATTGCGATCAGGGCAAAGTAGATCAGGAGGTTCTTGCGCATGTCTAGGGTTATCAACCTGCCCTTGGTTGCGACGGATAGTCCCTGACAAATAGCCTGCGCGTCCACATGGCCGGCTTGTTGTCGATGAGCCACCGGCGGAGAGGCGGCAGAACGTGATAATTCACGAAGCCTTTCATCCAATGCAACATGTTGAAAGGGAGATTATAGATCAAGAGATCGCGCAGGCTCTGTGGCGCAAAAACCCCCGTGAAATTATCGCGCATGGATCCTAACGGACGGGGAACTGTTGTTGGCTCGAACAGCCCCTCCTCAGCCCATTTTTCCGGCGCCAGGGTAATCCGCCAAGCATTGGCCCACGGGCGTTGCTGAAGAGCGGCATTTTCGGGATAGCACTCCTCCACGGCCTGCCAGAACAAGACCTGAGCCAGTTCTTCGAAGCGGTCAAGATTCTTGGTCGCCACATCCAGGACCTGGTCCTGGCTGCGGCGGGCCCCCAAGTCCAGGCCAAGCAACTGCAAGAAATGCATGCGGGTTACGTCGCCCCGGACAAACATCGCCCGAGGCGGCGCATTTTCGGACCAATCGATGAACAGTTGTTGGACCCGGTCGTTTAGATCCCGGTAGCGCTCTCCCAGAGCGAAGATCTCGGGGGTCGGCCTGCGTATGAGGCCTTGGGCATAGACCTGATACGAATACGCCCAGTAAAGGGCGATGTCCCAGGCCAGCTTGGGGGTAAAGATTTGCGCATGCCCAAAAGCGCGGTAGGTTCCCCGATAATAACCCAGGCCAATCGCAAAAAGGATGTCCAGGACCAGCCTGTTGAAGGTCTCGACTGCTTCCTGGATGAGCTCACCTGCCCGGTCGCGCCGGATCATTTCGACCGTGATAGTGTTCCCCATGGCGATAAAATCTGACCCCACGCTGTAGAGCGGGTCGAGAAAGAAGCCGGCCTCCCCGACGCAGCTCCAACGCTGGTGAGAAAAGACCTGCGCCGAAGCATAACTGTAATTCTTGAGGCTGAGGAAATCCATTGGCTCCTCGTCCCGGATGAATTCCCACAAGACCGGTTCGTTCTCACGCAGCCATTCCAGCGCCATGCCATAAGATTGGCCGTAGCTGTGCTGCGGATGGATGGTTTCATCAGTGACGATGCCGACGCTGGTGGCTCCCGAGCCGAGCGGGATCAGCCAGACCCAATAGCCTTTGTTCATAAGATGATTGGTCGAAAAATAGCGATCTTCTATGCTCTCATCGCGCCACTTGCGCGCCTCTTTGGGAGCCAGTTCTTCAACGTCGATGCGGCCCTGATAACGCCACCAGGCGGCGCTGGCCTGATGGCCATGCGCTCTCTTGAGACCTAATTTTGACTGCAATAATCGCCGCCGGCCCAGCGCGTCAACGACCCAACGCCCGGTCAGCGAGAAACTCAGCTCATTGTCCTTCCTGCGGCATTTTATGACGTGCTTTTCCTCGCCTTCCGCCAGCAGAATATCGTCAACGACTGCGCCCTCGAAAAGCTCCACCCCCATATCGCAGACGAAGTTCCTCAGATCATTCTCCAGCCGGCCGCGGTCGATCTGGTAGGAAGGAACGACGGGGAACACGATGATGCCGGTCTCAGGCCGCATCTCGATGGGGCCCTCCGATTTCCCCATAAAAAAGCGCAGCCCCAGCTTCGGTAGATGACGTTCCCGGAAATATTCGTCTAGTTTCAAAACCTGGCCGAGATAGTAGGTGCCAAGCTCGATCGAGGATTCGCCCACTTTGAAGGCTGCTTCGGGCAAGGGGCGCGTCAGACGGTCAACCACTGCGACCGAAAGTTCCGGAAGTTCGAGTTTCAACTGGCGGGCCAGGGTTAAACCTGCCAATCCGCCGCCGCAAATTACGATATCAAAATCTGTGCTGTTAGACATTCAGCCTTCCCTGAGCTTTGTTTGTAGATCACGATTTACAAGGTGAATCCCCCATCCACCTGGATCACCTGCCCGGTGATGTATCTTGCCTTGTCCGAGACCAGAAAGCAAACCAGTGGAGCCACATCATCCACCGTTCCAAGCCGCCGCAGGTTGATGCGGTCTTTCACGTAATCGAGCGTTTCCTGATCCAGCGCTAACATCATGTCCGTATGAATGTATCCCGGCGCGACTGCGTTGATACGCACATTGTGGGGGGCCACCTCGGCAGACAAGGCCTTGGTGAAGCCGATAACGCCGGCCTTGGCCGCTGCGTAGTTGGTCTGCCCGCTCTTCCCGTACACGCCGACCACAGAAGTGATGTTGACGATCGCCCCGCCTTTCTGTTTCACCATTTGCAACACGAGCGGCTTGGTCGCATTGAACACACTGCCCAGATTGGCATTGATGACGCTGTCCCATTGGTCGCGGCTCATGCGGGCCAGCACGCCATCGCGCGTAATCCCGGCATTATTGACCAGGGCATCCACATGGCCGAAATCGGTTAGCAGACCCTTGATCATGCTTTCCATGGCTTCCGCGTCCGTCACGTCACACTGCCGGGCCAAGCAACCCTGGTCGGGATATTTCGTGGACATTTCTTCGGCGAGCGCCTCTGCCTCCTCCGCGCTGTTGAGGAAGGTGTAAGCGACCTGTGCGCCCTCCTGCATGGCTGTCCGGACAATGGCCTTTCCGATGCCCCTGCTGCCGCCTGTTACGAGCACATTTTTGTTCGCCAGAATGCCCACTTTGTTCTGCCTCCTTCTGTTTTGGAATTCTTAATTTCCATTCGGGCTGCACCGTGCCTTGATGCGCAAGGGCACACCCTTTTTGGGTCCCATGGCGACATCGTGCCGAACGTCGCGTTCCACCGCCGCCGGCTCGAAGTCCCAATGCAACACCATCTCGGCCAGCGCAATCCGCATTTCATATTCCGCCAGCGCCGCTCCTATACAGCGCCGGTGGGCGCCCCCAAAAGGTAGAAACTCGGAAGCGCTATAGGTGCGCTCGATAAAGCGCTCCGGAATGAACTGCTCAGGTTCAGGATAAAGCGCGGGATCGTGATGTATCGCGGCGATCGATATCACCAGCGCATTTCCGGCTGGAATAGTGTACCCTAGTATTTCCAATGGCTCGGCCAGCAGACGTGGGCATTCGGCCAAAATGGGGTGGAGGCGCAGAGCTTCATCGCAGACCGCCCCCAGGAAAGGCAGCTTGACGACCAGGCCAGGGTCCGCCTCGGCTCCAGCCCTTTGCAGTTCGGCCCGCAACTTTGCCAGCAGCTCCGCGTGCCGGCCGAGTTCGTACAGTGCCCAGGCCAGGCCCCCGGCGGTGGTCTGGTGTCCGCCCTGGAGGATTGTAATCAATTCATCCCGGATTTCCTCATCCCGCATTGGGCTGCCATCTTCATGGCGGGCGGCCAGCATGCTGCCAACGACATCGTCCGTTTCTACGCCTCGCGCGCGACGCGCCACCAGAAATCGATTTACCCAATCCGTAAAAGCGTCCTTGGCCGCGACATAGCGCCGCCACGGGGGGAACCAGGGCCGCTGCAACCTGACGACAAATATCGGCAGCGGATTAGAAGCGCGCCTGAGCCCATCCAGGAGGGCCCGCCCTTCATCCATCAACTGCTCTTCTTCCACCCCGAATACCAGGCGCATGATGACGTCCCGCGCAATCGCGAGGGTGGTGTCGAGGGCCCGTATGGTCTGTCCCGGCTGCCACTTTTCGAGGTGGAGCCGGGTGATCTCGCGGATGGTGTTGCCGTGGCGGCTGAAATGGTTGGCGCGCACCGCCGGCGCAAACAAACGGCGCTCGCGCCGGTGGGCCTTGCCTGTCAGCACCCACAGGGAGGCCGGGCCGGCCACGCCGGTAAAACCTTTCTTAAAGTAGGGGTCATAGCCCGCTGGGTCGGCACTAAATATCTGCCGCGCGCCTTCAGGCGTCAAGACCAGGACATGATCCAGCCCCTGGTTACGGATCGAAGCGAGGGGACCAACGTGTTCGCGCAGCCAGGTGTGCATGATCCGCGGCTGGCTGAAATTGCGCCAATGTTGCAGAGGAGTCAAGGAGATGGGCTGAGGGAGAGCCACTGGCGGCATGTTTCACATCAACCTTTCTGCGACGACTCGGTGCGGTTGGATGTATCCGGTAAAACGCTCCGGCCGTCGGCTAAGGATTTTTCCCCGGCTATTCGCCGCCCCTTGATCCGCAACCGGACCCCATTTTTGGGGCCCATGGCGATGTCGTGACGGATCTCGCGCTCCACGGCCGCCGGTTTGAAATCCCAATGGGTGACGATTTCCCCCAGTGCGATCCGCATCTCGTAGTCCGACAGGGCCGCTCCGAGACAGCGACGGTGACCCCCGCCAAAGGGCAGGAACTCGAACGGGCTGTAAGAACGCCCAATGAAGCGTTCCGGAACGAATTCGTCAGGTTCTGGATACAGCTCGGGGTCATGGTGGATGGCCATGATCGAAACAACCACCGAATCTCCCGGCTGGAGTGTATACCCAAATAGTTGCAGCGGCGAAACGAGCACCCGACCCACCTCTGTCAGGATCGTGTGCAGGCGCAGGGTTTCATTGCAGACGGCTGACAGGTAGGGTAGTTTCACGACCGACCCCGGGTCGGGGTCAGCCCCGAGGGCATCCAGCTCTGCGCGGAGTCTCGCCAGTTCCGCCGGATGCCTGCCCAGTTCGTACAGCGCCCATGCCAGGGCCGTAGCGGTGGTCTCGTGGCCGGCGAGCAGGATCGTGTATAGTTCGTCGCGGATGTCTTCATCCCGCATCGGGCTGCCGTCTTCATAGCGGGCCGCCAGCATAAGCCCCAGGACATCGTCCGACTCCTGCGTCTGCCCGCGGCGTTCGACCAGATGGCGGCCCAACCACCGGGAAAAATCATCTCGCGCGCGAGTATGGCGCCTCCAGAGCGGGAACCAGGGCTTTTGTAATTGAGGGAAGAAAACGATCAGTGGATGGACAGCCTGCCACGCGGCGGAAAGCGCCCGACGCCCCTCCTGCATGAAGATGGCATCCTGTACGCCGAACACCAGCCGCATGATAACGTCCAGCGAAATGCACAGCGTCGTATCCAGCGCTCGCACCGTCTGGCCTGGCTGCCATTGCTCTGTCTGTCGACGGGTGATCTCGCGGATGGTCTCCCCGTAGCCGGCGAAGCTTCTGCCATGGAAAGCGGGCGTTAGCAACTGGCGTTCCCGGCGATGTTCGCTCCCTCCAAGCACCCAGATTGACCCTGGGCCGGCAATTCCCGTAAACCCATCCTCCCATAAAGCAGCGTATCCGTGCGGGTCACCCAAAAGGACCTGACCCGCGCCTTCGGAAGTGAGGACAATTACAAAACTCTGGCGCTTGTAGCTCAGCGTGACGACTTTACCATAGCGTTCGGCCAGCGACGCGGTATACGTTCGGGGCCGGTAAAGAGACCGCCAGAACTGGCGCAGGCTTGAGGTGAACCCGGCTGGAAGAGGGGGCCTCGCGCCCATTTGCTCGATAGTTGCGCCCATATCTCTGTTCATGTCCGGGTAACCAACGCCTCGGGCTGCGGGATGAATCCAATGCCCTGCAGATAGCGCATATAGGTCTCGAACAATTTCGCATCAGCCGGCGGGCAGGTGATGCCTGAACCCTCGAGTTCGCGCAGTGTTTCTCGGGTATCGTAGATCGGGATCTGGAGGCTGAGGTTATCCATCTCCTCCAGCGCGGCCTGGTAGGCGAACAGGGCGTTTGCGCTGAAGCCGGGGCTGCTCACCAGCCTGTCGCGCAATTCTTCGAAGGGCAGCTCCTCAAATTGATAGCCGAGGCCGCGCATATATGCGAATGCCTGGCTGATGGGGCGAGGGTATGGGTTCGTGAGATGAAAAGCCTGGCCCACGGGATTTCTACGCAGCGCCAGATATACTATCGCTTTTGCCACGTAATCCACCGGCGCCACGTCCACCTCGATGTCGATGGCCGGGACCGCGCCGAACTGGAGAAAACCCTTGACACAGGCGACGATGAAATGGTCTGTGACGCAGTGCCCGGTCACGCTGTCTCCGCCGACCTCCCCGGGGCGGTAGCGCGTCACAGGCAGACCGCGCTCGGCCGCATGGAGCAGGCATCTTTCGCCCACCCACTTGGCTTCATCGTAGCCCAGATTCAGCCTCCCGGTGTGCTCGATGGAATCTTTTTCGTAATAGGTGTCCTGTGCGCCCATGGGCCAGATGGCCGCGGTGGAGAGATGATGGACTGGCTTGATGCGAGCGTGGAAGGCGAATTGAATGACCTCGTGGAGGCCCAGCACATTGGTCGCACGCAGGGCTTCGTACGGGTAGATGAAATTGACGTGCGCAGCGCCGTGGAAGATGGCGTCCACCTCGCGAGCCAGGGTCTCGTAAACAGCGTCAGGCAGTCCCATCCGAGACAGGGTCACGTCTCCCTCGACCACGTGCAGGCGGTTCTCCCAGGCGGACTGCCACGGTTCATCTCCGCCCCAAACCTGATACTTCCGCATTTGCCTTTCGATCCGCTCCTTGCTTTTCTCTCCGCGCTTCGGGCGCACGAGACAGTAGAGATCGACGTCTGTCGTATTCAGAATTTCGGCAACCGTGTACGCGCCCAGAAATCCCGTCGCGCCGGTGAGCAATACCGAACTGATCTTCGTTTGAGGCTTGTACGTCATCCCGCGTGTGGGAGCGATGTAGGGAGGCAGTTGAGCTTCACGCTGGAGATAAGCCATTCGTTGGCGCGCCCACTCCGCGGTCCGTGTGGAGGCGAAGGATTGTTTTCCATTTGATTTACCGGCTTTCTGCTGTCTGCGTTCGTCAATCAAGATGGAAAGTTTCTTGAGCGTGGACGCGCCGAAAAATTCGCGCAGGCTGAAACTGACATCGAACAGTTTTCGGATTTCGAGCATCAGCAGGGTCATCAGCAGGGAGTGACCGCCCAAATCCATGAAATCGGAATCTCTGCCTATCACTTGAACGTCAATACCGAGCAAAGTCGCCCAGGCTTTCGCCAGCGCCTTTTCCGTTGCGGTCGTCGTCGGCTCGATATTTTTCACGGAATCTCTTTTGACTCCATCGGGGGAGGGTAAGCCAGCGCGATAGACTTTTCCGTTGGCGGTTTTCGGGAAGGAATCGGTGAACAGGATGTACGGAGGAATCATCGCTTCGGGAAGCCGCTCGCGAAGTTTCGCGCGCAGTTCCGAGGTTGTGAGAGTGACGCCCTCTTTCGCGATCACATGCCCGACCAGTTGCATATCGCCGCGCGCATCCTTCCATGAGGACACCACCGCATCGCGGATATTTTCGATGTTGCACAGAGAAGTTTCGACCTCGCCAGGTTCTATCCGCACGCCATGAATCTTCACCTGGTCATCCGACCGACCCAGGCAGATGATGTCGCCGTTCGGCAGGCAGCGCGCCAAGTCGCCGGTGTAGTACATGCGCCTGCCTCGAATGAACGGGTTCGCGACGAATCGTTCGCTTGTTAATTCCGGTCTCTGCCAGTACCCGACGGCAAGCCCATCTCCTGCAATATACAGATCCCCCATCGCGCCGATGGGAACGGGCTGATATTGTTTATCGAGGATGTACATCTGCGTATTGGGGAGGGGACGCCCGATCCGCATTGGTTTACCGGGTTCGGATTCAATCTTGTAAGCCGATGAATACACGGTTGTCTCAGTTGGTCCGTAGAGATTCCACAGCGCGTCGCATCTTTCAAGCAGTTGTTCGGCGAGGTCGCGGCTCAAGGCTTCGCCGGTGGATATCAGGCAGATGTCCTTGTCTCCTTGCCAGCCGGCTGCCAGCGCCGATTTCCAACTGGACGGCGTGGCTTGAACGTGGCTTGGCTTGCGGGTTGCGAGGCGTTCAGCCATTTGTATTCCGTCTGCAACCAAACCATCCTCGCCGATTTCCACACAACCGCCAGCCATCAGCGGCATGAACAACTCGTTGGTGGAAATATCGAAGGAGAAGGTGGTCAATGCCAGCATGGAACTCTCGGGCGAAAATTCGAGATATTCCTTTGTGGCAAGCAGGCAGTTGAGCAACGCGCTGTGGCGGATCTCGACACCCTTGGGCTTTCCTGTCGAGCCGGAGGTATACATCATGTAGGCGCTGTCTGAGCCTTGCGCAGGTGAAATCTTTTCCAATGAAGAATGCGCGCTCACATCCTCAATGCGCAGCGCGTTCAAAGTCTGTCCTTCATCCAAGAGATTCAGCAAATCCTTATTGACGATGACAGTATGGACCTTCGAGTCCTCCAGCATGTACGCGATGCGTTGATTGGGGAAGGCAACGTCCATGGGGACATACAACGCGCCAACGCGCCATGTGGCAAGCAGGGCAGGGATCAAGTCGAGCGAACGTCTCATCAGGATTCCGACACGGTCTCCTCGCTTGACGCCAGGTTTGCGAAGCGCGACTGCAATATCTTCGACCCGCTCCATTAACTGCTTGTAATTTATGGACGAGTCCCCAAAGCGGATGGCGACATGGTCAGGCAGATCCTGCGCCCGATCCTGGATCAGATCGAGAACAGTTCGTTCACGCGGGAACGACTGGTCTGTCGCGTTCCACCCAAACAGGACTCTCTCTCTTTCATCCGCCTCCATCATGGGCAATTCGCCGCACGCTTTGGTTGAATCTGCCAGTCCGGAATCCAACAATGCCAGTATTCCGTGCAACCAGCACGAGATGGTTTCCGATTCGAAGAGTTCGACGCTGTAGTCGCAGACGAGTTGAATTCCGGGCATTCCCTCACCCTGCCCTCTCCCATTGGGAGAGGAGACTGCAATCAATTCGATGTCATAGCGCGCTCCCGCGCTTGGCGGAAGGACGTACGCGCTGTTGAGTCCCTCAAACGATGGGAGAGTGGTTTGAGTCCACGAGCGGAAGGCGGCGGTGAATAACGCGGAACGGCTTTGGTCGCGCGGCAGTTGGAGGATTTGAATCAATTCAGCAAGTGAGAGATGTTTGTGCGCATTGGCGCGGGCAAGTAAATCTGCCTGAGAGCGGCCGTGATCCTTGAAACTTCTTTTCAAATCAAAATCACTGCGAACCGGCAACATGTTGCGCGTGCTGGCAATCGCCGGCAAGCCCGTCTCTGGATAGAGCGGATCGCTTTCGAACCCGACTACAAGATCATTTTGATCGGACAGTCTGTGCAGGTACGCGGTGAACGCGGCAAATAAAACAGCCTGCGGGTTGATATCTTCGGTCTTTGCCCATTCTTGGAGGCGTTGGTTCAGATTTGGGTCAAGCGCAACAGCGACGCGCGCGCCGAGGTATTTTTTCTCAGGGGGCCGCGCATGATCGGTGGGCAGTTCAAGCCGGGGTGAGTCGGAGGCGAAGATTTCCTTCCAGTAGGATTCGGCGGAAGATTTCGAGTCGGTCGCTTCGGAGGTATTCCCCATGGCGAGGTAGTCGCTCCATTGAAGGACGGGAGGCATGGGCGCCGCGTCTTCCTCACGCGAGAAAACGCGATAAAGTTCGGCAATCTCGTTGAGGATGTTCGTGAGCGCCTGATGCTCGAGGATGAGTGAGTGCCCCACGAGAGCCAGCACGTGTTCGGTCTCGGAGAGGCGAAGCAACTCTGCGCAGAAAAGTCGTTTGCCGGTTTCAAATGGGCGAACGACGATCTCCGCGAGCCTTGGCTCCAACTGTTTGTGCGAGACAGGCGAGACGACGAGTTCCAACGGTTCGCCTTCGCCCACACCTAACGTGTTGCTCCCCAAGCTGAGAGCAGTACGCAATGCTTCGTATCGGTTGCCCACTTCTTCGATGGCTGTGTGGAGCGCGGGACCGTGCAACACGCCATCGAGGCGCAACAGCAATGCCTCATTGAACGCCGCGCTTGCCTCACTGGAATAACGACTCAAGAATCCAATGTGACGTTGAGGCCGCGCCAATGGAATTTCGCGTTGTACTTTCCACTGGCTTGTCGTTTGCGCCCGCTTTTTCTGCGCCTGCTGGTTGGATAACTCCTGCTCGATGTGCAGGGCAAGCCCGCCAATGGTGATCTGTCCCTCGATCACGCGTCGGATCGAGACCAGCACCCCAAAGCGGTCGTAGACGCGCCGCATCCCCTCGACGAGCATCAGCGAACTCACGCCGAGATCAAAGATGGGAATGTCGTCGGGAATATCAATCAGATCATCGCCGATGCCTTCAACGATGATCTGTTGCAACTCATTTCGAATCCGCGAAAGGTCAATTTTATTGTCGTAATGTATCATTATTTTTCAAAACCGTCATTGCGAGACCCGAAGGGGTCGAAGGGTCGCCGTGGCGACACAATCTCCTGTAATGCGCGGGGATTGCTTCGTCGCCGCTTGCTTTCGCTCGCTACTCAACCAGCGCGGCTCCTCGCATTGACGGCAAGGTTTAGGCTTCCTGAACTTCCGCTTCTGCGCCCTGGGCTTCGGCAACCATTCTTTCTCGCAGATGGCGATAGCGCTCTTCGGCCAACAAGGTCTGGATGAGTGGCGTGTAGAAAGGCCCGTCGCCCACCAGCCTGATCTTCTCAGGGGTGACTTCGACGAATTCATACTCCTCGAGTGCCTTCCAAACGCCCTCGAACTGCTCGTAAACATCCAAATTGAAGGCCTTTTGAAAACTTTCGCGGTCGAGTTCGAGACCAAAAAGATTCCGCCATATCAGGGAGATCATGAAATCTTCGCGGGCATGGCGGAAACCGCGCTCGACCGGGAAACGGCCGTCGTCAACTCTTGCCTTGTACTCATTGAGGTTGCGCCAGTTGATAAAGGACCAGGAATGTCCATCCTGGAGCCTGACGTCATTAAAGAAGGTGATCGCTGCATAGCCGAGGCCGAGGGTATCCATGCTGTCGAAGCGGTGGGTAACGCCCTCCTCGTACGGGCGGCTATGGGGGTCGCCGGGCTTGCGCCAGTTGTAGGCGGTTATCTGTTCGTAGCCATGGCTCTTCAAGAGGTCACGCGAGGCGCGATACATCTCGAGGTTGCTCAAGGTGCTGGGCAGTTCGTGGTAGCGGTTGAGCGCGAAATCGGTGGGACCGCCGACGTTGAGTTCGTAGTGGGTGATGTCGTAGACGCCCCACGAGATGGCAGTCTCCAGGTCTTCGATCATGGTCTTGACGGTCTGCTGCGGCCAGCCGAAGATCAAATCAATGTTGGCGGGGAGAGCGAATTCGCGCGCCCACTCCAGGGTCTGGATAACGTGTTGCGTCTTCTGCTTACGGCCGCTAAGGCTATTCAGGCGTTCATTGACCTGCTGCACCCCCATGCTGATGCGATTCATCCCTGCATCTCTGATGGCCTTGATCTTGTCCCGGGTAAAGAGCTGCGGGATGCCTTCGAGGGTAATATCCACGTAGGGCGGAATGTCGGGGAAGAGATCGCGCACGAGGTCCATCAATTGGTGGTACTTGTCTTCCTTATACAAGTTCGATGTGCCGCCGCCGAAGAAGACCGCGCTCAGGGGTATTCCCTGGAGCGCCTCTTTGTACATGGCGGCTTCCCGCTTGAGATAACCGAAGTAAATCTCCAAGTCAATATTGCCGGTAAAGACCTCCACCGGGAAAAGGCAGTAGCCACATTTGCCGGGGTCGGTCTGGATGCAATAAGGCACGCCCACGTAGAGGTTGACCGGCGTGCCCATGCCCATCGCGTGAATTTTCCGCCGGTCCCCCAGCGTTTCATGGACGGGCACCTCCATCTCGGACCAAAAGCGGGGCGAGGGAAATGCATGCTGTATTTTGTTTACCTGGCGCTTATCGAGGTGGTTTTGGACGTAGTTGCGGGCAAAATCCACGTCTACAGAAAGTGTGCTGGTCATAGGGCTCTCCTTCAACAATAGAGGTCAAAACCGATGGTCGGGTAGATGCGGTGTGGCGCGCCCTCTCTCGAGCCTATTTCCCGATGGTCGACACTCCGGTTTCCAGATCGGCGGACAGCACCTCGTCGTGAACGTATTCCGCCAGCGATTCAATGGACTGGTAGTCCAGGCCCTGCATGGGCTTGAAGCGGAACTCAAGCTTCTCCTGGATGCGGCGCTGCAATTCGGTGACGAGCAGCGAATCTAGGCCGATTTCCAGGAACGCGGTTGAGGGTGGCAGGTTTTTGAGATTCAGCCCCTCGGCTGCCAGACCCATCGTATCCTCGATCTCGGCTGTCAGCCATTTTCCGAGCAGAGTCACGCGCTCCTTCTTGGAGAGCGGACGCAGGATAATGATCAGGTCATCGCGGGACTTAAAGAACTGTTGCACCGAGGCCTGGCCGTTCTTCTTTGCGCCGGTCTGCTTCCCAGACGCCAGCGACGTCATGCGCCGCAGTTCCAGGTTCTCGAACTCAGCCAGCAATTCACCCTCATCATTTAGCACGCGGACGCTCGCAAACACAGCGCGCCCATCCGCGCTTGCACTCGCCCGGACGTGGCTCCAGACCTGAGAGGGCAGTTCACGCCGCAGCGTGAGCGACTGGATGGAGGCCGGGACGTAGGTGCCGGGGCGGCCTGCACCGTCCAGCGTTGCAAGAGCCGCGCCAAAAACGTGGAGGCAACCATCCAGCAGGATGGCATTGTGGAACGGATCCTGGTCAATTTCGCCAACCAGCGGCGTGTTGGTGATGCGTCCAAAGGCTTCGCCGGAACCGGGTTTTCCCTGCCACAGCTCGCGGACGTTGGCAAATCTGGCGCCGTACTCGAGGCCGCGAAGACGCAGCTCGCCATAGAACTGACCTATCTTGATTTCTGACTCGCGGCCGCCGAGTTCCTCTGCCATTTCGACGCGCTCGTGCTCCTCGCCTGCGGCAGTGATGCGTCCGCGGCAATAAGCGGAGCCACCGTTACCGCTGGCCGCGATGACGAACTTGGCACTGCCTGCGGCATTGGGCGGCTGTTCCAGAGTCAGGCCGACTTTCTTTTCGTCCTCGTAAGAGAGCAAGAGTGGCTGTTCGAAGGTCAAATCCCTCAGCACCACGGCGCGCCAATCCAGCCCCGAGGCTGCCGCGAACCCGCGTGCCGCCATCTCGATAAAAGCCGTGCCCGGAAAGACCGTAACATCCAGGACACGGTGGTCGGTCCAGGGGCTGGTCGTCTTGAGTCCCGTTTCGAAAACCGTCTTGCGGGAGTTGCGAGTCACCGCCTTGCCAAGGAGAGGGTGATGAGGCTCGGGAAGCTGGGGGAGTTCCTGCGGCGTGGATGTGGATGCCGCAGACATGAAGGCCTCCGGTGCCAGGTCAAGGAAGGTACCGGGGTCCAGCCAGTATTTCTCGCGCCGGAAGGGGTACAAGGGCAGCGATACGCGGCGGTGTGCAGGGTTCCAAAAGAGGCGATCCAGCTTCAGGGGCGCGCCGTTAACATAGAGTGACGCCAGGCCGCCGAGAAGATTGGCAACATCCTTCTTGTCGCGTCTGAGGGTTGGAATGGTTTGCAGGGCCGCGGAGTCGAAGGCGGTTACGACCGCAGGCGTCAGGGCGGGATGCGGGCCGATCTCGACCAGCAGGGAACAGCCGGCGCCGACGATTTTTTCCATCCCCTGGTGGAAGAGAACTGCGTGCCTCATGTGGGCGCTCCAGTAGTCGGGGCTGATCTCATCTCCAAAGAAATCGCCGGTCATATTGGAAACAATGGGTATCCTGGCCGGAGACATGCGCATCGAGGCCGCGACCCGGGACAATTCATCCAGGACGGGATCCATCAGGTGCGAGTGGAAGGCATGCGAGACTTCGAGTTCCTTTGCCTGCAGCCCGGCAACTTGAGCCAATTCACCAATGGCCGCTACGGCCTCTGCGGTGCCGGATACGACCACAGCCCGCGGCCCGTTGACCGTGGCGATGGAAACCTCCGTCTCGCGGCCCTCGATCCACCTCTGAACCTGCTCGACTGAAGCGCTGATGGCGAGCATTTTTCCGCCAAGGGGCAACTCCCCCATCAGCCGACCGCGAGCGATTACGAAGCGCGCCGCGTCTTCGAGGTCCAAGGCACCGGCCACACAGGCGGCTACAATCTCGCCCACACTGTGGCCGATGACATAGGCCGGCTCAACTCCCCAATAGCGGAGCAGGTCTGCCAGGGCGTACTCGATTGCGAATATGGCCGGCTGGACGTAGCGGGTGTTTTTCAGATATTCGGCTGATTTTTCCCCGAATAGGACGTCCAGCAAGGGGACGCCCAGCTCCGCGTCCATCATGGAAGCCACCTGGTCGATGGCTTGGGCAAAGCGCGGTTCGGTCTCGTAGAGTTGGCGGCCCATATCGGGATACTGCGCTCCCTGGCCGGTAAACATGAAGGCAATCCTGGGCTTGATCTTCGACCGAAGTTGCCCGATGGCCATGCCTTTGGGGGTGCGGCCTTCGCGCCAGGATTGCAGCTTTTGACTGATTTCGTCCATGTCACTGCCGATTACGGCAAGCCGATGGCTTAGTTGCGTGCGGCCCAGGGCAGCTGTGAAGGCAATATCACTGAGCGGAGGGGACTTTTCTTTTTCCAGAAAATCGATCCATGCATCAACCAGCGCATCTAACGAATCAGTCGATTTGGCCGAGATGAGCACTAAATTGCCGCCGTGCTCGAAGAGGCTCTCACGTTTGGGTTCCGCTGTGTGACCGTTGACGGAGAACGGAGATTCCTGCAGGATCACATGGGCATTCGTGCCGCTGTAGCCGAAAGAGTTCACGCCGGCCAGGCGCGGGTTTTCGCTACGCGGCCATGGAATTCTCTCTGTGGCCACGTGTACGGGCGCATGACCGAGATCAATGTCGGGGTTAAGTTGGTTGAAATGGATACTGGGGAGGATTTCCTCGTGCTCGAGCGACAGGGCGGCTTTAACCAGGCCCAGGAGGCCGGCGCCGGCTTCGATATGACCAAAGTTGCTCTTTACGGAACCAACATACAGCGGTTGGTCGTCCGCCCGTCCCGGCCCATAGACGTTGACAATGGCGCTCATCTCGATCGGGTCGCCGACGGGCGTTCCAGTTCCATGAGCTTCGACGTAACCCACATCGTTCGGGTTTATGCCCACACGTGCGAGCGCGCTTCGAATGACCTTTTCCTGAGACCGTCCATTGGGCGCCGTGAGGGCTGGTGTGCGCCCGTCCTGGTTGACTGCGGTCCCGACGATGCTGGCGAGAATCCGGTCGCCTCTTTCGAGGGCCTGAGACTGCCTGCGTACCACGACTGCAACGCAGCCT